>Ga0307928_10003656_pt1 | contig 11739 bp, 21 predicted proteins | sample AceLakmetagen232_FD_201815 | JGI IMG/M metagenome (GOLD analysis project Ga0307928, IMG submission 201815) | Saline water microbial communities from Ace Lake, Antarctica - #232 | ecosystem: Environmental > Aquatic > Non-marine Saline and Alkaline > Saline | place: Antarctica: Ace Lake...
TGAACTTTAACATATTGTAGTGCATATCCGTATCTTTTTATTGCTTCCATACATAGTTCTTCTGTTTGAATTTTAACAAATTGTAGTGCATATCCGTTTTGTTTTACTGCTTCCATACATAGTTCTTCTGTTTGAATTTTAACAAATTGTAGTGCATATCCATATCTTTTTACTGCTTCCATACATATTTTTTCTGTTTGAACTTTAACATATTGTAGTGCATATCCGTATCTTTTTATTGCTTCCATACATAGTTCTTCTGTTTGAATTTTAACAAATTGTAGTGCATATCCATATCTTTTTACTGCTTCCATACATATTTTTTCTGTTTGAACTTTAACATATTGTAGTGCATATCCGTTTCTTTTTACTGCTTCCATACATAGTTCTTCTGTTTGAATTTTAACAAATTGTAGTGCATATCCATATCTTTTTACTGCTTCCATACATATTTTTTCTGTTTGAACTTTAACATATTGTAGTGCATATCCGTATCTTTTTATTGCTTCCATACATAGTTCTTCTGTTTGAATTTTAACAAATTGTAGTGCATATCCGTTTTGTTTTATTGCTTCTATACATAGTTCTTCTGTTTGAATTTTAACAAATTGTAGTGCAGGTCCGTATTCTTTTACTGCTTCCATACATATTTTTTCTGTTTGAATTTTAACAAATTGTAGTGCATTTCCATTTTGTTTCACTGCTTCCAGACAGATTTCTTCTGTTTGAATTTTAACATATTTTAGTGCATTTCCATCTTGGTTCACTGCTTCCATGCATATTTTCGGTGTTTGAATTTCAACATATTGTAGTGCACGTCCATCTTGTTTTACTGCTTCCATGCATATTTTCGGTGTTTGAATTTCAACATATTGTAGTGCAAATCCGTTTTGTTTTACTGCTTCCATGCATATTTTCGGTGTTTGAATTACAACATATTGTAGTGCATATCCATCTTGTTTTACTGCTTCCATGCATATTTTCGGTGTTTGAATTACAACATATTGTAGTGCATATCCATCTTGTTTTACTGCTTCTATACAGATTTCTTCTGTTTGAATTTTAACAAATTGTAATGCATCTCCGTCTTCTTTCACTGCGTTCATGCAATATTTATAATCATACCAATTATCAGATTTTGATAAATCAGATATATTGTTTTTCTGTATATCTTTTATTCCGTTTATTGTTATTTCATTTTCCATTTATATCACTTCATTTATTTACAATTAGGATTTCTTTTTTTATTTAATTTTCGTCCTTTTCCAGAACCATCTTTTTTGGGTATACCATACGTCATATTATCACCTATTTATTAAATTTTCTATTGTTAAAATAATCCATTGCTTTTTTTACTGATACTAGTGTATTCTTTTTCCCTTGAACCATTATAAGACTTCTAATTATATACCATAATGCTTTTTCTCTATCATTTATTTCTTGCCCTTTATGTGTTGCTCTAGTGATATATTTGAGAATATTCCCATCACAAAAATCAAGCTTATGGTCAATAATAAAATCAAATACTTCAATAGTACCCGTATTATAATGTGCTTGTTGGTTTACATCTATTTTAGTAGTCATAATAGATATTATCATTTAATATATATAAAGTTATATGTTGTTACTTAATTATACTCACAATAACATACCAATTGCTTTTAGAATAATATATGATACTCCTAGTATAATACCCACATTTATCAGTATTGCACAAACAACAATCAATATTCCATATTTATCCATTATTTTAAATAATTTCTTTATACTTAAATCCATCATCTCACCTATTCTATTTCATATATTTCTACAAATATTATTCCATCTCTCTACTTAACCATATCTACACTTTTCCCATTAATTATTTCATATTTATCACCCCTACATTTATCACAGATATCTATATCATTATAATGAATACATGATGGACAATCTTGAAATACCCAATTTCTTCCTTTTAGTTCTCTTAGCTTACAGTTATCACAAAAATATCCTTCTTTCATAACATACTTATTTTGTGCTTTATGTATTGCTTTCTGACCACAAAAATTACATTTATTCATAATATCACCTTTCAAAATCATCTGTTACTATTTTGTATTGTTGAATAATATCATTATCATTACTTTTATCAGTTAAAAATAAGCGATATACCTAACAAAAGTTACAATGATATAATCTATCTACTAGTTGTTGAATTAAATACATACTAATACTCATTGAACTATTTTCATACACCTATTAGATTTTCCAGTATTTATTGCTTTTATCTCATCAATTAATTGTCTATTTTCATCTAATAAATTAGTATCTAATAAATGTGTTTTTTGATAAATTGCTCTATTATTTTTAGAATTTTCATTAATTTGCTTTTTAAGGTCACATATTCTTTTTTCTGTATCCATATAATCACTTCAATTTTTATAATCTAAAATTATCCTTTTTGGTTTATCTTTGTAAATATATTTATTTAAAATAAAGGCATTATGCCTTTATCTCATTTACCTTTACTTTTATATTATCTTTGCCGATGGGTTTTTTATCTGGTATAATCATGCCTGTGTATGAATAAATTAATTGCATTATTTCATTTTTATGATATTGTTTATTATCATCTAAGGATGCTATTAATTTATTCATATAATGTGCATAATTTAATACACTTACATAATTAATACCCTCTATTTCATGCATATAACTAGATAGCGTATCCACTCTCTTATCAATTATCCAATCTTCTGCGTTCATATCATCTACAAACATCGTACATATGCCAAAGGGGTCATTACACCGAAATACTACGAGTTCATTATTATCCTTCAACCCTAGATGTTTGTCAAAAGTCCAATCTTCTCTACGCATATAATTATTTTGCGTTAATTCTTTTACTGCTTTATTAAAATCCATATTATCTACTCCGTTTTTATATTTATTGGGAATCTTATAACTAACCACATTATTGTAATAGCAATTACTTGATATACTGTTTGTATTGGATAACCGACTAATTCTAAAATTATACATATCGCCCATAATTGAATTAAAACTAACCCTACTATTAATAGTATTAATCCAATCAAACTAGATATAGCTAAAATCAAATCTGTTGTATCTTTATTTATAATATCACCTTATTTTTTAATTTATTCTTGTTTCGTAAATATAATTTAGATTAGGATATATATAAATCCTACTGTTGTTACTTATAATAAATAACAAAAAGAAATAGGGTTAGTATATGTTAGGAAATAATATCAACAAACATATACCAGTACAAATTTTAGAGTTTAGTAAAAAATTATTACTCTTTTTTCATTACACTATCGAATAATAAATTATATTCTGATTTAATATAAACTTGTAGTTCTTTACATGTTGTAATTTCTTGTCGTGTTTCTAAAATTGCATTAATATCGTAATTATCAAACTGACTTCTTAGGTTTGATAATTCTAGTTCTGCATCTATTATTTTGTTACTTGCATTATCATACGCCGAATTTAGGAATCTTTTTATTTGGCTTTTAATCAGTGGTTTCTTTAGTTCTTTTTTAAATTCATCTGTTTTATTGTACAATTTATCAAATAGTGCTTTTCCCTTTATTGTGTTTTTTGTATCTACTACGTTTTTAGTTGTCATATATATCACTCCATGTTTAATTTCTTGCATTCAATCTTATTTTTTTATATTTAAATAGGTTATGGTTTAAGTTTACTTTTATTGAATCTAATAATAACCATCTTTTTATTTTAGAAATAATCTTTATATCAATTATTATTGTTTCAGGTATGAACGTATTAATAAATAATTCTAATACTATCAAAATACAGATTATCATAAGATATAATTCTGTTCCCCTAATGTTATAAAATAGAAAAATCTGTATTATCTGCATAAATAAACAAACCCATATTAAGAGTCTAATCACCCTACATAATTTATTTCTATTTATTTGATATTTCATATCGAGTACCCATATTTAAAGATATCTTTTTATTCTTAAATAATTGTGATTGTAATATTATTGGTAACCTAACTTCTATTTTTCTAAGTGTATCTTCATTTTTATTTTGTTCTTGTGGTACTATCATTATTTCAGGAATATCCAATTTACTTTCTGATTTATATATTCCAAATTGAGCATAATAAGAACAATATTCTTTTGTTGATAATGACCGTCCATATGTGACTACATTAGTAGGTAGATTATCTGTATTAATATAGTTCCCACGATTTTCTACTAACTGAATTAATTCTTTTTGTGTTATATATCTCAATGGAAATAACTCTTGAAATCTGTTAAATGATATTGAATCAGTATTATTCTTAGTGAAATAAATACATTTCTCTTGAGTATGCAATTCAAATCCTAACTCATATATAATATCTATTGTTATTTTTTTTATATGAAATATTCGTTTATATCCATATATTTTTAAGGTATTCGCTATCACATCTAATTGTTGTTTATTTTTTGGTTTTATATATATAATTGCCGGTTTAATTTAAATCACCTATTTAATAACTATCTTCTTTTTGAATATAAGAAGGACATTTTTTAGTTGAAAACCAATTATCATTAGATTCATGTTTAAAACAATCCTGATAATTGGTATCATGTTCTTCAATAAAATGAATACATGTTTTACAATCACTCATCATAGCACCTCATTATTTTTAGTTAATTTAATTGTTTTCTTTTTAAATAAATTTATAGATAATGGTATTTCTTTTGTGTGCGTATCTATATGGAATTTATTTAATAATTTATCCCAATACGAATTATTCGTACTTATACTATCCATTTGTTTTTTGGTTATAAATATAGAATATGGTATTGATTTTTTATTATATCGTTTATTAAATTCACTAAATGACATAATAAGTTGGTCTTTTGTCTGTGGGACATATTTACTGTGAGCATAATGAAGAATATTATTAACTCCAATATGTAACCAACTATCTGTTTTATATTCATCAAAATAAATATCCATATTCATATTATTATCGTACCACTTAATACCATTACCAGCACAAACAAGTTCGACCGTTCTCCATTCCTCTCGTGTGGCTACAGTTACAATTATGTTTTTTAATTCGACTATATCAGATTTTGATAAATCAGATATATTGTTTTTCTGTATATCTTTTATTCCGTTTATTGTTATTTCATTTTCCATTTCAATCACCCTCAATATTAAATATCTCTTTATCGACAAAATAAAAAATACAACCACCCAATAAGTTCGCAATTATTGTAGATTTAGTTATGCCATACGCACTAAATAAATATAAACATGGCGCTAAGATTAATCCAGATAGCTGCCACCTGTTTGGAATTGAGAATAGTCCGTTTGTCATTGTCGGAGATTATGAACGACTACTTTAAATTTTTTATTATTTCTTCAATTACATTAACTGTAACTGCATTACCACACATTTTGTAACGTTGATGATTACTCATATATTTTTTAATTCCAATTATATTTTTTTGTTTTGATGTTTGTTTAACTTCAATTTTTGTCCAATCATCAGGAAATCCCTGTAATCGTTCACATTCTTTTGGCGTTAATATGCGTATTCTAAAACCATCATAAACTCCATGCTTGTCTTGTCCAGTTAATGTAAACATTGGCTCACCATCAGTTTTAAATATTCTTCCGTTCTGGTGTTTGTTTAATCGTTCTGGTGCTATAACTGGAATAATTGTGTGTTGTTGCATAGATGTGTTTAGTGTCTGTGCTATATTTTTACCGACTCGTCCACGACGTGTTGTTGAGTCTGGATTGGTGGCTTCTGGAACTGTAATAAACGGCTGTGTGTTCCCACCTTGCATGGTATTTAATGTAGGACATAATCCATGTGAGTCATATATTCTATACATTGAATGGTTCGGATTATTGAGTTGGATTATTTTTTGTGCGTTGAGTTCACGTTTAATAACATACGTTCCGCTTGCTTGTGATTGATAGTGTCGTCTTGTAAGTGTATTTGCGATATTTTGTTGTTTTTGTATGTCATTAGTCTTTTTGTCATTTTGTCCGAGAGGAAATATTTGTCGGCTACTTGATTCTCTAAGATGTCCGATAATGAACACACGTTCTCGGTTTTGTGGTACTCCGTAGTTCTTGCTATTAAGAACTTGCCATTCGACATTATACCCCAGTTCATCCAACGTTTGAAGGATAACTCTAAATGTTTCCCCTTTGTCGTGATTAAGTAACCCTTTAACGTTCTCAAGGAATAAATACTTAGGTCTTTTAATTTTAGCGATTTTCGCAACTTCAAAAAACAGTGTACCCCTTGTGTCTCCAAATCCTTTACGTTTTCCAGCAATAGAAAATGATTGACAGGGAAATCCTCCACACAACAAGTCGAAGTCTGGTAGTTCATCTGCGTTAATTTTTGTTGCATCTCCATAATTTTTTACACCTTTAAATCTATATTTTAGTATCATACTCGCATACTTATCAATCTCACTCATACCGACACATTCATGTCCAGCTCGATTTAATGCGATATCAAAACCACCAATACCTGTAAACATTGAAAAGTATTTCATTATAACACCTTTATCTTTCTTATAATCCTACTTCTTTTCTACATTTATCGCAAAATCCTGTTACATTATGCATACATGTGGGTGTGTCTGTGTCGATTCTTTGTATTAATTCATAATTATATACGTTTTTGTATGTGTTGTCGGAACCACCACTATGGGTAATTGCATAAACAACTTTGCGTGAGTCCCGCATTGAGAACCATGAATGTTTTGGTACGTTTAATGCACGACATGAATAATCGGTCAACGTACAAGTATTATTATTCCCAGTATAATATATTTTTTTAATCGATTTAATTTTCATAATATCACCAATAGTTTTAATGTTTTCTACGTTTAATTTGTTTTTTGATTTATTTATAATCATATAATCACCTGTATTTATATTATCTTTTATCTATTTTCAACTTTTTATTCAAAAAATATCTCATTGATAATACGATTTTCAACATAAATGTATCGTTTTATATTCGTTATATTTATGATATTCGATGTTTTTTGTGGGAAATATCAAAGATTACTTAATTTAAATTTACGTTTTTATTATTATTTTGTAATTATAACCCTGTGATATTGTATGGTTTAATGTATATACACACAATAACATAGATATCTGATTATATATATTTGAGTTGAATCGTAATACTTTATCATACAATGTATGATGAATTTATTGGAAATTATTAAAAACTGTTACTACTCATTAATGACACTACGGTAGTAGAATCTACTGGATTCACTCTCGAGTAGTGACAAAATAGTAAAAGTATATAAGGTGACAACTGTGTTACTATGAGGTAGTACTAATGGTACACCAGTGATACACTACTGGGTAGTAACACTACGAAACGAATACAGGAAACATATAGACAATAATATCTAGGTTCTAGTAGGGGTAATAAACCGATAGGTAGAGACCTAATCGATAACAAGAGACCACGATATTACAGAAATTTAAGTGAATATTAGACAAAAACGATAGGAAGAGTACTGAATTTTAAAAATTTAGAAATTTAGGGGGGGGTAGGGGGGGGTAAGGACACATAGGGTGTCACTGGGAGACAGTGACATATAAGAGTAGTTTAATAATATTGATAAATTAATATATATATATAGTCTTCTCTTGCGACCCCCCCCCCCTAAAATGTAAATTTCTAAAATTCACCATTTTTTAGGGGCTTCTGTTATCGCTTTATGCGTTTTAACAGAAATTTAGGCGTAATATTCATCTTTTGCTGATGCTGGTTTTTTAAAAAATCGGGTCGCCTGCTCGTAATGTTGGGTGTGGGTTATGGGGGCTGATAGTGGTTTTCTATTATTATAGAGATTATCGCTATCAGCCCCCCTATAGAATTCATATTCTATTCATTGAGTTAATTCAACACATAATTTCATTAATTCTGATTCTGTGATTGTATCGAATAATTCAATTTTATGAGTTTCGACATAATTAGTTATTCTATTTCTCAATTTTGCATTATCTTTTGATTGCTCAAATAATACTTTTTTTATTATATTTCGTTCAATTTCATTCATTTATTTCACCAATCACATAATGTGGTTATTGTATTTATTTTGTTGGTCATTATACTACCACCACCTAATGACCGTTTAGACATCATTTCTAATGGGAGTTGGTGTTGTCCTGTGCTACGTCCAACATAACAGAATACAATTTCTGACATCGATGAATAACCATAATTACCGCCATATCCCTTATGATATGTTATTTTAATTCTATCATGGGATATATATGCATTACATAGTTGATTTGCAATATTTATATCTGTTTTATTTTCAAAATATAAATTCCTATACTTTTCTTTAACTGTATCCATTTATTTCACCGTTATTTTGTTATTTGTCACAACATGGTTTTTCTATGCATTTATCTATATTTATGGTACTCATATATGGATAGTAGAACCAATACTATCCCGATATGAGTAATAGAAATAGCATAATATCAATCACTATCAATACTTGATTACAATTTGTACGTTGTACCTACCCTATATATTTCAAGGGGGTTACTGATAGTGATTTAAACTAGGGTTTATTATCCTCATAATTTGTTGATATATTTTTAGGTTTGGTATCTATTTTTAAGGATATTTTTAATTTTATAGATTATCCTTAATTATGAATATTTAACCATCTATTTTTATATATTATATTTATATATTATATTTATATATTATATTTATATATTATATTTATATATTTTGTATTAATTGGTCAATTCTTGGACTGCCAACCTCACCAATAAATTTACTACTACTTGATTCTGTTGGATTCCAGTTGCCAACAAACCAATATACGTTATATTCATTTTTATTTAATTTCGATTGGAATACATGACCATTATACTCTGGTTTATTATTTTTTATTATTTTTGATAATTCTTTTAAATTCATCTTACCACCATTTTATGTACACGTGAAGTTCACGTGAAGTTCATTATATTCTAATATTCAATATCATAGAATTATATTAATTATGTATTTTATAATCAGTACGTTCCTGTAATAAAATCCCATCCAGTATTACAGACGGCATTTATTGGAACATCCATATAAAACCCAAAAAATACGGGTATTCTATCACATTCAGACCGTATAATCGTAAATAAATTGTGAATATTATTTCCCATTGTATTAAATATTGGTGCATAAATCCCGTATTCATATAAATATAATGCCATATCTGTTTCTGATATTGTATCAATTTTGTTTATTAAATGTTCTAGTCCTACACATTTTAAAGCATTTATTTTTGACATTGTCGTTGTAGATTGTGGACTTACTACACTAATCGACATACTATATTTTTGTATACAATTCTCACTACTAGCATCATGAAGATTTATTACTTCAACAAATAACCAATAATCGAATTCGCCATTATTATATTTTTTTGTGCGAAATACCCCACCATATTGTTTATAATTTATATCCCCTGAAATCTGTTTAAAATTCATAATATCGCTCCTTGTATGTGATTCTATTTAAAGTAATTCTGTATAATTTAATAACGTTATGATTTCATTTTAATCCACGTGAAGTTCACGTGAAGTTTATATGTTATTCTTATATTCTTAAATATTGGTGTGGTGACCGTAGCCACCACATAGGACGGGAAAATATAAAGTAAACCCGTATTAATACGTTGTGTTACTACCACATGGTAGATTATCGTATTTCGCTTAATTCTTCTATTTCTGAATCGGTCCATATACGCTCAATATTTATAGTTCCTTTAGAGGTTGCTTCATAGGTTTTTTTTGCTTTAATACTATCAGTATCATATCCAAATTCATCACAAAAATCAGTAAAATTATCAGATGATGAGACTCCAACGCATGATAGTACATCATACGGTGTTGGTTTTTCAAATTTACAATTAAATAAACTTATATCGTGATGAGTGCAACCGTACCATGTTTTAAGTTGTTTATTAGGTCTGGTTCTGTATTCGTCGGGACAGATTATACCCTTATGAAATGTACGGGTATTTGTTTTATTATTATATAATACTATCCCGCTATTATGTATTGATTGACCAAATTTAAATATCCATTTTCTAGTATTTCTTATTATAGTTATTTCATAGATATCCCGTTTTTGGTCATCATCCGGAAAATATTTCGCATGTTTAAGATATTTTGCCTTAAATGTACAGCCAGTTTTATTTAAAAAATCTTGTGCTTGTTTTTCATAATCTATATTCATGTTATCCACGTCCTACCGTTTTATTTCGTATTACTTACGAATAAGTAACACTTTAAAATAAAAGAAAGAAATTATTTAAAAGTTGTGTTATTTTACGTTATCTTATAAGTATTTTATTTTTTAATATTGTTAATGATGCAATAATAGCTGACTGACGGTCTATTTTGTCTGCGACATTTTCTGCGGATTGAAGGGGAATTAACTCATCTGTACACCAATCGGTATGAAATATAATTTCTTTATCAATTATTGCGATTATTTCTTTTTTTGATATCATGTCATCACCTAGTATTTATTCATTTCTAATTATTGTTAACATATCGGTTAATTTTCTTTTTTTTGTAATTAATCGATTTAGATTTTGATAATATTGTTTAATTGGTTGTTTTTTGCTTTGTTCTAGTTCTAGTAGTTCTTCGTATAGTACAAGATGCTCGAGTAATAAAGTTATTATTTGTTCGTTTTTTGTCATATAATCACCTTATATGAATTTTCCGTATTGTGCATATGCTTTGGCGTATTTAGGCATTGTTTGTTTATTGTATTTCCTTACTAGTAGTATCATTTTTATGTAATCCCTTAATGCATATAGCATGTTCTTAGTTGCGTACATCATGTTATCTATGTACCATCCAACTGTACTATTTTTATTCATTTTATCCACGTCCTAATTTAGATTTCGCAATAACTACTATGTAGTTATCACTATAAAATCAAAAATAAAATTTAATTTTATTTGGCTTATGCTCAATATCAATACTCACAATGTCCCATATCTCGCAGGTCTGGTAGACCCTGCACTCCGAAGGTAAGCCACTTACAAGATACATCATTAACCCCTTGCTCTACTCGCGATGTTTCACGTTTTCGCCTGGGGGGGTTCAGTATCGGTTGGCTGTATGGTTACGATTCTCTCGATATTGCCGTTTATAGTGGTGGTTGTATTGGTTGACTTCCACTTTTGGTATACATATACTTGGGTATACACCTTTATATAGTTATGTATTGTTACTTGGGGGTGGTGACATTGCCGTTGTCACTACATGGTGAAAAGGAATCACTGGGGGGTAGTGACTGCTGTATATAGCCAGTCACGAGTTTTGTACATTTGTCTTTATCTTTTGTATTTTTTTATTTTTTTGTTTATTATTTTTCCCCTGATTATAAATGGGAAGTTCTCCCCGCGTATCTTCTTATTTTCTGTGTCACCGATAACTATATATAGTCTCATAACCAATATTAATTAGATTATAGAAATTTAACCCATCGTAATATTCTAATATCCATCTAGGGAGGATTAATAATGAAAACCAATGAAAAAACCAATCAGAAAACAACTCAGAAAACAACTCAGAAAACAACTCAGAAAACAACTCAGAAAACAAACACGTACAATAAAGACACAATAGATACATTTTATAATACATTGAAAACAATCAAATATAATA
>Ga0307928_10003657_pt1 | contig 11739 bp, 16 predicted proteins | sample AceLakmetagen232_FD_201815 | JGI IMG/M metagenome (GOLD analysis project Ga0307928, IMG submission 201815) | Saline water microbial communities from Ace Lake, Antarctica - #232 | ecosystem: Environmental > Aquatic > Non-marine Saline and Alkaline > Saline | place: Antarctica: Ace Lake...
AAAGTACCACCGGCGTAAATAGCATAAGTAGCGGTAGCTGATCCACCGAAGAAACAATCGTGAATGTGAGTCTTGTAAACTGCCTCTGTGTGATCAATATCTATAGCTTTAGCAGCAGCATTCTGAATGAAGTCAATTCCTGCAATTTCAACACCATTTGCTTCAATACTGAAAATGTTGTGGGCAGTTGATGCTTCAATTGAACAAGGACCCCATTCAAGGCCTGACGTACCAGAACCAATTATCTTTAGTCCTGCTTGACTAATCACTATCTCAGCAGCTTCGGTATACACACCATCTTCTATATGAATCACGTCATAATCCCCAGCTGCAGCAACTGCATCTGTGATATTAGTAAATACATGATCTGATGCAACGTGAGTATTCAAGTATGTGAATATATCAGTACCAGACTTGGCTACATGGTATACATCCCTAACCGCATACGATGAACCGAATCCACCAGCAATTTTACTAGGATTAATCCCAGCTTTTGGATCAATGTTTCTGTCTTTAATCATGATAACCTTTCATAGTTTACCCCCGGGAATCCCGGGATACTTAGTTATAAATTATTAATGGCCGTTTTGAGTGTTCCCGGCCAAACACCTAAATTCTACTGAACGTAAGACAGGCAAGCGTTCTTAACACAGTTGTTAACACCTAGGTTGGCGTAGTAGTAAAGGAATGCCTCGTAAGCGTCATAGTTAGCAACTCGTGAAAGAACCGAACCATCTTCATCAGCCCAACTAATCGGTGATTGCTCGTAAAGCTCTAATGTACTCTTATCAACGAAATACATCGTGTAAGGTGTGCAATCCTTATCAGGAGTCAAAGGAGTGCCATTAAAGTCTATACTCTTAAATCCACCCTTAAGTTCAGTCGTGTTGACGAACCTTTTATCTGACACAAGGATAGATACATAAGAATCTCTCAAGCCGAAAGTTGTAAGAACAAATGAAGTCTCACCATCATTCTTTTCAGACAGGGTTTGAGCTTCCTGCATGTAGTCCTCGGTTAGGGTTGCGGGGGAAGCCGCTGTTCCATAGTCAGCAACAGATGATTTCCAATAAGCGTTGCCTGATGTTGATCGTGTGATGGTCTGTAGGGTATCAAGATGACCGGAATCATCGATAATACCTCGAAGCCCCATCATTTCAGCATCAACAGCATCTTCACGATAGAAGTAACCATTGTCATCCATACCTGAAATTGTTTCACCTGTGATTTGAACAGCTGAATTAACAGTAGTAACTTTTTTGGAATCAACATCAATTGTGTCGTAAGTTGACGAATCACCACCATCAATAACCATACCTTTTACAAAATACTTGGTAGGTGCAACTTCTGAACCAATACTCGATGGAGTTGTGAACCCAATACCCAGAAGTGAATCAAGCGCCCAAGTGGTTGTCTGTGATCCACCATTATTCAAAGCCAATATACCAACACCAGTTCCGCAAGCTAACTGTCTGTTGACGTCGTTTCTCATTGAAGTTGTGACAGACTTCGTTTCAACTTCTAATGCTTTCATAACTGCACCACGATCATCTCGTGAAGCCCGCATAACTGGGCCAGAAATCTCGATACGACCATAGTTATACTTCATGTATACATCAGTCGTTTCAAGTCGTGTGTAGTTCTTTGAGGGAAGCGCATAACCTTCTGGTTTAGCACCAGTTGATGGATGCAAAGCTGTTTGTATGGTCATTCGTGCAAAGTTTCCAGAAGTGTCGATTTTCTTAGCATCGCCTTTTTCAATATTATTCAAAAGTACGGACTTTTTAGGAAATTGCGTCCTAATGGCCGGTTGGTAGTGAATCCTAAGCGCATCATCAAAATATGCACCAGTAGAACCTACCTGTTGCCCTGTTAAATCTGACATAGTAACCTTTCTTAATTATTATTCTTGTTCAAGCGCGGCTGCGGTGGCTTCCTTAAAATTCGTCGGGGTCTTGGGTTCTGGTTGTTTGCTTCCCGAACCACCTCTCTTCTCAGAGAATGTTGATGGTCTAGGTTTAGACATAGCGTTTTTAATCTTCCATTCGTCTAATTCCGTTTCGTGCATTTCCTTGTAAGCTGTCCTAGGGTTAAACGTCTGGTTGTCCATTCCATACTGCAAGACTGCCTTTTTATCGAATTTTGGTCTGCCATCAGAGCCATCGAACTCGGACTCAAGAGATTCGATAGTCTTTTGAAATTCCAAGTCCTCTTTAAGTGTTTTACTCTCTGTAGAAGTGAGGTTTTTCAATTCCTCTTTTACCAATGGATCAGCAAAAAATGTTTTGATATTTTTCTTGCGTTCCTTCTCTTCTTCAGAATCAGGATCATCAGGTTCCTCTTTGGGCTTTTTCAAGTCCGCGAGTTCCTTTGACCTTTCGGTAAAACTCCGCGGAAGCTCTTCAAAGTTAATGTCGGGATATTTCTCCGACAACTCCTTAAAAGTCTTCCCTCTCGTGACCAGATCTTTCGCCTCGTCAGGGGTCAATTCGACATCCCCGACAACGATTTTCTGATCTTCACCTTCACCTTCCACTTTGACTTCAGGGGTTTTATTCCCTGCCTGGTCATTGTTCTCAGCCATGATACTCCTTTGACTTCTCCAAGTGGGTCGTCCTAAGACTTTCACTGAAGTTTCGTCATTATTTATAAAAATAAACCGACACAAATAAATTGTTCGGTTCTTCCGTTCAATTTAATTATATAACTACTTTAAATTATGTCAAGCCCCGCTTTGACCTCCCTGCGGAGGGGCAATTCCCTGCATCTCCTCCTCGCCCTGAATATGTGTAAATAGGCGTTGTAATAGCTCATCATCACCCTGTGCCTCATCACTCTGTGAATAAGAAACATGAATAGCAGTATGCTCTTTTGGTGCATTCTGTGTACTAGGGATATCCTCACCGCGCATCATCGCCTCGTTTTCATCTTCTGCTAATTTAAGCCAGTTATCGCCTTCTGCTCCTGGCTGTTCACCAGGTTGTCCCGCTGGTTGTCCACCAGCTGCCCCAGGTGCGCCTTCTGGAGGTACTGCGCCCCCTGCTCCCTGTCCACCCTGACTGCCAAAACTATCAAGCATAGCGGCCTTAACCGCTGCCTTCTCTGCATCTTTGATAGCTTCTTCAACATCACCGAATTCAATACCCTTTAGATAAGTTTCTGGCCCAATGACTTTCTGTTCTAGTAGTTTGTCTAAGCGGGTGATTCTGCCCTCACGTGTATAGGCCAACCCAGAACCGATAATGACCTTAACCTTATTCTGCGATCCGATAACATATGTATCTTCGGGTAGTTCTTCTTTCGCTTCAACCCCCACCTGGCCCTTAACTTTGAAATAGTCGTTCTTGCTGTCGGTAGTAGTTGCTTTGATCTGTCTTGAAACAACATATTTATTAGCAATAAGTTCCAATATACCCTCTCCTAGCTTGGATAATGAGGTTTCTAAATTGTCTTTTAGGTCTTGCAGATTATTTGCAGTCTGGGCTTTGAGTGATTCCAGCCCGACCCCGGACTTGATACCTTCGGGAACCTTACCCATGAAAGCTTCTTGCACCCCTGATATCTCCTGATCGTATTCATTCAGTCGCTCAATCTGTCTGTGAATATCGGGTGCCATACCAGCGATCCGCAGTTCCTTAATTTCTGAACCAGTGTTGTGTTCAAGAATCTCACCTGTCTCATTGGTAATTTTACTGACCCCGGAGTTCTTTTCTACACTAAACCTGCCACGATTCACTAAGTTGTTGTACTCCACGATCTGTGATTCCAGTCTATTTCTAACTTTTGCGATAGGGATAAGGTTCTTGATATAACCCTCACCACCGATCTCGTTTGGATTGTCATCAGATGATACCGGGATTATAGGATATCTACCATACTCGGTCTGCTCGTTGCGTAGCAAGTGGCCAACGATCCAAGAAGCAATCCAGACCTCAGAATGATAAGCATCGGGATCGGTCTTTTTCTTTTTCTCATCCTTGACCCGTTTCTTATACCAAGTCTCATGAACAATCTTAGTCTTAAGCTCGTCGCTCTCTGAGAAGTCCGAGGCGTACTGGTTGTTGATAAGGTCTTGCTTGAATTCAGATGCCGCCCGGGTGGTGTCACCAGAGATATCATCCATTTCAAGTTTCTTATAATGCTCATTGTTGACAATATCCTGAACTGGCTTAGAAACTGCTATATCTACAAACCTACAGTTCTGAATGTCCCCAGTCTCCATCCCCGCCGGGTCCATGTAAACATCGTACGGGTCCCTGATCCAAACATCGACTTCCCCGGCCAGATTGTCTATGCCAGTCGCTTCTTCATCCCAGCCGTACTGAAAAAACCCGAGTCCATATTTTATAGTATAAAGTGCTACACCCTTAATCATCATTGGCAATTCTAAGTAGTCGTAGTAGTAATCCAGAGTATCCGCGGACTTGCGATTATTAACCACTGCATCCTCAGAAGTAGACGTTGCCGCCACTTCCCACTTAGGTCGGTAAGAAGTCGCAAAGTTCCTGATCGCCCTACAGGTAGAGAATATAGTATTGACTGTCAGCCGAACCTGACCCTTAGGCCGGGGTGGTGTGACCACCTGATTGGTTCGCTTGTTAAACTGAATGTAATGATTCCCCCGATAGTAGTTGTCGTATAGATACCAATTCCAGTCAGAAATCTGGCGGTTCTTCTTGGCCGCTTCGTGCCACTTGCCTAAAGTACCCAAGAATTCTTCATCACTCTTTTTCCTCAGCGTCTCTTCGTTCTTAGAGAACCCTTTCATCTCAACCATTCTTGCCTCCTAACCCCTTAAGTGCGTCATTTGGATCAATGTCTAACGGATCAACTAACTCGTCCTCCTCCACCTTGTTGGGAGCCTTAACTGGCTTCTCAATGCGCTTATATGAAGCATACTCCTGCGGTGTCTTCGCTAGAAGTTTGAGTTCGAGGTCTTTGATGTGCAAATAATACAACCATTCACGGAAACCAATGTAAACTATTAACAATACTACAATGATAATTTCCATATTTTCCTTTCAAAAAAAGAACTGAAAGCTGTGCCATCAGTTCTTCTGTTAGGCGTTATTTACTTAATTATATAACACGTGAATTATTTGTCAATAGCTGATCACACCCAGAGTTTCATCAATGTATTCTTCATCCTTACCAAGTTGCTTGGCGATCTTCTCCTGAGCGGTCAATGGCTTGAAAGTAAACTGTGCCGGTGCTTCAAGATTAACACAACCATATTCCAGCGCTGTGCGATGATGTGATGTCCAGTCGTGTATCGGTAACCTGATCGGACCAGTAGACTGCGAGTTCTCATCCCTCTGTGGATACCGGGCGTTTTTGATCGCTTCCATCCAATATGCGTTCCGTTTAGTGTCGTTGACCTCAAACCCCCGCTGTAGCCAGACCTTCGTCTTTTCTCGCCGGGTAGCAAAGTCGTTTGATTCAGGTTTTGTCTGCACGTATACCCCGGCATCAGTCAATGCTCGGCGTGTTGAATGTGCATTCTTAGACTGATAACTTCTCTTGGCAACATCTGGGTCTCCATAGTGAATAGGTTTCTTGAAATTCTTGAATGCATCGATAGCTTCCAGATCATCATCGTCGTAATCGTAGACTGAATCGATCGGCTGACCAAAGAACGGAAAGAAAAACTGAATCGGATGATCGATACTCATATAAGAATCAACTAATCTAAGTTTCCCATTTAATGGATTGAGTTGCCAGGCCTGAATAGCAGTGCCATCCAAGCCATAGTCCTCAAAGAAGTAAAGCCCCCAGGCCGGGTCATAAGGGAAGTGTCCGAACTCGGCTAGTCTAATCTCAGAATACACTCGGCCCTCAATCGATCCCTCCCAGTTGATCATAATCTCCCGAGCAAAATCTTCGGCTGACCTGCGTTCCCTTTCCGACTGCAACCATTCTTCTGTCTTGCGTGGGTCCAGCTCATGATTTAATGTAATAACCTTGATAACCTCACCGTCTTGCCCGAACCTGAGTCGCTTGGCCTTTGATGGCCTACTACCAGGGGTGGTCAAAACAATTCTACATTCAGTAGTGTCGGCCGTAGCACCCCAGACAGCACTATCGTTGTCCCAGAATGCGAACTCATCCAACATAATAGCTTTCTGTCGGCCACCACGTGAGAAGTTGGGGTTCGATGACTCACCCGATATAACATTACCATTCTCCGAGTTGAGTAAAGACATATAATTCAAATGCTTATTCTGCACAAACCTATCAGGTAGTGCTATCGGGTCCAAATGATTGATAAAATACTCCAACTTACCAAACAATGATTCTTCCTTGTTGGATAGATCGTCTGAATTGCCCTTAGTATTATCAACATAGTCCTCCTTGCGCGAGCCAACCAAGAAGTTGGAACCATCAATAAACCGCCAGAACCAAAAAAATACAGCCAGAACTGTATAGGTTGCCCCCATTTCCCTGCACTTCTCAATGAATAGATCGTCACCGTTCTCAATGGCTTTTCTAATATCATGAACTAAATCATACTGAAATGGGAACAAATGAAACTCATAATGATATGGTTCCTTTTTTGGATTAAAAGTCCACAAGAAATTATTGGTGAAATAGATCGGGTCTTTACTTGCTTTTAGCAGCATTAGGTGCATTTGTGCTTGTATTTTTTCCGCCAGTAGTTCCTTTGAGTTTTTTGTCGATTTCTTTGATTTTCGCACGTAACTCCTTTTCTGATAAATCACTTAACTTGGTAGCATCACCAGAATGTTCAACCGGCTGAGTTGGATAACCTTCTGTCCTATTTGTGACAAATTCGGTTTCTTTTAACTCAGTACGTGAAGCGCGTACTCGGGCGAATGCGATTGACTGCGCGACAGTACGTTTTGATTCTGGATTATCCTTTTTCCAACATCTGAATGATTTATCATCTAGCCTGATGAAATAATTCAACCAATAAGAAACCGAAGTGTCCTTACTCCAGCGACCATCACTCTTAAGCTCTGGGTGATCCTGAAAACCACCTTTGCCCTCGGGATTCCTGTTATAATTTGGATTTTTAGCTTTTACCATATAGTTCTCCCTGACCTCCTTATAGGCCTGTTTAAAATGTAACTGTTGCCCTCCTCCATTCTTATTACCATCTACCACTAATACCAGAGGCTGATATAAATATAATCCCTGCAATGAATCCTAATAAAAATATACCTGCAATTATCATAATACCTTCTTCCCTGTAATTAGACCACTAACTTTTCTTTTTTGGGTCAGCCACTTCATCTTTGACTGCGATTATCATTATTGATTGTTTGACATCAAGCGCGCACTTAAATTTCTTTAACACTTCTGTAATCTCTGTGTTAGCGCCCCTAACCCTATCCTCTTCACTAAAAGACTTCTGTTTTAATAAACTCATAGTACTCCTTCTAATTTAATGGTTTTGATTCCTTCTTCAACCAAGACGGGCTTGCCGTCTCTCAATTTAACCTTAATCTCACCATACTTGATCGACCTTATTAGTATGATGAGTTTTTCATCTTCGGGTTTTAGTTCCATGCTCCTCCTTTTTTTCTTCAGTATCTACAATCAAACTCTCCGCACTTAAAAACATTATAGCCATTGATACCGCATTTTCTACTGCCTTATAAACAACACTACAAGGGTCTACAATTCCAACCTTGAACATATCAACATATTCGTTCGTTTTTGCATCCCAGCCCAGTTTAAGATTCGGATCAGTTGTTATTCTTTCCATAATAGTGTCATAATTTTTGCCTGCATTATGGACAATCTGTTTAATGGGCGCCCTGAGTGATTCATAAAGTATCTTTTCTCCTACATTGTCTGCACTTAAAAAAGATAGTCTCAACAATGCCACCCCGCCCCCTGCTACAATGCCACCTTCTGATGCGGCCCGAGTGGCAGCCAAGGCATCCTCAACCTTATGTTTCTTATACATTAATTCCTGCTCGGTGGCCGCCCCAATACGCAGTACCCCGATGCCACCGGATATCCTAGCAATCCGTTCTTTTAACTGATCCCGGTCAAAGTCCGATATAGCCGTCTTATATTCTGCTTTTAACTCCTTAGCCCTGTTTTTAATATCTTCTTCCGTTCCACCACCATTTACTATGATCGTGTGATCGAATCTAGATATAACTCTTTTCGCTTCTCCCAAGTCGTCCGCCTTAACATCCAAAAGTAAATCCATTTCCTTATGAATGAACCGCGCACCACAGGCCACCGCAATATCTTCCCCTTGTCGGGTTCTCATCTCATCCATCCCCGGGAGTCTGATAACTAGAAATGAAAATATTATTTTCCCTGTTCTGGGATCGATTGTGGTGGTGTTTTTAACAGCAGTAGTCAGTGCCTCCATTTTCATATCATCACAGATTATAACCAAACCATTTGCACCTTTTGCCCTTGCCGTTTCTGCCAAGTGGACTATTTCCTCCTCTGTGGCGATAGTGTGATCCGTTACCACAATAGGTACATCTTCATAAACAGCCTCTTGCCGATAGGGATTTGTCATAAAATATGGTGTCATAAACCCCTGCTCGAACTTTATTCCCTGAGTTATATCCTTTTCTAGTTTTACATCCTTGGATATCTCAACAGTTATCGCCCCATCCTTGCCGACTTCGTGCATCATCTGTCCAATTAGTTTGCCAGTCTTTTCATCCTCGACTGCGATACTAGCCACCTGTGATAACTCTTCTTCGCTGCTAACCTTATGTGCCGATTTTTTTAGTAAATCAATAATCTTCCCAGAAGCCCACTGTATGCCCTCTTTTATCTCAACAGGATCGATACCAGCAGTTATATGTTTAATCCCCTCATTGCATAGCGTGGCCGCCAACAGGGTAGCTGTCGTAGTCCCATCACCCGGCCCATTTTGCTTAGCAGACACTTCTTTAATCATCTGCACACCGGTGTTCACAAAAGGATCTTTTACCTTATTGAAGAACGAGGCGATTGTCACTCCATCGTTGGTGATAATCGGGTGAACCACATCTCGCGACAAAATAGCATTTCTACCACGCGGACCGATAGTCGCCGAAGTGGTGTCGTTTATGAGATTGATTCCTTCTAATAATTTACCCTTAGCCTCTAACCCAAGTAATACTTCTTTCATATTATCCCCCCCAGAATCTCGTCGAGACTCACAATTACAAATTCGTCTTTATCAATAACAACCTTGGCTGGCCCATACTTCTGGTAAACTAAAATATCACCGGGTTTAAATCTATTAACCCCCGGTCCATCTCCCACTGACAAAACCTCTCCCTGATCTTGCGTCTCTTCCACCTTAGCCAATAAGATTCCACCCTTTGATTTCCCCTCTGGGGATTTGGGTCTAACTAGTACTCTGTCACCAATCGGTACGATCATGGTTACTCCTTTGACCTTAATTATTAAATACTTTTTTTAATTCATCTATCATACTTCTAATTATTATTGTATCACATTTGTCATCACGCTTTTTGTATATCTGGGAGTTAATAAGTAATTGATTAAATCTTTTATCACCTAATTGTTTCTTTTTCCTTTTGGTATATTTTCCATCTTCTTTCGCATCCTTGATACCCTTAATCTTTTTCTCTTGTTCGGCTTCCAGATGACAGGGAATATTGTGCATCAAATCACTATTATCATCATCAAATCTTGTGTTTTCTTTTCTTCTTCCCTTGTAGTGAGATACACCAGAGTTTCTTGGATTATCACATAAATTACCACACCAGAAACAAATATCTTTATCTCTTAGTTTAATATACTTTGTCCAATATTTGTCTGATGTTCTTCTTTTTGTTTTGAAAACACTCATATAATAAATCCTATAAAATCTGACCGCTTCAATACTCTTTGGCTAATCCAATGTGTCTCATCTTCATCAACTAACCAGTTTGACTCTACAACAGTAATATCAACATCACTAACTAATATTATCACTACTGCGTGTGGAAATCTCCCTCTTTCCACTCCGATTGCCCCGACTTGCGGTTCATACGAGTTGATGCCCGCTCTACCGCCTGCCCCAATTTGTCTGTATATCCCTGTTTGTGCTTTGGCAAATTCGACACAGTTTTTGTATTTTGTGTCTTTGTAGAGTTTGATTGCTTCGCCTCTTCCTGTGTAGCTTGACCCTTGTTGATTTGTTTGAGCAGCCAGTCTAATTTCTTCTTCTTTTCTATCTTTCTCAGCTCGTTGAAAGCGACTATCGCCCAAAGTAAAAATATGGCGGCTACTATCGCTACTCCTAGGAAGAATATAAGTGCTAAGTTGTGTTCCATCTGTCTCCTCTATATTTTTGTTTAATGTGTTCCATTGTAATAATGTTGCGAGAATAATCTCTAACATAATCCTCATTGTTTAATAATAAACTATGAGTGTTCCATATTATCTTTGTTGTATCGTTTTGTTTATACAACATTCCTTTTATTGTTAAATCTCACTTAGATAGAGGGGTCTGGGTTAGTATTTTTTCCAACAATCATCGAATATATTCCAGTATTTTATCCATATTAACATACTATTGTTTGAACGACATAAGTAACTATGTATCTTCTCTTTCATCTATTCTCCTTGCCTCTACTTATAAATGAATTTATAACTTTTCCTCTATGGTTTTCTACTACAACAGTTGCATTTTCGACTAGCTCTCCATCTTCAGTCATAACAATAGCATCAGAAAAGGAGGGTTTGTTAGAAAAATAAATCTCTTTTATTCTAATGATTATCTTTTCGATAAAATTCATCTTATTCCTTAATTGGTGGGATACTAATAACTATTGTCTCACCACTAATGATTTCGTGGAACTTACAAGTCGTTAATACTTCTCCTGTCGGGTCTACTACCTCAATTGTTACATCTCCTGCCGAATATACAACAGGATAATCTTTAGGAGGTTTCTTTGATTTTTTAAACTTTCGATTAGTTTTGTCGATAAATTCTAATGTGTCTTTGTTCATCTGTTCTCCTTTTATGCTTTTCTTAAATTTCTCTATCGCTGTCGGTTCTTCTACATACCAATCTGTATCTAAATATCCGTTCTTCTCTAAGTATTTACTATAATCTTGCAACATATCCCAAGCATATTCATCAAGAGCTTTGGAGATGAAGTTTTGTAATTTTTCTTCGTCAACACCAAAATCTCTGATATTCATTCGGTCTAGTAATTTCGTCAGTTTTTTGTTTATCTCCTGCTTCTTATTCATCTTTCTCCTTATTTAGCTAAGATTTAATGCTTGTTAATAAAGCAATCGTTAATCTTAAATTCATAACTTCTATATATATATTTCTATTTCTTAATTCTTCTCCAGAGGTATCTGAGTAAGCTAACGATAATATTACCAATGTTTTACTATCATTGAAATATTTTAACTGGATTACTGGTTCCATCTCTCACCCTCTTTAGACGATTGTTTCTCTTGTGATTCTTTGTGGTCGTGTTTATAGAACTCTAGTGCCAAAGAGTCAAGACCTATTTCTGCTCTTAACCACCTAAATATCCACGGTCTCTTTTTGGGTGGTATATTGTATGCTTTCATCTCTCTCCTTATTTTATGTATCACTTTATCGCTTAACTGTTATATATTATCGGCTTATGTATCATTGGTGAGCTATAGGTTGTGAGGGTGGTGCAGCGTGAGGGCAAATGAAGCCCAATACTACATTGTTCCACCCTCAAAGGTTGTACCGACCACATTGTCAGGCGAGCAGGACGAGAAGCAATGTTCTCATTGTCGTACTCCTTTCCAAGT
>Ga0307928_10003658_pt1 | contig 11735 bp, 28 predicted proteins | sample AceLakmetagen232_FD_201815 | JGI IMG/M metagenome (GOLD analysis project Ga0307928, IMG submission 201815) | Saline water microbial communities from Ace Lake, Antarctica - #232 | ecosystem: Environmental > Aquatic > Non-marine Saline and Alkaline > Saline | place: Antarctica: Ace Lake...
CACAATCAATACTTCAATGAGATAGGTGTACCATCTGCTCCATACTTTAGAGTTTACCACATGAGGAAATTCTTGGGTTTAATTCCTTATAGAAAATTTGCAGAAGAAACTCACCGTGGGATGGGTGATTGTTATACATCCCCTATCAATTTTAAAACAGAAGAAAAAGCAGAAACATTTATTAAAGATGTATTATGTGCAGGTATTAAAACTGAAACAATACAACGAAACGTAGTTAAAGAAATAAAATGCAATTAAATGGATAAGACATTATACAGAGGAGACGGTTACATTGGTGGAGTTTGCCAGGGTATCGCAGATTACACAAATACATCACCAATAGCATGGAGACTTATGTCCCTTGTGGATTCTGGGCATATATGATACTATGGGTGTTATTAAAAAAGACTAATAAAGTCTTTCAGAAGTAAGGCCAATGGTTTATAATTATACTATAACAATTAAAAAACAATAACATGGTAGATATTATTAAAGAAGGTGATAGAGTAAAATGGATTACAAAAATGATGCCAGTACCACAACCTGAAGGCAAAACTGATAGAGCAGGAGTAGTACTTCCAGTATTTAGAGATACCGAAAGAAGTGGAACTGTAATAAGTGCTCATGGTGCAAGGAACAAATATTCAGTTAGACCTGATAATTTAAAATGTGATACTCCAAAGGGAATGGATACTTATTATGATTTAAGTGTTAACCTTGATGAATTAACTAAAATTTAAATATGGCTGACATTAGAATTATAGAGGAGAACGAAGTATTCTGGGCAACTACAAAAGATTACACTTTAGTGATAGACGAAGAAACTATCGAGTGTAGAATTGCAGAAAACTCAAAGGGTGTAGTTTTCTTTGAATGGACAAACCAAGGTGGTTGGGAAGAAGCTGATACTGACGGCGGAATTATGAAAGTGATTTATGATGCATGGAGTGATGGAGAATTAAGTAACTAAAATTAAAACAAATGAAAGTAAAATTTACAACAAGTAAAGGTAACATGGTTGCCGAACTATTTAATGACGCAACACCAAAGACAGTTGCTAACTTTACAAAACTAATATCAGAAGGTTTTTATGAAGGATTAATATTTCATAGAGTTATACCAAACTTTATGGTACAGGGTGGTTGCCCACAAGGTAATGGTCAAGGTAATGCAGGTTACAATATAATGTGTGAACATAACGGTGCTGCAAAACAAATGCATGACCGAGGTACATTATCAATGGCACATGCTGGACCTAACACAGGTAGTTCGCAATTCTTTATTTGCCATAACCGACAAGGTACTCAACATTTAGATAATGTTCATACTGCATTTGGTAAAGTAACAGAAGGATTAGATATTTTAGATACAATTGGGCAAGGTGATACTTTTAGTATTAGTTTAATTAAATAAAATAAAATGACAGACAACGACAAATACAGACAAGGAAGATCTAAAGAACGGTTGCGAAGTACTTACATGATAGTATTTGGTTCTATGATAGGACTTGCTATAATTAGTATTATATTAATGTTCTTACCCAAAGGGTAAAGGACCTGGTTTTGGATGAAATTCTATCAAAGACATTACCTAAAGATGTCCAGTTAATCTGCGGGATTAGCTTAATAAGAGGAGCAAGTGAAGCTGTTAGGTACAATAAGGTTAGATCACCCGAAGATCAAAACAAAGGTTAATAGTAAATGTACAAACCAGTAACCTCGAAAGACCCGAAGCTCCTCTTATTTTAAATGGTTATAACTATATGACAACTCTTATAAATAATTAAAATAAACTTATATATGCTAATAATCAAAAAAGGAGAAAAAGATTCAATCGACAAAATGTTAAAAATGTATAAACGCAAAGTCAGAAATACACAACTGCTCAAAGAGCTTAGAGATAGAAAGACTTTTTCAAAACCATCTGAGACTAAAAGAAAACAAAAGTTGCATGCAATCTACAAACAGAAAAAACAAAAAAGTGAGCAGTGATTTATGCACAGACTGTGGGTTGTGCTGTGATGGGACATTGTTTCCAGGCATGTTTGTTACAGAAGCAGAACGACATCTTTTTAGCAGTGTTGAACTAAGTGGCCCAAATACAGGTTTAGTTAGCCAAGCAAATGGAAATGGTTGTGAACATTTAAACAGTTGCAATCTTTGTAATATTTATAATAAAAGGCCATCACCATGCAAGAAATTTTTGTGTGGGGTTTTTAATGAAGTTGAGAGAAATGAAATAACTTTTGAATATGCAAAGATATTAATTAAAGATTTAAAAAATAAACCAGATGATATAGACCTCATCACACGATTTAAAGATTGTTAATAACTTTTTAAACAAAACAAGAATCTATGGTTCAGAACCGACCAAAATTGATTATATTTATACTATAATAATTAAACAAACGGAAAATGAAAAAGGATGTAGTAATTTTTGACTTAGACGGAACACTTGCTGATATTGAAGCAAGGCGACTATTGTCAACAAAGGAAAACGGCAAAATGAACTGGGATGTATTTTTTGATCCTGCTAACATTTCATTAGACTTACCAAACGAGCCAGTAATTCAAATGGCAAAAACATTAGATGCGCAAGGATTTACTATTGTGATATTCTCTGGTCGAATTAAAGCAACTAAAGATGCAACTGCTGCTTGGTTAGAAAAACATAACGTACCATTTAGCATTATGAAAATGAGACCGACTGGCCACCCATGGGCTTTTATGCCAGATGACAAACTAAAGAAAAGTTGGTTAGACAATATTTTCCCAGGAGATAAGAAAGATCGTATCCTCTGTATTTTTGATGACAGAACTAAAGTTGTTAATATGTGGAGAGAAAATGGATTATCTTGTTTCCAAGTAGCACCAGGAGATTTTTAAATAACGGATCTGCAGGTCCAGGCTAGGATTGATCAAGAAACTGCAATCGGTGTAGCAAAGGCATTGGCTGGACCACAAGGTATTGTATTTCCAAAGATCGTCGTATCAGGTTCAGATGGATCTGGTGGGAGTGGAGCATTACAAACTATACAGCTTAAAATGTTAAATGACTTAGCCAAAGACATGGCAAAACAAAAGTAATAAACATTAATATATTTATAAAAACCAGGCAGTAATGTCTGATTTTTTGTTGTTAATAACTTTTTGAAAATAACAAGATTTTATGGTTCAGAACCGAACAAAATTGATTATATTTATATTATAATTAAACAAACAATATGAGAAAATCAATATTTGGATTAGCAGCATTAGTAATAGGTCTTTCAATTGCCTATACAGTTTCTGCTTATGGAAACAAACAAACAGTAACAGTAAAGGTAACTGATAAAGAACGCATTGTAACAATGTCAGATGGTAGTTCAGATTCGTACTATTTAATATACACAAATGAAGGTACATATCAACTCGACGACAACTTAGTTTATGGTAACTTTAGAAGTTCAGATTGGTACGGTAAAATTAAAAGAGATTCAACTTATACATTTGATCTTATTGGGTATAGAATTGGATTCATCAGTTCTTACCAAGAAATAGTTAAATTTAAATAACAATGTTACTGTTAGAAGAATATTACGAACAAGGCTGGTTAATCAAACAAACCCACCCAACACTTCCATTGACAATCTGGAACTATTCTCAGAAAACTCAATACGAAGGTAAGTGGGATGAAATCACTTTACGATGTAGAGGGTTAGTTACTGATGATGAAGATAATATTGTTGCTAGGCCGTTTCAAAAGTTCTTTAATATTGAGGAAGCAAAACACAATGCAACTAAAGAATTCGAAGTCTATGAAAAAATGGATGGGTCTTTAGGTATTGCGTTCTATTATGATGGACAATGGGTATTTGCATCTAGAGGATCATTCACTTCTGATCAAGCGATTAAAGGTGCTGAAATGTTTAAAGAGAAGTTTCAAGAATCTCATCTTAACAAAGATATGACATATGTGTTTGAAATTATTTACTAATTGAATAGTTGTTGATTATATATAGATATATAAAATAAAACTAATAGAAGATGGAAGAAGCTTTCGTATATGTGTGGAACAATTTAACAAGCAATAGAAAATATGTAGGTTATCATAAAGGAACTGATAACGACGGGTATATATGTTCATCTGCTAATGCATCCTTTTGGGATGACTTTGAAAATAGTGACATGTTATTTGAGCGAGAAATAATATTTAGAGGAAGTTCGAATGAATGCCTATCACATGAGCAAGATATATTAAAAGAAATTGATCTAAAATCATATGATTATTATAATAATGCAAGAGGTGCCAGTATCATTTTCTCTGAGGAGGTTTTAGAGAAGAAGTGAATATCAGCTAAAGCATATTGGAATTCAATTGATAATGATAATTTAACTGAATCTGAAATTGAAAGACGACGTAAAATATCTAAAGTTCAAACTGGTCGAATTAAAACAAAGGATGAGATTAATAAAATATCAAAAGCTATAAAAGGTAGAAACTTTAAAGAATACTATGGAGAAGAGAGGGCCGCGGAAATAAGCAAGAAAATAAGAGACGCACATTTAGGTAAACCTAAACACAGTGAAGAATATAAGAAGATGATATCAGATAAAATGAAGGGAAATGATTATGGAAAATATCAATCGGCTGAAACTAGAGATAAGAAACGTGATAAATGGACAGGTGATGGTAATCCAAACTACGGTAAGGCTTTGTCTAAAGAAACTAGAGATAAGATTAGCGAAACTAAGAGATTACAATATGAAAGTGGAGAATTAGTATCGTGGAATAAAGGTAAGAAAAGAAAAGAGGTAGAATGTCCACATTGCAATAAGACTGGAGGTAATGGTATAATGCAACGTTGGCATTTCGATAATTGTAAATTAAAAAATAACTAATGGCTGGTAAAAATAGAATAGTAGTATCGTACGATTATGAAGATATAGTTCTTCTAGGAGCAATCAATACAAAGTCAGGTGAAGAAATGGCTTATGACGATTTAGTAAATCATTTACCAAATTGTAATATTGTCAATAAGTACGATTACACAGATTATACCAAATTAAAAACACTGAACTGGGAAAACAAAGAAGGTTTTGTAGTTAAGTTTACAAATGGTGATAGGTGTAAAATTAAGTTTGAAGATTATCTTAGGTTACATAAAATCATGACAGAGATCTCTGCAAAATCTGTATGGGAATGCTTAAGTAAAGGTGATGATATTTACGAAATGTTAAAAGATGTACCAGACGAATTCTTTAAAGGAATTGACACGTATATCCATGAACTTACTAATCAGTACATTACATTGGAGCGTGAATATAATTGGATTTTTAATAAACTAAGAAATGTTTATTTTGTTGCTCATAAGAAAGAATATGATAGAGCTGAATTTGCTCAACATGCAAAAGGATATAAGCATCCGCAAATTCTTTTTAAAATGTTAGATGACAAGGATCCTTCAGATACTATTTGGAGAATTATTAAACCAGAATATAAAAGACTATAAATTATGGAACAACTAGTAAAATATTTAGTAAGACCTCATGATTGCCATATATGGGAATTAGATGAAAGTAATAAATGTTATCGTTCATGGCCAACACGGGTAGTAACATACTCAGATGGTACAAGACCAAATGCACAATTAACACATACATTTGAAAACTTGGTGGAGAATCATAACTTCTTTCCAATAGATGAAAGTGAACTTCAAGCATATGAAGATAAAAATAATGAACATCGTAAGTTCATATCTTGGCAAACTCGCTCTGATGGGCATGGTGGTTCAAAGGGTGGAACATATGAAGAATATAAAAGACTATAAAATAATGGAAAGACAAATAATGATATGCGAATGCCACTCACTAGAACACCAAGTTACATTCTGGTATGATGAAGAAGATGAGTTACAACTGAATGACGAAACATTATCAGAAATGATGTTTAGAAAAATGGAAGGACATAATATAGACTTGAATAAAGAACTTGGATTTACACATTTGAAACCAGTTAAAAAGAAGAGATAATATGGATAATGTAACACTAGAAGATGTATTAGATTGTATGAATGCTAATGGTTTATCAATGATAAGAATCATGATGTTAGAGATCAGAAATCGTATTGATGAACCTGTTGAAATAAACGAATCGACAGTTAAGAGTTTATATCTTAATTTATTGACAGAGAACTACGACACGATAATGATGTATCACGGAGAAGCATTTACAACTGTAATAATGGAATTATATGCAGAGTGTGAATTATATGAAAAATGTACTTTAATTAAAGAAGGTATAAAAGGTGTAAATGATTTAACTAATAAAATAAAGAAAAATGTTTAATACAAAACCAGAACAATGGGTAGTGGTTAAAATAGAAAACCCTAAAGAAAAGGATCCATTCTTACGAACAATCCATAAAGTATTTGCCTCATGGGCCGGTGGGGCATGGGATGGCGATTCATGGAAGATGAATAGTGGAATTGATAGAATTACAGAAGATGAAACTACAGTTAATTTTTATGGCTACTCTGGTAGTTGTTACGAATGTAAAAAAGGTTCATACGGAGCTGGGTTTAGTTACACTGTTGGAATTCTAGATAATTTTATCAATAAAGCAAAAGACATGGGTGTAAGCATAACAATACTTCCTGAAGATACTAACTGGATAGAATTATAATTGTTAATAACTTTTAAAACAAAACGTGAAACTATAGTTCAAAACCTAACAAAATTGATTATATTTATACTATAATAAAACAAAATAAACTTATGAAAAGATTTATACTAATACCAGCATTGATGTTATCTTTTACAAATCACCCAACCGAAACATATGATGTGTTAATACTAACTAAGCCAGTAATAGAAGAACCTATTATTGTTAATCTCATTAATGGAAAGATTGATAACAGGGAAGAACTGATACAAGCAATGGCATTTGTTGAGAGCGGTGGTAATCCTGATGTTATAGGTGATTTAGACTTAGGAGCCCCATCTGTTGGATTACTACAAATTAGACCTATTATGGTTAGAGAAGTAAATCGTATTTTAAAAAATAAAGGCTTAGATAAAAGGTTTAAAAAACATGATAGAAAATATGCCGATAAGTCAATTGAAATGTTTAACATTTGGGCTGATGCATATCACATAGAAAGTTCATACGAAAAAATGGCAAGAAATTGGAATGGCGGTCCTAGAGGATATAAGAAGACTGCAACTGCTCACTATTGGGCAAAGGTATCAAAATACATAACACAAAATTTATAAGATGGTAAAAGTAAGAGTAGTAAATAAAGACAATACAGATTCTAGTTATGACGTGACATATCCAAAGGCGTATGTTCAGAAGATAATAAATGAGGAGAATCTAAGAGGAGATGAACGAAAGGTAAAGGAAATATATGTTAATGATAATATGGTTGCTAGATTGATCTCTAATGATCTTGTCCACTACTCTAACTCTGACTATAGGTCTGGGGTAAACTCTAAAGCTGAAACTCCAATAACTAAGGAAGATATTATAACAGTAGAAATTCCTGGGACTTCATATTGGGTATCAACATCAACAGCAGGAAATACTTTAATTAGTTATTTAGATGATGGTGATGATGATGATGATTTACCTTTTTAGAATTATTTAACTGGAAGTGAACTATATTTTTTGTACAGTTTTGTTAATGTACTACTTAACTCTTTAGTAAAATCCATTTTGTCTTTATTTAGGCTCACATTGTTTTTACCTAAGAGTGGTAGTAAACCAGACTTTTGAATTCTTTCACTAATTAATTCAGTATTAATAAATGTAATCTTAGCTTCATTAACTGATTCTTCTGTATATTCTTTAAATCTTTTCATGTTGTGTTTGTTTTATATTCCCAAGTCTTTGTGTAACACTTCCATAAACATTTTAAACAAATGTTTACCATAGTCATCTTTTAATGTTTTACTAACTGCTAATGCAAAATCTTTATAACTCATAGAGTCGTCTATTTTGATTATTGCTTTGTTGATTTGTTTTGATAACTCATCAGATTCTTTCGATTCAAATAAGTCAAACGAAGGTATATGATTTTCATTCTGAGTTTCTCCTTCTTTACCTTCCCAATGTGGACTATCGGTTTCTCCTCGTGTTGGGTGAACATCAAACCCTTGGTAAGCAGGTGTCTTGTAAGCATTAGTATCTTCACCAGCTAAATCATCAAACATTTGTTTAAATTGACCAACTGAACCTTTGAAGTGTCTAATTGAATCTTGATCTTTATCTTCTTGTTGAGTATCCATTACTTTTTGTGTTTTTGTTTAAGCTGATGTATTTGTGTCATTAACTTTAATTTCTGTAAATCAATTTTATCTATTGCAATTTTATACTTATAGTATTCTATACCATAGTTATCTTCCCTATCTTGGGCAGCTCTATATCTTACAACATTTTGCTGTTCTCTTCGCTTTAATCTTTCTGCTGTTTCATTAGGATTAAATTCGTGCTTATCGCCTTCATTTAATTTAAATGATTCAAAGTTTGGAATATTCATATTAAAATGTAGATTTTATTATTAGTTCTTGTACGTCAGATGTAATATCTTTCTTAACGTTTTTGAATCCTGGTTTAAAATAACCTTCAGCTTCAAGATAGTCTATAATAACTGTTGCTAATACTTTAGCTCCAGATGGTTTTTTATTACCAGCAATTTGAACAGATGCTTCATCGATTGATTTACAACTTTCGTATGCTTTATCAATAGATTCATTTACATGTTTCTTAGCTTCTGCAATATAACCGCTTGCTGTATGATCATCATTTTCATTCATCTCATATTCATTTGCCTGATTACCTATAGCAGATGCAGATGCGCCAACAGTACCTGCGATTGCATCCATACTATAACCAGTTTGTGGTGTTCCTCCGCCCAATCCGAAGTTCTGTATATTGTTCATTCCAAAACCTGCTGCAACGATTGCCTCGTTAACATCAAATTTTTCAAAGTTTGGTATCTTGCTCATAATTAGTTTTATATTTGTTTATATATTTGGTAAACAAAACCGAAGTTGTTGCATATAAAAATAAACACAATTATGTCAGAATTTTTTAGAACAGCAATGGGTCGTAAGTTTTTTGATGCAGATATGCCGTCATTGGTTAAAGTATTAGAAAAAATAGCAACCCAAATGGAAAACAAAAATAAACTAGAAGAAAAACGATTTATCTTAGAGAATAAAATTCAAAAACTTTCTATCAAAGAATCAAGATCAAAATCTTAGTGGTAGTTAAAGATATTACATATAAGCAATTTGTTACTCACATGGACAAAGGCAACAAAGTATATATGCAAAAACCCAAGTCTTGGCAAAAGATCTGGTTTTGGTGGGAATCTAAACGTGAGAAATGGTTTTTGAATAAAGCTTATGATAAACGAGAAGACGGTGAAGTCATTAGAGAAAAATCAGTTTGGTTAACCGCTAAACAAATGGAATCACATTTCAATTTCATGGAGAGACAGGGTTATAAATATCATATAGATGAGTAAACTGTTAATAGGATTTCTATTATTCTTTTTGGGACAGGGCGCAATATGGTTTCAAACTAATGGTCAGTTTGTCTGGCCGTGGTTTAAAAAGAATCCTTTAGCAGTATCAGTAATAATGGGAACTGCTATTAGTTACATCTTGATTTATGCTACTCGGTTTATGGTTGATCACTTTGATGGTTTGCTTTGACCAGGTCGATTTATTGCATTTGGATCAGGTATTGTTTCTTTTACATTTCTTACTTGGTATTTTCTAGGGGAAGGTTTTACACCAAAGACAGTAGTATCTTTAATTATTGCATGTAGTTTAATAGGAATACAAATACTTTGGAAATGAAAGACCCATATAAAATATTAGGAGTTGATAAAACTGCAACAGAAGATGTTGTTAAAAAAGCCTATAGGAAATTAGCTAAAGAATATCACCCAGATAAATCTACTGGAAATGAAGATAAGTTTAAAGAAGTAGCCGAAGCTTATGAGACTTTAGGCAACCCACAAAAGAAAGCTAAGCATGACCAAATGCAAAACAACCCGTTTGGTGGAGGTTTCGGTGGAGACTTTTCAGACAGCATGTTTGAAGACTTATTGAAAAATCAAAATTTCTCTGGTGCATTTAATCAAAGATACGGTTATAATACACAAGGTAGAAATACACAAGGAGTATTACAAATAACATTAGTCGATGCATACTATGGTGTAACTAGAGATATTGGTATTGGTATGAAAACCATAAAGGTTAACATTCCAGCTGGTATAAAAACTGGACAGAAATTAAAACTAAGAGGTTTAGGTCAGCGCGGTCAGACTGAAGCATTAAGTGGTGATCTTATTATGACAATTGAAGTTTTGAATGATAATAATTTTTTCATAGATAACCAAGGATTACATACCATTAATAATATATCTTTTTACGATGCTATATTAGGAGGAAAGGGAACACTTGATTGTTTCAATAAAACTATAACATATACAATACCACCGGGTACTGCTAATGGTAAAGTATTACGAGTTAAAGGAAAGGGATTTCCAATATACAAACAAGAAGGCAAATTTACAGATTTGCTAATAAGTATTATAGTAGATGTACCAACAGACTTAGATCTTGAGGATAAAGCAATGATACAAAAAATAAAAAATAAACATAATGGAACAAGTTAACGGATTTAATGATGAGTCCATTAGAAGTCTTTTATTGAATTTAGAATATTCAGACTTTAATCAATTCATGGAACTATCATATCACGTATTAATGCAAAGCCCTAGTACAGTTTTGAAGCGAGATGACTCTATTGAAAATAAACTAGAAAGTATAGATGGTTTGATTAAACATTTTGAGAGCATAGAGGTATATGAAAAATGTACTAATCTACAAAAACTCAAATCTATGTTATTCTTAAATACATCATTTGATGAAGACGGTGATATATAAACATTAAAGTAAACTATTTAAATTTCATCCATATGATTAATAACTATGACTTTATTAGAATTTATATTTCAATCATTTTGGCATTTTATAGGTATTCTTTTTCTATTGTCTATTATAGTTCAATGGAAACCGTTCAGTTCGTCTAACCAAGGATTATCTAGTAAACAATTTGACAAGTTAGTTGAAACCTTAGCAAAGAAAAAGAAGAAGCCTGAAACCGATGCATAGGGATCAGGATCGAAGCCCCCAAATGACGGGTCTATTTAATATTAAACCTCAACTACTTTCGAGTTTGTTGAATTGTTAAATAGATTGGCGCGGATGTTGGTCGAATCGTTAGTCGGATTAGTTGGTAACTCTAAGGTGTATCTAAAAGTTACTTTATATAGCGGTAGAAATTGAAGGACTTAACACGCAGTCAGTTCCCTGCGCTGCTATATAAATATTGTCCTATGGTGTAACTGGCAACACGTCTGCTTTTGGTGCAGAAGAGTCGAGGTTCGAGCCCTTGTGGGACAACTATTAACTAGTTTTAAGATTGTTAATAACTTTTTGAAAATAACAAGATTTTATAGTTCAGAACCGACCAAAATTGATTATATTTATATTATAATAAAACAAACAATAACTATTGGAACATATGAACAAAAACTTCTTCAATCTTAAAACCTTCATTGATGAAATGAATTCTTCATCATCAGGTAATCACAAAATTGCAACAATCACAAAACATCGTGATAATGAATTCCTTCAACAAGTATTTTACTATACTTATAATCCTTATAAAAAAT
>Ga0307928_10003659_pt1 | contig 11734 bp, 13 predicted proteins | sample AceLakmetagen232_FD_201815 | JGI IMG/M metagenome (GOLD analysis project Ga0307928, IMG submission 201815) | Saline water microbial communities from Ace Lake, Antarctica - #232 | ecosystem: Environmental > Aquatic > Non-marine Saline and Alkaline > Saline | place: Antarctica: Ace Lake...
CTAGTGCTTTTTAAGGGAACATTGATCGGCTTCCAATCTTCCCCTTCTTGTTCGAACCGAACAAATTCTGGTTTGCCTAAATGTACCGGCCTGATCCGAGTATCGACCCAGATTTCAAAGCCAGCCTCTTTTGCCCTTTCCGAGAAGCACATATCTTCGCTGATATTACGAAGCGTAACTCCGTGTTCTTTCGTAATATGCGTTTCGTGTATAAATTCAAATGGCCGACCGTTGTGTTTGGTCCAAATTGCTTCAAACGCTTCTCTCTTAATCAGCATACAAGCCCCTCCGATAGCGTCCACGCTGAATAAATGTCCTTTTGAATTATCGAATCCTTTTATCGATCGGTACTTATTGATCGTCTTCCCATCGCCAATATAGAATCCAAACTTCTCAAAAACACAAAGGCCGTGTTTCCCATTGTCTCGAGCGTTCCTCGTCATCATCGGCGCGCCAACAATATCCTTATCATCTTCCACTAATTTAACTAACGTGTCCGGGGACAATACTCCATCATCATCAGCAAACATTACATAATCAACCTGTAATCTTATTGCTAATTCAAGAATATAATTCCGGGCCACATCAACGGCCTGACGTTCAACGATCAGCAAGCTAGTCGGACAGGGCCGGATAAGTTTGAATAAACCATCGACAACATAAGCGGACATCATACCGCTACCGCAAGGAATACCTATAAGTATTTTTTTATCTTTGATATTTAACATATAGCGATTATTATTTTAATTGCTTTCGGCCCTATCTCTGCCCTCAAAAGAGAGCAGAGTAGAGTCGCAAGTGATCAAGCAGTATCTACATCGAATTTCCAAGTAACTTGCAAGCTGTCCCCAGAAGCGACATTAATTGCAGAGAATACTTGGCGAGCGAGTAGAGTACCAGCTGAAGCGGCATTCAAGACACCACTTTCAGTAATAGCGAACGTTCCGCCAGCTGTAAAGTTGAAGGTGTTTTGAAGTTGAGCCGTATCTCCGGACGTATCAGTTGTCTGTAAGGTTACAGACGCACTTGCTCTGGCCCCACCAGAAGTAGTGATTTCAGACTCTAATTGAGTATTAGCGTCAGCAGCGCCAGTTGTTCCGAGGCCTAAAGCAACATACGTATAAGCGTCAGGAGATCCTGAACCATTTATACGAGCAGCAATACCGGAAACTCCAACGGTTGGAATCAAGTTACTGATAACTAGCTTATCAGTAAATCTTCCAAGCAATGGAGAAGTAAGATTAGGAGAAACGACACCGTGCTTTAACAGCGATGAATAAAATCGGTTGGGCTGGAAAAGCGGTTTAACGTTTCCTTCACTATCCTTTTGAACGTACTCCACGTTCTCTCGTAAGCCAAGTTTGGCTTTGAATGGATTAGTCATTTTAGTAAGTAGATTAATTATTTTGGCGCTTTCCCTTTTTTGAAGTGGTTAGACTTCGATCCCCTTTAAGCTAGATAACACACTTTCAGCTTCGGCTTCTGCTTCCGACCTTTTAGCGGCTTCAGCTGCGAGCGCGTGATCATTCTTAAACATTCGGCAATATGCTTTGACTTCTTCAGTAATTGCTTCTTCTGTCGTCCCTAGTGGGAAACCTAATCTGCGTTTTGCAACTACTTTATTATCAAGCAAAATATCAAACCAAATATCCAAGTAAGAGGCATTATCTGGCAACGAAAATTCTTTTCTTGCGTCTGTAATTATGGCCGTATAAAATTCACCTTTTGGCGCGCCCTTGTCGACATCTTTTGATTCTTCGTTTTTGTTGCTCATCTTGTAAGTAAGTTAATTTAACGAAAGATTTAATAATCACTTCCGTCATTTGAAGGCGCAGTTGGAGTGATCGACCTATCAAGATTTGCGTCCTTCATCTTTTCAATCGCGGTAGTTAGATCCCCCTCATACATATTCTCCTTCTCGGAAAGAGGTATCGGGCGATCCTTGCTCGACTTGTAAGCAATAGATATTCTTCGGGCCAGAAGTTCGTGGAATTGGCGTGGGAAGCCGTGAGAATAATCGTCCGGATTGGTTGACATATCCTCGGTACTTGTCAGGTTTGGAAAATCACTAGGAAATATAATCGCCCAGAGTTTCAAACCATTTGTAACGTCAATTATAGCGTCCCCGGATAGAATATAGATACCATTATCCCAAAGATCAAACTCCGCGTTCCTATCGGAATAAGTCAATTGAATGGTAGTTTCGTCCATCGCTTTGCCATAAGACGTAATATCAGTTTCCCCTAAACGTTGCCAATTTATACCATCAAGTTTAGCTTGAAGGTATTTCATTCGCGACATCAATTCAGAAGGTAAGTCATACTCGCGCTGGCCGGCGAGCAAATCTCGCTCGAAGCGCAACCCGAAATAATCTTCACCAACCTCCTTGCCAATCAGGCCAGCAATATCGTCCTTGAAGATATTAGCCAAGATCAAAACATCAGCGTCCGTGAACGTTGTTGAATTAGTCTTGGTGTAATAGCGGACAAGTATTGCGAATTTAGTGAATATCATAAGCTTATTATCAAGTTCCTATTAGAATCCGACAAATCCGTAATTGTCGATGTATTGGACTGTCGTGTTAACAACGTCCAAAACCGTTGTTCCGGGAATAAAATCAGCAGCAGTTTCATTCGTGATAACTATGAAACCGACAACCGCTTTCTTCTCATCGTCATTTTCTGGATTACCGAAGTTGACATCACTCATTTTGGCAACACGGCCGATAGCAAAATCAGCACCGTGAACCCAAGTACAAGTGATCACTCCAGTTGTAGAAAGGACACTCGCCAACAGCGTATAAACACGTTGGTAGTCATCAGCAATATTAGTGGACACAACATTGCCTATCCCTTTTGAATCTTCTAACCCGGGACAATCAGCCGTAGTAGTATCAACAGAGATATTACTATTGGCCTTAACGGCAAAGGTATTCGCGTACTTAGCAACCGCACTACTCCCAGCCTTAATAGCTAGGCCCGGTGCTTTTATGCAAGCGTTCTCAATGTAATTGTTAATCATTGAACTTATTTGGTTGAATTATGACCTTTAACTTAATGCCTCTGAAACATCAGGGGCGCGGTTAATTCTTCGATCCTTGCCGACTTCCATCTGAATTCGATATTTTTCAGCAAGAAGGGTAGCTACTGACATAGGAATATTAACCATTACTCCTTTTTGGATCGTCAATCGATACCCATTAATTTGGACAGTATCAGACGCACCTTGCGCTTCTCCGTCAGCTAAGGGAATGATGAAATTGACGTGTGGGCCAGCGTCAAGTATAGCTTTTGTCGCGGCCACAGTATCTTTAACATCAGCTTGGGTTGTTTTAGGGATTGGTTTTGCCGGCTCTACTGGTTTTTCAACCTGTATTTTCGGCGTAACAATCTCCTTTGTTCCCGGCTTATCCGGACGATCTCCGCCCAAGAGGGGATCGATTTTCGCTTTTTTTAATTCACTCATAAGAATTATTTCCTATTAATTTTAGATTAAGGACTTTGGCGTGCGATCTCCCAAGATTATACTTAGACTTTCGCACTCTCGATCCTCTGAATGTAGTCTTCGTTAAGAATCTTGCTAACAAAGGTTGCCTTCCAACCAGATGTTGCTCGTTGATCTAAAGGATCGGCTGAACCGGCTGAACCAAGAGGCTTGATGATATTCTTCAACGCTTCTCCTGAAACGCGCGTAATCCCATAAGCATTAGCACCCAAGACAAGCGTACAATATACATCAATTCCGGCTGCCCCTAAACCTGTCTTGATCTTAGCGTTAGTGGTTTCGATGAAACGAATCTTCGTACCATTAGCACTATAAGATCCAACCTCGCCTTCTAATACCGTTGCTTGATTAGAGTATTTTTCAACTGGAGTCCAACCTGTAAATGTTGCCACTTTGGCAGTAATTTCAGGGTTGATAATACTAATAAAACAAGCCGGGATTGGAGTCGTCCCGTATTTAACAGTAGAGTTAACCTGACGCGTAATTGGTTTGGCGTGGTTGTTTTTAAGATTCAATGAAGCACTATCCAAGTTTTGGTAAGTGATCACATCAGCGGCCGCAACTTGGACTGTGGACGTATGCCCAGAACCGGAATAGATAACACCTGTTCCGGCGTTAAGAATATCGCGACAAAGTTGATCGATGGTATCGCCATTCTGATCTCCTAAAATTTCAGAGGCCTCCATCAACACAGCGTCTTTACTTTCGTAAGACACAACATCTGTAACGGTAATATAATCACCGTATTGAGCCACGGTGGCTGTAATATCCGTCACAGAAAGTTGGCTACCAGCAGGAGTAATCCCTTCTGTTAGCGGCGTAGTCGCAGCGGTTAAGTTTCCATATCTTCGGAATTTAATGACTTTCGTCCCAGCATTCCGAGGTAGATCCCTAACTTGCGCCCAGCGAGTGTGGACTAACAATGCAATTGCTCTCTCTAAAAGAGTCCTATCGTAAAAGTTATTCACTTCTGCCGGGATTTGAGTCCGTGTAGTATTCGGCATTGTAATTAATTAAAGTTAATACTATCTCACTATAAGAGGATCTAACGTGTTACGACTATTGACCGCGTCTAACCCTCTCTTGTTCGTCCGCAAATTCTTCATCAGATAAATCAAAAGCACTTTTCGCACCTTCTCCGGCCCGGTTTGATCCGCCGCCAGTTTGTGAGTTTTTTGCTTTTTCATCGGCTTCTGCTTTACGTTTAGCCCCCATTTTGAGTAATTGTTTTCCAGCAACTTCGTAAAAAATACTTTTTATCGGCAATTGCCTTCTCGATGGGTGCTTCATAAAGCGCCGAACCTTAGCTTCAAACTGCTTGAAGTCTGGATTCTCTTTCAAGAAATCTACAACTTCTGCATTGTCATCAGCCGAAAGTGATTTATCGATGAGTGGCGCGAACTGTTTGGCAACAACCTTTTGAATCATTGCCTGATCTTCCGGGGAAACATCATCTTCGTCTTCTCCGGCGTCTTCATTATCATCATCTTGCGCTTCTTTCTTTTTAGCAAGCTTGCGCTTTTGACGACCAATAATGAAATCTTGCTTAGATAAGCGTTGGCGAACAGGTGGCTCTTTTCCGTCATCTTCCTCCTCCTGATCCTTATCCTCTGTCTTATCCTCGCCTTCTTTCGAGGATTCGTTAGGGGCTTTGGCGTCTTCTTTACCTTTTGAGGTATCTTTGTCGCCTTCGCCTCCTTGATCTTCACCGTCCCCGGCGTCCTCATTACCGGTTTTGGCTGCGTCTGTGTTTTTTTCAGCCCCAGCTTGGCTGTTCTCGTCTTTGTCGGCTGAATGATCTTCAGTCCCGTCATCGGCGGCTTGATTGTTTTCAATCTCTGGCATAATTATTTTAGTTAATACGCACCTTGTTTGGAAATGCCGAAATCCAAATTTAGTGGCTATCGTGCTTGACGCACGACCTCATTTGACTGACTAAGCCAAATGGTAGAGCTTTTTACGAAGCTCGCTTGAACTGCCTACTTTTGCCGCATATTTGCCGGCCTGTAAGTAGGAAATCGCCAAAGCCCCTCACAGTTAGGCAGCTCAAGTGAACCTCGTAAAATTTATCTTATTAAGTTTTAATGATCGTCTATATTCTCTATCGCTTCTGCTTTTTTTATCTCCGCGGCCGTCTTAAAATATGGATCATAATTCTCTGGGATCTCTCCCTGATCTCGAATAACTTTTGTATAATTGGCCGGCGTATCTCTCAACTCTATGTTTAATCCTCGTTTCGTTCTCAAAATCTCAATTTCATCGTCCGATAAAATAACTTTTGTTCCCGGATCAATCTTTTCTAAAATAGCCGTTTCAAGGTATTTGATATTCTCGTTAAGTATCTTGACAAGAATGGCCCAACCGCGACTAGCCTGTAATGATTTTAAAGCTGAAACTTCATCTTCAACTGTTGCCACAATATCTTCCTTCGGCAAAGGGACAGTCATTACCTTTTTAATTTTCTTAACTTTTTTATTCATTATTCATTGCTTGTACTGGCTTATTTGTCGGTACGTTAGTCCCCTTAGCTTGCGAGGCAAAATCAACCCCCGGTGATTTACCCGGCTCGGTTTCTGTCGGATTCTCTGCCCGGTTTCTGGCCATATCAAATTCTGGCCGGACTCTCTTTAACATCATTGCTTTCTTGTGGGCCTCGATGTGAGCATACTTAGCCGGAGTATCAGCGGCTTTATTGTGCATTTCTATATGGACGAAATCATCATCATAAACTTGGACTTTAACTATTCTATTCTTGTCTAGTTTCTCGTTTTCAGTATCAGCTGTCATTTCATCAATGCTTGGCGGTAATACTTGTTCGACTTCTTCTTTGGTAAAGCCTGATAAGCGACCAATCTTTCTTAGAGCAAAACGTGTATTAGAGTTTTGCGGATCAGTAGTAATAACGTCCTTAATAAACAAGCGATACTTTTGAAGTTCGTTGAATTTAATCGAATCAGAAATAACCTTGCTTTCAATCTTAACGTCCGGATCAGTCTTGGTTATGATATTCTCACGCGTCAACGTACGCCATTTCGATCCCATAGCCCCAACGATTCTAATAATCTTTTCATCAATATCCTTAGCAAAATGCGTCTTATAAAGCTTATACCATTGTTGCCAAAATCTTTTTTCTGACCAGCCAAATATCTTAGCCGATAAAGAATAACGCGTGTCCACTTTAGCCGCGACTAGATTAAGTTCCGTTGCTGTCCGTTGCTGTTCTGACATTGCCCCTTGCTGAAGTTCTGGAGTAGCTGTTGCTCTCTGACTAGCGGTGTCTAATACTTCTAAAATCCAATTGACTTCTTGTTTTACCGTTTGTCTTTGAACAGCTTGTACGGCGTTATTCGGATCGCCATCAACCGGAATATGCTTATTAAAGTCAATGTTAAGATTGTTTCTATTCTTAATGAGATTTGAATTATAAAGATAAGTCGGGTGGAGTCCTAGCTTAATACCAGCCAATCCTAGATTTTGAAGAACAGATCTTGCTCTCTGCTTATCTTCTACTAAGTCCGGGATAGATACTCCGTCCCAATCGTGAGAAATTGGATAAATAGAACGATCGACAATTGGCCAAACATCACCTCCAATCTCTGTATAACGGACAACTCTTTTACGATTATCAGCTAGAGTAACAACCACTTTCTTTCCTTCCCAATGAGTAAACCATTCTAAACAGCGATAATCAGCATTAGCACCAATCAATTTTGAAAACTTGGACATATCAGCTAGCCCCTGTGCTTCTGCTCGGGCCTGTGTATTAGCGTCAACTAATGAGCGAATATCAGACGAAGTATCAGCTTTTAAACCAGCATAATTAAAATAAATGCCGGCCTTATCCATATCAGACTTAGAAAGTCTAATTTCCCGGCCACCAAATTTCATTGCCCCCCGGCCCTTGCGATCCCCATTAACTGACAAAGCGCGTGGATCACGTAGCCACGTCATAATATCAATGATTTCCGGCGTTGGACACTTTAGTTTTCTGTCAAATTCAAAGTTAAGCAAAAGACCACGGCCAAAGAATGAAGAGTCCCAATCCCACGAATAGTCAAGAATGCTCTTTTCCATCTCGTCATAATCATAATTGGCCAAAGAGTTTAGATTTTCGGCCGTTTCTTCATCGCCACTCTCACGACCTAAAAAATCCACCGAGAGCCTGTCATCATATAAAGAAGACAATACAGTCTGATGGATTGTAAAAAGTAAAGGATCGCCAATGGCTTCCTTATCACGTTTTTGATTATTATACAGTTTTAAGCGTACGCGCCATTCATCAAGCTTAGGCTTCATAAACCACCTAGCAAGCTGATATTCTGCCTCTACTTGATCAATTAGCCCTTTATACTCTGTCTTTTCAACCCTTTCAGCCTCGGCTTTTACGCTTTTATCAAGTTCTTGCTCTAATTCTATTGATTCTATTTTGTCTTGCATAACCGGTTATTGACGATTTCCAATTATGCGTTAGTACTAAATGCTTTCTTCTTCTGTCCAACTGACATTAAAGCGCAAGCCGTTTTGGCGCTGGTTCTCGTCCTGGACAGAATTGCCACCAAAGTTTAAATGTTTGACTGTCTTCCGATCCTTTAATGAATTAATAGCCTCGATAAATTGTTCAAGAGTCTTGCAAGGAAGATTTTTGGTTACGTCTTGTTTTGACATTATATATTATTGATTACTTTTTGGATACGACCTTGCCCCCGGGGAAAACAACCTCGATTGTCGTTTCCGCCATTTTGCGCAATGTTCTTAATATGTTAGCTAATTGCTGTTTGCTATATGGTAGTTTATCAACCTTTGTCGAAATATCTAATCTATAAAACAATTTAGTTAGCCAATGTGGCCGTACAGAAATATGGGCCGTATAAAGTTCTCCCTTGACAATAGTTAAGTATTCAAATTGATCCTTAAAATTCCGGTAATAAATAGGGCAAGACTTATAGCTATCTGATTTAAAAGTTATAATTTTCACAAGCGTAATTATAAAAGACTTACAATTTAATATATCACAATAAAAATAACTCTGTCAAATTATTTTACTCCCTTTTCTCAAACGGATCATAGTCCGGATTATCAACTGGGCCGGCATTTTTAGGCAACTCCCGGAATAATGGTTCTTGAATCAATAAGCGACCAATGTTTTCAATTGAATGATCGTCCTTATCCATCGCCTTTTCCTTCTGGCCTCTATTTTCAGCAGTCTTTCCCGACCACTCGTCCCAGCGTAAATGCTCAAACTCGTAAATTGTGTGAGGACAAGTATCAAAGATATATAGTTCCGGGGCCTTAACATATTCTTCTTGCTCGTTAAGTACAATCTTCTGATAAGCCAAAGCGTCTTCAATCCGCCGATCGGACATCATTCTCCGCTTGCTGGCCGCAAAATAGCTTAATCCCAAGCCAGTTAGTTTCGCATAAAGAGATTGTCTAGTATGCTGATCTTCAATAAATGCGGACGGATCAATTATGCGCCGTTCTATCCGGTACTGCGAATCTTTGTTTTTAATCCTCTGGGCTAATTCTTTTGTGCCTCCCTGACACTTCAACCATAATTCATCAACAATAAACTTCTGGCCCTTACGATTAACGGCCAACCAATTTACCATATCCGGAGTACGAGGGTGCGGATCAAGTGCCTGATAAACAGTATAATTATTATAATCAATCTCAAATGGCTTGAGAACGTGGATCTCCCGGCTAAATGCCTTAAACCTCAATCCAATCAAATGCTGAAACTTCCCATAGATACGCGCTTGCTTTTCATCTTCCGAATACTCGGCGATCATTCTTTGGATATGATCGTGTTCCAAGTGTCCTCGAATACCGTGTTGCTTACAAGCGTCTTTAATCTCTGCCTCAATATAGACACGCTGTCCCTTCGCGGCCAGATCTTTATCCGGGTTAGCAACAATATGATCATAAAGCCAAGCGGCGTATAGTGGCGTTTCCGAGATAAAGATAACACCCCCTTTCCTCATACGAGCAACAGTGGCTTTAAAAATTGCTTCTGTCGGTGGCTCATCGAACCACGCCCAACCAAGCGTTGCGCTCTCAAATTCTTTAGTCTTCTGCTCATAAGACATAATATCAAACTCCCAACCGTTATCAGTCGTCCAGACACTCTCGTATTGTTTGCCACCTTTCTTAGTCTTATATCGGCCCTCCGGAAACCACTCCTCAAGAGTAGGAATTAGATTGATCTTCAGATTTTCCGGATCACTAGCTATCCTACCACGCTTAGGATATGGCCAATTCTTGAAAAGCGGATAATCAAAATACTTATTATTGCTATCCTTGCCCCAGAGAATATGAGCCACGATGTTCGCACCAGCGGCTGTCTTGCCAACACCATTGGCGGCCGAGAATAACACAATAAAATTATCTTGGCCCACCGCCCGGATAAACTGCTCTGCCTTGCCATTCGGTTCATAAAACTTAAACTTCTCGTTCTCAATCCTAAATGCTTCTTCCTCGCGCAATGCGCGCAATCCTTCTATTGTTTTCTCTCCCATTAACTCGGCAACTTCTTTTTTGCTTGGCTTGCTCATTAAACTACCTTTTCTTTTGATCGTTTAAGACCTAATTTTTCCGGATCATCTAAAGACGTTCCTCCCTTAGATTTTGGTTGGCCGATCAATTCCCACCACTTAACCGGTTCTTCGCTCTCGAAGTAAATATTCTTTCCCTGTATATGTTCGCATTCGTGTTGAAATATCTCTGACGCTATCCCTCCCAGATCAGCCTCAATCGTTTTCAGGCCAAATAATCCGCGTACTTGATACTTAACCTTGATCTTGTTATAGCGCGTTACTTTTTTCGGCTTCCTAAAAGGAAATAACAAGCACGGCTCTTGAAAATCAATGAAATTAGGAATCGTTATCCCTTCTTCGGCCCCCGGGCCGCTATCAATTCTCGCCTTATCTAACGCTTCTATGATCTCCGGATTGATAATAACATTCTTAACAAACATCTTTTCTACCATCACATCAGGAGAAACCACGAAGAAAGCCATTGGCGTTTCACTCACTAGACAATGGCAAATCGCAAAAGCTTTATTATAATATCCCTTTAATGCCCCCCGGACAATAAAGCGCTTTAATAACTCTGCTTCCTTCTTGATCTCCCTATACGACTTAACTGGCTTAGATAACTTATATTGTACCTTGATTATCTCCATAATGTTATCTCTTTAATAAGAAGTCTTTAGCTTTCTTGATCCGCTCTGCTAACTCGGCGTTAGACAGGCCCTGATATTTACGCTTGAGAATCTGGATCTTCTCCGGGGAGTAATTACCCTTCAACTTATAAAACATATCAATCGCTTTATTCTTCGCGCTTAGATCGCCAAACTGATTTAAAACAAAAAGGTGTTGCTTCTCAACGTTGTCATCATTAAATCCTCGCTCGTCCAATCTCTTGTTGATATAAGCCATTATATGAACCTTTGTCAAGTTGTCATAAGCTATACTCGTTGCTGTTCCAATCTTCTTACAATTATAGGCTGATTCCGCCGCTTGCGTTCCATTCCCCTGCAAGTCAAGAAATAACTCACAGAATAACTTTTCTCTTACTGTTAAACGATACTTCTTTTTATCTTTCCCGGTAAATACAAAAGCACCTTTCTTATTCTCTGTCTTTACTCTCTTTATTCTCTTTACCTTTTTTTTCTTTACTATCTTTTTCTTGACCATAAGACTAATAATTAAATTTCCAATGCCACGGCTCGGCCGGGAATCCTAGTTCCTCACTATTGCCTTCTGTATAACTTTGCTTGAATCCATAAAGAGAAGCATTTTGTAATAACCATTGATATTCTGATAATGCTTCGAATGGCTGTTTTAACTCTAATCTTTCCCCGGCGTCATTTCTTATCCCATCAATCATCGGACAGCCAGCCAGATCCACTGCTAATCCTGTTTGATGTTCTGATTTACCCGGATAAGCTACTAAAGACTTGTCTTCTGCTTCGTCCCATACTATCTGTTGTTCTTTCTTTGATCTATACCCGGACGTTACAACTAAACACATTTCTTCTTTCTCTGCCGCCAAAATCATTTTTTCCAAATTAGGCGCGGCCACTAATGCTAATGATTGTTCTGTATTAAGATAACTGGCCCTTGCTGATAAAGAAACAATTGTTAAATCACGTTCGCGTTTCAAAAAGAATATACCAGCAATAACAGCTATCGCTATAAGTAGAATTATTAATACTTTGTATCTTAATAAC
>Ga0307928_10003660_pt1 | contig 11734 bp, 7 predicted proteins | sample AceLakmetagen232_FD_201815 | JGI IMG/M metagenome (GOLD analysis project Ga0307928, IMG submission 201815) | Saline water microbial communities from Ace Lake, Antarctica - #232 | ecosystem: Environmental > Aquatic > Non-marine Saline and Alkaline > Saline | place: Antarctica: Ace Lake...
TCTCAAGAAAAATTTTGAGAATAATAAGATTGAACTGAAGTTCTATAGGACCCCACAAAAAAAACTTGACCTGTGGAACAGACTTAGATTTCCTCCCATTGAATTTCTGGGTTTCAGAGCTGATATATTACATTGCCCTGATTATCTTATCCCGCCCACCCTGAACAAAAACATCGTCTTAACCATCCATGACCTGTCTTTTTTAAGATTCCCGGAATTTAACTTTGACTGGTTTATAAAAAAATACACAGGAGAAGTTAAAAAAAATACACATATATCAAAGAGAGTAATTGCTGACTCAGAAAGCACCAAAGATGATATTATAAGTTTTCTTAAAATAGATCCCAAAAAGATAGAAGTAATATATCTGGCTTCTGATACCATATTTAAAAAACTGCCCGATACAAAAATTGATAGAAATATACTTAAAAAATATAAAATAGATAAAAAATATATCCTATCTGTTGGAACCATAGAACCAAGAAAAAACTTTGTAACCCTTATAAAAGCGTTTAAATTATTAAAGGAAAATAATAAATCAATTCCTAATTTTGACTATAAGCTGGTAATTGCGGGAAGAACCGGCTGGAAGAGTGAGGCCACTTACAAGGAGAGGGAAAAGAGCCCTTACCGTGAAGACATTTTATTTATTGGAAGAGTCCCTGATTATGACCTGATTCAAATATACAATCAGGCCGAACTTTTCGTCTACCCTTCCATTTTTGAAGGATTCGGTCTGCCCCCACTTGAAGCTATGTCCTGCGGTCTTCCAGTAATAGCATCAAAAAGCTCATCCCTGAAAGAAGTAATCGGTGATGCCGGAATACTGGTGACAGCCGGAGATGAGAGTGAACTTAAAAAGTGGATATTGCATGTTCTTGAAAATGAAGAAATAAAAGAGGAACTGAAAAGAAAATCACTTGTTCGAGTAAAAAAATTCAGCTGGGAAGAAACTGCACAAAAAACAATTAACCTGTATTACAAAATTATCTCATCTCAGTAATTCCTTAAACTTTTTTAAAATATGTCTTGACAGGAGGGCTCAGCATATTATTTCTTTAAGCTTATTAAATATATTTTCGTTACTATAATTTTTGATAACGTAATTCCTTCCTTCTATTCCCATATTGCTGCTCTCTTGCTTATTTCGTAAAATAAAATTTATTCCCTTTTTAAAACTATCATAATTACTATAAAGCAAACCGCCTTTACTCTTTTTAATATGCTCAATTAAAACTTCAGAACCATCACTGGCCAGTACAGGAGTTTTTTGAGCCATTGCTTCAAGAGTCACTATACTAAAACTTTCATTTGGCGACGGCATAATAAAGATACTGGCTCCACTCATCAATTCAAGTTTTTTTGTCTCAGATACATTACCTTTAAATACAATATCTTTATCAGGAGGAATCTCAATTTTATTATCTCCAGTTAATACTAAATATAAATCAGAAGGATAATCTTTTTTAAATTTTAAGAAGTAATCAATTAACTGAGGGCAACCCTTATTTACATCAATTCGCCCACAATATAGTACATATGGGAAATTCAGTTTAGCAGGAGGAAATTCTTTTGTATCTACCCCCATACCAACTACGCAACCTGGTAATTTTCCCCACAATAACCTGCCAAACCGATATTCGCTTTCTGTATTCCAGAATATAATTCTTGATCTTTTAGCCATATATTTATAGGCAGAAAGATATGCTGGCGCCTCATCATGCAAAGTTGGTACAAATATAATCTTATCCCCGGGAACATGAAACATCCCAAAATAAGTAGTTGGGTAGAGATACGTTAGAAATATTACAGCTTTATAATCTCCGCTTTTCTCGGATAAGTACTTCACTAAATCATCAGAATATGGTCCCTGCTTATATATAAACTCTTCTTGAAGTGCTATCGGCCATTCAATAAGTCTCCTGGCTGATTTTATTGAACTTTTGGATTTCATATTATTAAATCTATCCAGAAGCTGCCCGTGGATTTCTTCCCAATAATCTGCTCTACCCTGGGAGACTCTAAATCTTTTAATGCAGATTCCATCTCTGGTTTCATCACCTCCAGCCAGCACATTATCCCATCTTTCAATATCAACTGCAGTTGTAGTTAAAATATGAATTTCATAACTTTTTTTAAGTAAATTTCCATAATACCACGCTTCAGCTTCAGAACCACCAATAATATTTTTATGACACCTCTGGACAACAATAGCTAATTTCTTCATAAATATTTTCCAATAATATCTAAAAATTTTTTTTCAATTATTCTATTTGTAAAATTATTTTTATATCTTCTCCAACCCATCTCACCAAGATAAAAATAAACATTTTCGTCAGTTACAATTTCATTAATTGAAGCTGCAATTAAATTAATATCAGGCTCTTCCCATACAATGCCAGCATCTCCAACAGTATCATGGACAGCAGTAGATCCATAGACAACAACTGGAATTTTCATTCTCATTGCCTCTACCACAGGGACGCAAAACCCTTCGTGATAACTGGCCATGACAAAAACTTTTGTAACAAGGTAATATGTTTTTAACTGTTCATCTGTAACTTTTCCAGTAAATATGACATAATCTGAAAGATCTAAATATCTTACTTTATCATATAAGTATTCAGAATAGGCAGACAGAGCCGGACTTTGATTTCCAACTATTATCAACCTGCTCTCCTTATCATAACGCTCACGATATCTTGCAAATGAATCAATCAGATCAGCAAATCCTTTGTTAGGAGCAATCCTTCCAACAGACAAAATATTTACTTTTCCATCATTATACATATCCAATATATTAAAATCCGGTTTAATTTTTATCAATCTTTCTATATTATTAAAAGGATAAACCACAAAATTTTTTGATGCTTTTGAACCTGATGAAATCATTTCATTCATATTAAATAAGGAATCACTTAAATATAGATCTACATCTAACCCGGCAATAATATTTAAATGTTCCAAACCCCCTTTACAATTACTGACATGATCGCTGCTGAACCCATAGAAGTAATCAGGCGGAGTTATATTGTGATATTTAATTACTTTTCTACAATTTAGAGCAGTTAATAAATCTAAACCCTTGCTCCATCCGGTAGAGAGGTGATAGATCAATACATCATCATTATTTCTTATAAAATTACCTATTTCGTTGATATTTATTACCGATGGATTTGAAACAAAAATTTTTTCGACAAAAATATTAACCTTACAATTATAATTCTTTAGAACATTAAACATTCCAAATACATCATTGCTGACTGCATCACCATAAGAAATCTCTGAAGTACAAATCGCGATATGCTTCATATTTTATAACCTATTACTGCGTAATCCTGAGGTCCATAAAAATAATCATTAAATCGTTTTGATATTTCAGAACCATCATTTTTTATCTTTAAATCATCCTTATATGGATTTAGAGGCTTAATTTTTACTTTACTAAAACCACGAGATTCTAAAACTAATCTAATTAAAATGCTTGGTAATGGTTTATTATGAGTAGGATCAATATAAAAATTACAACTCCCCACCAGAATATTGCCAGGATTAGGAGTCTCAAATATAACTATTCCACCCGGTTTTAATACACGTAATATTTCTCCTAATAGTTTAACTAAAAACTCAAACCCATAATGTTCAATTAGATGGAAACCTGTAACAGCTCCCAGGCTGCTGTCAGGAAGGCTTTTTAAAAATGATAAAGCTTCACCCTCTTCAACATTCAGTCCCTTATCTCTACACATCCTAACCATAACTTGATTTAAATCTAAGCCTCTTGCGTTCAAGTTATTTTCTTTCAACAGCTCCAGCCACTCACCGCGGCCGCATCCAATATCTAATATGGGAGAATCCTTTAATCCCATATTTACCTTTTTTATAACAGGAAGATAAACCTGAAGCCGCTTTTTTATTTCCTGGCGACTACCACGTAAATTATCTTCTAAAAAAACATACAAAGAATCCAGACTATGACCGGGCTTACCTGTTATATTTTGTAACTTATTGCCGCTAACTTTTCCCACACCTTTGCCTGTAATTTCTGTAATATTATTTATCCTTTGTTCCAGTTGAATCAAACTATATTTTAAGTAATCAGTCATCTTTTTAAGTTCACGGATTTTTATACTTTGCTCTTTTAACTTTAATTCCTGTTCTATAATCCTGGTATTAAATTGGGTTTTGGCTCCAGCAAATCTTAACTTAAGATTATTATAATCAGCAATACTGCTTCGAAAAGCATCTAAGACAGATAAATTGAAATTCCTCTGGTTTATAGTAATTACCTTTAAAATCTTAAAAAGAAACTTAGTAATCCACCGATAAATTATTCTTTTAAAAAGAAATAATTTATTAAAAGAAGGAACGGTTAAACCTATATTCATATTCTTCTCAGCTTTATTTAAACTACTGTAAAAATCGCCTTCTACAATCGATTTGATAGAATTATAGTCAGCCTGTTGATGTGTATCTCTATTTCTATTCATAACCATACTTTTACTATCCTGGTCTGATTTTACCTTTCTACGAATTCTTTTCTTTAAATCCTCTGTGTAATTTTTAAAATCTTCAGTTTCAATCATCCTATAATACCTTTAAATATATTAAAAAAAATATCATTGAACCTTTTTATTATTTTGTATTATTATAAATAATTACTAAATATGTCACTATAGAACTAATTAAGATTATTCCTTTTGATTAATTTTTTCAAAACTAATTTTAGAATCTAAATCTGCAATCCCTTCGGCCATATTTTTATTAATTACATTAACAGTAGCTATATTATTTACCCAATCGCAATATGTCTTATTATCACTATAACCTACAGCTAAAGTTATATAATATTCACCACCAATTAGATTTACTTTTTGTTTATAAATTACTTTTGCTAAATCTCCCTTTTTAAACCAACCTGTTTTCATATTATTCAAACGGCTGTTAGTACCGTAAATAATATTCTTTTTGGGATCATTTATCATAATGCCAAATATTGGATCCTCAACTTTTTCTTTAAATAATATTTCACAAACTATTTTTATAGTATCCCCATATTTACAGAAGTCTATTTGTTTATTCTTTTCATCCAAAAGTTTTGCACTTTTAATTTCAGCATCACCAGATCCAAACCTTCTTATAACTTCCTCATCAGTGCTTAAATTTGAAAGCCTGCTTATCTCTTCCCCTTTAACAACTCTCCTGTTATTTTCAATCACTGTTTTGAATATTTTTTTTCTTCCTGCCTTCTGCTGTTCGATAATCCTTTTTTTCTCCAATTCTTCAACATAAGCTCTGTATTTCGCAACTATGTTTAAAGGTTTTCCTATGTCTATTATTTTTCCATCCTTCAGGAATACGACTTTGCTGCACAGGTCAGAAATGGTATCCAGGTCATGAGAAACAATTATAATTGTCTTACCGCTCTTCATAAAATCATATATAACCTTATAACATTTAGCCTGAAAAGCCTGGTCCCCTACAGCTAAAACTTCATCTACCAGCAAAATATCCGGATTAACATTAATGGCAACCGAAAATCCCAGCCTCATATACATTCCCGATGAATAATTCTTTACCGGTGTATCTATAAACCTTTCAAGCTCTGAAAACTCTATAACCTCATTCATTTTTTTATCAACATCCCTTTTCTTCATACCAAGGATTGCAGCATTTATATAAACATTTTCCCTACCGGTAAGATCAGGATGAAACCCTGCTCCGAGCTCCAGAAGCGCTGACAGCGTGCCATTTACCATGATTTCGCCGTGTGTAGGCTGATAAATTTTTGCCAGAAGCTTCAGCAGCGTACTCTTCCCGGAACCGTTTGGACCAATTATGCCGAATGTCTGTCCATGATTTACCATAAAAGATACATCGTCCAGAGCAAGGAACTGCTCGTATGTCGTGCGCTTTCTTTTGAGAATAGTATTTTTCAGGCTTGGAATCTTTTCATGATATATCCTGAATATTTTTGACACAGACTTCACATCAACTGCAGTGTTATTTTTAGAGTCTTTAAATTTATTTTCCCTGTATTTAATTATTTTCCTATTCATTTAGTTAAATTTCCTCTGCAAATCTGTACTCCAATTTTTTAAAAACAAAATAGCCAACAAAAAATGCCAGCAGTGTTATTCCTAAAGCAGTCAAAGTCTCTGGAAGACCAGGGAACCCGGCACCTTCAGGATATTTTACATAATAAAAAATATTTCTGTAATAGGCAGTATATATGGTCATGGGATTAATTTTCATTACAAAATGAAACTTTTCCGGAACCATGCTTAAAGGATATATAATAGGGGTCCCAAAAAACCATACCATCATAATAATGGTTATTAAATGTTGAAGATCCCTAAAAAACACGTTTAAGGCTGAAACCAGCAAAGTTATACCTGCAACCAGAAAGAATTGTACAAATATAATTACAGGTAATATATAAAGAAATAAATAGAATTTATATCCCATAACAGCAAGTACTATAAATAAAGCAGCAAGCTCAAAAAAGTAATTAATAAGATTTGCAAATATAATAGATAAAGGAATAATCTCCCTGGGGAAATAAATCTTATTTACCAGGTTGCTATTGGCAATAATACTACTTGCTCCATAATTAACTGAATTAGAAAGAAAATTAAATGGAAGCAGAGCGCACATTAAAAAAATTGCAAATTCTTTAATCCCTCCCCGCATAACAATTGAAAAAACAAAAGAGTAAACAAGCATTGTTAGTATAGGATTTAAAAGCGACCAGAAAAATCCGAGTACAGAACCCCTATATTTGACCTTAAGCTCTTTCTTTGTAAGACTGACAATAAGTTCTCTGTATGAAAAAAGAGTTCTGAAATTTTTTATCATTTTCAACTTTAAACTCCATTTATATTTGACAGTATATTATAATACCTGATATTTATTTTTATAAATTTTAATTAATGGTTTCAATTTTATCTTTAAGCTTTTTAAATATTTTTTTACATAATCCAAATTTTCCATAATAAAACAAACTCTGAAAGATAATATATTTATATTAATTAATACTTTGTTTTCATAACATTTTATACAAAAATACTGCTAATAATTCAAAGTTATTTAATTTTATTATTTTTAAAATCTATATCAGTTATCATTATACCAGGATCTTTACTATACTGCGGGACATTCCAATTCTTTGGAACCAAACTCCTGCTTACACAAACAGTAAACGCTATTTTATCTCTTTCGGTATGTGGAATGCTTAATTCAATATAATGCCAATCATCATCCTTCAATCTTGCTATTTTGGCAAATGAGTTATCAATATAAAATCTAATATAAATATCATCTTTATATACATCAGGATCTCCTGCTTTAATAGAGAAAAACATAACCTGACCTTTTTTTTCAACAATATCACTGGTTATAGTAGTAAGACGCCTGTAACCCCTATAGCTATTATCATTAATTAATTCTTTTTGATAATCATAATATCCCCATCTATTCATGTAACCATATAAATTCTGTTTAATATTTATTGAAAGATTTGTAAATGACCCAATGGCAGTGCTTACAGCAAAAATTAAAATAAAAATAGACAGGCTTATTTTACCTATAAAATTAGATTTTATTATATCACTTTCATTAATGGTTAAAACTTCTCTTTTATTTTCTTTAATGGTAATAAAAGTAAGCATAAGTCCTATAATTAACCAAAAGGTAAATTGTATTTCATTAAAATTCGTATGAGGACCAAAAATTAAAGCTATTATCATAGAGATAAAAGAAATAAATAATCCGGCAATCAACCAATTATAGCCTTTTAATCCACTTATATAATTTTGTGACTTGAAATAGGTAAATGCTTTTTTTATTATTATAAAAAAAATAAATAAAATCAGAAGTAATCCGGGTAAGCCCAGCTCAGATAAAAATTGAAGATAATAGTTCCCACAATAATCAACCAGCGAATTCCGATAACCTGCCATTCCGCTTTTAATATAGTAATTAGGAAGTTCAATCACATAAGCGCCTGCTCCAACACCCGAAATAGGATGGTCTTTAAACATATAAACTGCCTGTTTCCATAATATTTCCCTATCCCTGGAAATCATACTTATAGCTTCCCAATCTTTATTTTTGAATGCAGTATTTAATTTATCAAGAGCTAAACTAACTCTCCCTAACAAAACATTATACGGAGCAGCTTTTTTAAATATCGCTGGTAAAAAATTTAAAATTGATAATAATAAAACTACTATTATTACTACTGTAAATAACCATAATAAAACTTTTTTATATCTTGCAGGTTTTTTAAATCTCATATTTAGCTTTTCCACAGCTTTCCATAAGCCTATAATTATAAAAATTGCTGATGATATCAACAATCCTATAAAAGCTGTCCTGGAGCCTGAAAAAAACATATTAATTAAGAAAGATACAAATAATAACCCAACAATTAATTTAATAAACCATTTTCTTGAAAAGAAAATAAGACAGACAAATAACGGTAAGACCATTAAAGAGTAAGTCCCCAAAGAATTAGGGTCCGTAAAAGTAGCATTAATTCTATTCATTTCCAACCAAAAACTTATATTTCCAAACAGCGGGTTAAAAAAATATTGATAAAAACCAATAAATACAGAAATCATAGTAGAAGATAAAAGAATAATAACTGCTGTTAAAATTTCTTTAAAATTCTTAAAAGTATTAATAACTATAAAGAGAAATAAAAATCCAACAATATAATTTAAAAAATATTGTATTGTCCAAAATATTGATCCGGTAGAACCCACTTTATTAACATTTACATATAAATCATAATATCCATTGGTTATAAAGGGGTAAAAGTTAGTATATCTATAGACAACTATCAAGCTGGAAATGCCGATTAATATTATTAAGAGTAAAATAGCTCTATTAATTGGCATTCTGAGCCACTTATTTCTCTCATCTATAAATTGCCTTTTCTCATAAGTATTTTTAAAAATACTTATTATAAATCCCAGGCCCAATGAAAAAAATAGCAGTAGAATAACTGAAATATCAGGTACTCCAAGTATTTTAGGAAGTGAATTTAATAAGGGTATAAGAAAAATAAAAACATACAGCCCGATCTTTGCTCTATATATTGTTAGAATAAAAATTATGATATTTAAAGAATTTACTAAATAATACAATATATCGCTGCGAGCATTATCCAATAAATACTTTTGATAAAAAAAAGAAAATGCAAATATCGCAAGAAAAATAAAACTGAATTTTAATATACTCTTTGTATCAGTTTTAATATTTTCTCTTCTTGCCAATTTAAAAATCTATTTTCCTTTAGTATGATCCCCTACCGGACAATATAGTCGGTATGGTCTTAAGCAATATTTTTATATCCAGTCCGACTGACCAATTCTGGATATAATATAAATCTAATTTTATCATTTCATCAAAGCTGAGATCACTTCTACCGCTAACCTGCCACATTCCAGTCAAACCCTGTTTTATATTAAGCCTTTTTTTATGCCATTCGTTATATTGTTCCGCTTCTTCCAGAATAGGGGGCCTCGGACCCACCAGACTCAGTTCACCCTTTAAAACATTTATTATTTGAGGGAATTCATCAATTGAAAACCTCCTTAAAAATCTGCCAAAATTGGTAACCCGTGGATCTTTTTTCATCTTAAAAATGGGGCCGCCTGTCTTACTATATTTTCTTAGTTCTTTTACCTCTTTATCAGCGTTCAGATACATTGTTCTGAATTTATACATATAGAATTCCCTGAAGTCTTTTGTGTATCTTTTTTGCCTGTAAAAAACAGGACCTTTCGAATCTATCTTAATCAAAAGCCCAAATATGAGATATAAAGGTATGAATATTATAAATAAAATTGATCCTAAGATATAATCTATTGCATTTTTATAAAATAAATTAATTCCATAAAATCCAATATTGGAAATATGAATCAACGGAATACCGCTGACATCTCTCATACTCATTCTTCTAATAGAGTATTCAAAATAACCGGGAAACATTAATACTAAGACATCCAAACCCTTCAATTCTTCCAATATATCAAGAATCTCGGAGTATCCATACTTCTTACTTGATAAAATAATTCTCTGTATTCTGTTTTTCAGAACAACCTCTTTTAAATTTTCCAGGCTTCCAAGAATATTATAATCACTATATTTTTTCCCTTGAGCTTTAAGGAATTCCTCCTTATCAACATAACCAATTATATTAAAACTCTCTCCGGGATTCTTATTAATAGTATGCTCGATTCTCTTAACATTACTGTCTAACCCTATAATTAAAGTATTGGAATAGAGCTCTAATTTTCCTATCAATCTCTGGGTTACAAATAGAATTAAAAACCTGCTTGTTACTAAAAACACCATGCTGGATATTAAAAGTAGAAGCATATATATTCTGGAAAAGGTAAAAGCTTCAGCTAAATAACCTACAACTATCAGTATAATTATATCTATGATAACCGCTTTAAATATTCTAAAATAATAACCTGAACCTTTATATATGCTATCCCAGTCATAAAGTTTGAATAAGAAGAATATTAAGACTGCAGCTGCTGTGAATAATATTGAATACAGTAAATAATTACCTTCAACTCCATAAACAGAAGTAATCTTTGCTGACTCGCCTGTATAAAATCTTATATAGAAAGAAAAGTATAATGCTAATGCAAAAAAGATAATATCGCTTATCATCATAAAAATGCCGTATACCACTTTTCTCTTTATTCTTGTTGCATTTTTTAGAGCCTTTATACATTCAACAAATCCAACTGCTATGATTGAAGCAGGAACAAAATAGCCTCCTGCCCATTTCTTTAAGACTATTCCCATTAGAACCCTGCCGGTTATTAATAAGAATGCACTTAAGCTAAAAAGTAGTAAAACCCATCCCCTTGATAAAATAACGCTATTAATAAAATAACTGTAACCCACTATTATCATAATGCTCAGGACTATTGATAGAATTAACTTAAAGTAATAATCAAAACCACTATAAATATTTTTCAGGCTATATAATTTAAATATATCAATAATAATTACTACAATTATTACAAAAGCTATAGAATAATAAATATACCTGTTATCGATGGCATACGATGCTTTATTTTTACCAAATAATGCAGTAAAAAATCTTAAATAATAAGATAAAAAACAACTGAATGACAGTAAGATAAGATCGCTTATGATGGATAAAAAAGAATAAATTGCTTTATTCTTTAATTTATAAAAATCCCTGGGCGAATATTTCATAATTTAACAGGTCTTGTCCGTGGTATATTTAGATACTTGCTATTATAAATGAAAAAATGAAATTTTAAAACTAAACACTCCTGGAGAAAATCTTCTTAAAAAGACTCTTAAAAACCAAAACAGCAAATTTGGTATTGTAGATCAAATATTTTCCAAACAGCCTTTTTGGTTCTGCATATATTCTGTAAAGCCATTCCAGACCAGTCCTTTGCATCCATAATGGGGCTCTCCTAACAACATTTGCATAAAAATTAAAAGCTGCTCCAATTCCAAAAGCCATTTTTATATTTAATCTATTAATATTCTTATATATCCATTTCTCCTGCTTTGGCGCAGATACCCCTACCCATAAGACATCAGGTTTACATTTATTAATAGTACTTATAGCATAATCATCAAATTCATCCGGAAAAGTATCCATAAAAGGCGGGCAGATCAGGCCTCTTACTTCTATGTTTTTAAACTCTTTTTTTAATCTATTTCT
>Ga0307928_10003661_pt1 | contig 11733 bp, 23 predicted proteins | sample AceLakmetagen232_FD_201815 | JGI IMG/M metagenome (GOLD analysis project Ga0307928, IMG submission 201815) | Saline water microbial communities from Ace Lake, Antarctica - #232 | ecosystem: Environmental > Aquatic > Non-marine Saline and Alkaline > Saline | place: Antarctica: Ace Lake...
CAATGGGGATAATTTTGACTTAAAATGGCAGCAGGAGATTTAACCGTTACTATCGTTGGCTCTTACGATACTATGGCTTTGGCAGTTGCAGCAATGGACGCAGGAAATGACGCGGCAGCAACAGACAGCCACCAATTATTTATCGAAAATTGGATTGGACCAAACCGTTATGTTGTTCTAAAATATGTGAGAGCTGCGGCATAAATTATTTAAACTTCTAATTCTAATTATTCTTATGGTTAAAACTAAATATGCAAATCCCCCAAATCAAAGCAAAGGAATTTTAGATGATTATGCAGTTAGAAAAGACATAGCCACAAGAGAGGGCACGATCCAAAAAGTGCCTGTTAATCCGAAAGACATTGTTAATAAGGAATATGCTGACAGCATAGGGGGCGGTGTTGATTGGGAACTGGACCAAAGCCCTAAAGTTATTAACGCTGCAAATTATGTAGATAATAATACTACTTATGTTAGTTCAGATTTTTCTCATAATTCTTTAACGGGTTTGAATGATGGCACAGACTACGAACATATAACTCAAACACAGAAAGACGCTTTACATGCAGAAAGCCACACAATAGCCTCTCACAGCGATACAAGTGCCACAGGCTCAGAACTAGATACTTTAACAGATAATTCTATTGCCAACACTCTACACAGGCATAGCGAGTTAGTGGCAAGTGATGGAAGCCCAGACCCTGCTCTTACTGTTGGGACTACTGGTAATGTTGGAATTGGAACAACAACTCCTAAAAACGCCTTAGATGTTTCAGGTTCACAAGTAATTGGTTCAACTTATGCAGGTGTAAATACTGCTCCTACTGATGGTTTGCTTGTTGAGGGAAGCATTGGTATTGGTAATGATGAACCTAATGCAAAACTAGAAGTAACAAGTAGTGCAGCTAATCAGATAAGATTTGGATATGACCAATATAATTATATGAATTGGAATGTGTTAAGTAATGGAAATATTAACATTGACATGGTAGGAAGTGTTGCAGAAAACTTTAATATAGGTCCAAATAGTGATGAAGATATTAAATGGAATTTTTATAATGGTGTTAATGATAAAGTTATTAGTTTTAACACTAAAGGTAATAGTTATCTCAATGGAGGTAATGTTGGAATTGGAACAACAACTCCTAGTTCAAAATTAGATGTAAATGGGGCGATAAGTTCTGCCTCTTTAACCGTAACAGCTTCGGCAGATGATACAGATGTTAGTGGTGTCAATACTATGTGGGTAACAACATCCGGGGGAGCAGTTGTTTTAGGGGGATTAAAAGGCGGTGTTGATGGTCAAGTTCTTTATGTTATTAGGAAAGATACAACTAATGATTTAACTTTGGAGAATGAAGAGGGAGTTGGAACTCAAGACTTCAAAATGCACCAAGGTTCAGATGAAGTAATAGACGCAGGGGGGGTTGTTTTAGTTTGTGATGGCTCCGATTGGTATGATGTAAGCCATGCTAAACACGTTTAAAATAAGACATTCGGGGGGGTTCCCATCTCTAGAGAGATGAAGATACTATTACGCCACCATTGGAATTTGCATAGATTTGGGATAATTTCTGCCAGTTAGTGATTAGATTTATAAGCTTTTTATCCTCGCTGTTGAGCAAATATTATAAAGAAATGGTTCGTAAATAAGGTATGGAAAAAGAAGAATTTAATTTAAGTGATAAAATAAATTTAATTCATAGTGAAGAACTTGGCTGTGATAGATACACTTGTTTTAGTCAAAAAAATGTTAAAGAATTTATTAGATTGTTGAAAATAAAAATAGGAGAATATGAATATAATGATATTAATAATTTTATTGACAAACTGGCAGGAGATAAGCTAATATGAAAAAGAAAGAAAAGAAAACTTTTAGAGTAGGTAAAGATAAATTATCAAAAAAAGAAAAAAGAGAAATAGGATTAAAAATAAATGATTTACAACAATAAAAAGGAGGTGAAAAATGACAAGAGAAATAATTAAAATTGTTGATTGTGTGAATAAGATTAGTCAAGGAACTAACAAACCTTATGTAACTGTTAATGGCAATATGAATGTTTTTGAGCCTAACTTAATAGCGACGCTGCAAAATGGAATTAACAAAACTTTTGAAATGGAAGTTGTAGAAGCTAACGGATATGTAAATATAAGAAAGATTTATGGAGAAGTTAACGAAGTGCCCGGACAAGTTGTTCAAGCACAAGCTCCGGCCATGCCTCAAGTTCAAATGCCAGCTCCAATTATTGCAGCTCCTAGAATGGAAGCTCAAGCACAAGCTCCGAAAGTGAGAGCCCCTGTTGCTAAGGTTGAAATGTTAGTAAGTTATGCAAAGGATTTAATGGTAAGTGGAATGGTTGAGGGTCAAGCAATTTCGGCAATTAAGAACGCTTATCTTGAGTTTTTGAATTTGTAAATGTTAGTAACTAAAAAAACAACAATCGAAGAAATAAGCTTCACTTTCACAAAAGAAGAAGCTAATAAGATATGGGAACAATTACAAAAATTGAGCTTTTCAAGACAAACCTCTCTAGAGCTTTGGAACATTTACGACGCACTAAACTTTTAAAATGAACTTAGAAACCTTTGAAAAAATTAAAGAGGTTTTGAGTGAGTTGGCAATCCAACCAATCGACATTCATGGCGACGAGGATAAGCACAATATTAAAGTCGTGCTTTGGTTCCCACGAAAAGCATAAAAACAAATTAGATTTATTATTTTTTTATTTTAAGTCCCTGTTAGCTCAATGGTAGAGTAGGATTTAGGCGTTAGCTAATCTCCGAGGGAGAGAGTCTTTATCAAGATGCAGGTTCAAATCCTGTCGGGGGCATTGGGGATAAGCTCCCATTGACGCTGGAAAGACAGATGAGCTAGGATAGGCAAAACTCCTGACAAGTTCGGAATAGACGAGCAAATTGAGAGAGGTTCAAAGTCCGAATGGGCGCCTCTCTCTTTTCATAATCACAAATCATACTTGCTACATCATAAACACCCTCTTTGAGAGTAATCCTTTGTTTAGGATAAAATCTTAGAGGGGGTGTAGCTATTCATAATCATGGAATTAACAGAATTATCAATCGATGAAATTAGAAGTAGAATAAGAATCCTTAAGAAAATCCGAGCCAACGCAGAGGATTACTTCGGAAATCCCAAAGCAGTTAAATCGCTCTGTAATCAAATGATTAAACAATTACAAAGAGGTAACTAAACAAATGCAAGCAAAATTCCAAGTAGTATTATCAATCGATGTAGATTATGAAAGTGATGTTAGAACATTTTTAAATTCATTAGATGGAATGAAATATTCTATTGATGAGATTTCTAAATTATAATTAATTCTAAACTACGCTCATGGCAAAGCTTCGCTTTCGAGCTTGCTTTAACATTCGCTCTAGCCTCACGCTAACTAAGAAGTGGAAGTCAGAAACATTAATGTTTCTTGACCACTTCTCAGTAAGCTAGCTTAGTGCATAGCCAAAGCATTATTTAAGCCTGCTCTCTTTAGAAAGCTACGCTTTCTACTTAATCGCTTAGCCGAATAACTCTAGCCTTCGCTTTAGCTCCTGCTTCTGAGAAGTAGCTTTGTAGTAGTAGTAGTAGTAGTATATTAGTATAGATAGATAGATAGATAGATAGATAGGTATTTACTCACAAAAAGAGCTAAAAGCCATAAAAAGTTGATTTAATCACAGCTTTCAAATCAACATTTTAAGCCTTTCGCTTAAAGCCTTGTTTTTAGTCTTGCTAGCTTTAGAGCATTAGCTTGCATTGGCTTTAGCTGCATTGCTTGCTAACCACCGCTAAGCTCAACTCGCTTCACTCGCTCGCTTAGCTCCAAGCCCTACGCAAGACAACTCCGCCCGCTATCGCGGGCTCCGCCCCCCTCGCTTCACTCGGGGGCAAAAGGCAGTTTAATTGGAGTTTGGATTGGGTATATTGGGACCCTGAATGAGTGATTATTGGTTAATTATACATCATAATTGGGTTAATTATACATCAATATAGGGGTGAAAATAGAGTCAAAAAAAAGGGTATTTTTGCGAGTCTGAAAAAAAAAAAATAGGGGGAATTTGTACCCCTCAGAAATTTTCCTGCCATATTTATCCTAAAGCTTGCACAAATATCTTAAAGAGCTCCCGCTTTGATATGGCATGGCTAACAAAAAACAATGGGACTACTTAGGCAATTTTAGAGAGGGAAATAATCCAATACAATCTTTAAATCCTTTATTTGCTAAATATGCCTGTCCTCACACAGAACAAATTAAAAAGATATTAATTCAAGAATAATGGCTAAAGCAAACAAACAACTCTCGCTCGATAAAGCTTTGATTGAAAAGCTAGGAAAAGAAGCTAACCAATCCGGGCTAGTCAATGACTTACTTAACGATTATTATAATAAATTAGAAGCTCAATCTAAAGACATAATTAAGGAAAAGATTAAAAATAACAAAACCCAAATAAGACTACTCCAAAAAAAAAACAAAGAATTACAAATTAATATGAAAAAAATTATTAAAAAAACTATTCAAAAGCAATCCAGTATTAGCGCAATAGATGAAAGGACAAAAATGATTAAAGATAAAAGAGCAACTGAGAGGGCGAGGGCTAGGGAGTTTGAGCTCTATGTTAAAAATAACAAAATCAAACTAACTAAATTAGATTTCCATGAATTGATGTTTAAATTCTCGGAAGAAACCAAAGAGCCAATAATTAAATTTATGAAATCACACAGGGGAATATAATGGATCCTTACGAAGCTTACAATCAAACTGAAACTAAGGAAATGAATGAATTTTCACAAACTCCTAAATCTGCAGTAAAATTAGTTAAAAATACAAAAGGTTTGAATTGGGAAATAAAAGTAGTGCAGGGAGAAGCCCATTTGTTAGAAGAATTAATGAGAACAGCGGTTAATATTCATAAAGCGTTAGAAATGGAGTTTATCCCAAAATGATTTCTGAAAAGAATAAAAAGATTTTCGAGGATTTTCAAGCAGAACAATTTAAAATATTACTAGAACACCAATCGAGGTGCCTACTTAGATGTTATAATAAATTAATGGAACTAAAAGATGAAAGAAAAAGCTGAAGTTGAAAAAATGTTGCAGCAATATATGATGAAAGCAGAAGACCACAAAAGAAACGCGAGGGATAGATTGTGGCGAATTGTTTTGGCAAAAGTGAGAGTCTGTGAGTTAATTTTAGGCTGCAATTATCAAGATATGCTAAAAGAAAGAAGAAAAAGAAATCACGAAGCCCGTTCGAGAAGAATGATAAAGACATGGGGACAGAGAAATGCCTAATAAATATTATATCAAAGGTTACAAGAAAGAAAATAAAATTGTAAATCAAGAAAAAGCCTTAGGTAGAGTTGCTTTTCGGAGTGCAGGCTCTCATTCTCCGATAGATGTTGTTTCTATTGATACTGACAGCATGATTATTAGATTAATTCAAGCAAAAACTTATGAATTGAGTGAGTTAGAAAAAAAAAGGATTTTCGAAGAAACAAATAAATTAAAGGGATTGTTTGAAGTTAAATTCTTAATAATATAATGGTAAAAAAAATAAAAGAAATGTGGGAAGATTATTACTTAAGGGGATTAATTGGAAAAGAAAGTTATAATTTGATAATGAAAATTTAAAAATGGCAAAACCAAAATCACACAAGAGAAAACTTTGGGAAAAAGATTTATCTCATATAGAAGTAGATATCTCTAGTTTGGATGAATGGCAGAGAGATTTATATCGTCATTGGGGAGATTTAGCAATAAGGGCAGGCCGACAAGTCGGGAAATCATTTGGACTAGCAAAGAAAATAGCCAAATTTGTTTTAAAGCACAAAGGAGTTAATCTTTTAATTATTGCAGCGGCAGAGAGAGAGGCTAGTTTTCTTTATGATAAAGTGAGATTTGAGCTTGAGTGCCTATCTGAGCCCGTTTTTGCAGAAAAGCCAACATTGAATAACATAAAACTAAAAAATGGCTCAGTAGTTATGCAAATGCCAACAGGAAGAACTGGAAACCTTATTAGAGGTCTTAGTTTAGATGTAATTGTTCCGGACGAATGCGCTTTCATTTCTGACTTAGTTTTTATCTCTTTAATGCCTATGTTGGCAATTTCTAGAAAATTAAGAGGGTTTGGTTGGATTTGGGCTGCTTCTACTCCATGGGGAGATACTGGATTTTTTAGGGAGTGCTTTGATGACCCGGATTTTAAGAAATTTCACATAAGCTCCGAGGATTGCGAAAGGATACCCAAAAGTTTTCTAGAAAAACAAAAAAGGAGATTATCTAACAGAGATTACCAACAGGAATGGCTTGGGGAATTTGTTGGAAGTGCAGGAAAGGTTTTCCCGGCAGAATTATTGAAAGGGGCAATAGTAGATTACAAAATAAACCAATTAAAAGTAATTGGAGAGCAAAACTTCTTAGGAGTGGATTTTGCGAGATTTGGGGGAGATGAAAACGCTTTCATGGGGGCAGGCTACGACACAAAGCTACAAAGATTAAGATTAAGATATAAAGAGGTTTATATTAAAACACCGACGACAAAACCAAAGCAAACGGTTTTAGATTTGCATAAAAGATTTGATTATAATTTAATTCTAACAGACGAGGGGGGCTTCGGTGTTGGATTAACTGATGATTTAATTGATATTTTACCAGGAGTTGTGATGGGAGTTAATAACCAACACTCCAGTAAAAAGAAATTAAAACACAAAGGGAGATTATTGAAAGAGGATTTGTATTCTTTAGCAGTTAGATTATTAGAAAATTGCTACACAAATGAAAAACCTTATTTAGAATTACCAAACGATTTAGATATTTTAAGAAGTTTGGAGAGTGTGGAATTTAAAGAGAGCGACGAAACAGGGCATATTAAAATCTTTGGAAACAACACACATTTAGCAGAAGCACTGGTTAGAGCAATTTGGGGCATAAAGGAAACATATTTAAATTTGTTCGTCCACATATTTTAACAGGAACTCACAAATGGCATTTATAGAACAATACATAACCGGAGAAGACGAGAATTATTCGATAGAAATTACTTCATCAAAACAATTAGCTCAAAGTTTTACGATTGGAAATACAGGGGGCTCTTTTTCTTCAATAATTGATAGCGTGGAATTTAAATTTGCTTCCGCTTCGGGAGCAGGAAATTTTCAAATAGATATTTATGAAACAGACCCGGACGGAAAATTAACAGGAAACTCTTTATCTACTGGGACAATTTCGGGAAGTGTGGAAGATGGTTGGAATAGAGCAGAAATGAGCTCCTACACATTACAACCTTTAATCCAATATGCAGTTGTAATAAAAAGAGCTGTGGGCTCATCAACTTTAGGCTCACTAAGAGCAGATGGAACTTCACCAACTTATTCGGGGGGAAGTGTTTGGTTTTCAGAAGATACTGGGGAAACATGGACGGAAGACGACACAACTGATTTTATATTTTCAATAAATGGGGGAAGTATAGAGCAAACTCTTTGTTCAATCGGTGATGTAATAAATAAAGCAGGAGCCAACGCTAACGCTGACGCAATAAGCCCAATTTTAATAACAAATTTCATAAAATTAGCAGAAAGTAAATTTAATGTTTTAACATTATTTAATTGGACAGATATTTATTCTGATTTAAATGATGATTTTAAATTCGTAATTAACGACGCTGTTTCTTCTCTAGCTGCGATTTATGTTATAAATTTTGGAGAAGCAGACGACGGATTTACTTTAGAAAGTCAAAGAAAAATAGATAATCTAAGAGTTTTAGCAAACGAAATTATAAGAGAAGTCAAAGATTTAGATGTAAGGGAGTTTATGAGCAATGTTGCATAATAAACAATTTAATAATCTTGAAATAGAAGCAGAGGAAGGATTTTTAAAAAGAGTTGGAGAAGATAAAGTCCAATTTGCAGACCCGTTTTCTACTGGAATAACTGGATGGATTGACGACGGAGCGAATTTCAGATTAACATTTACTAACGGATTAATAACTGCCGTCGCTGATAGCACAGCGGGGGGACATAGTTAAATGACCTTAATTAAACAGAAAAATATTGATAATGCAGTTGTGAGCACAATGCACGACTCTAGTTATTCAGACCCTATAACAAATACAGATTTTTATGGCGGGGGAAGCAAAGACACTGACGGAGCGACAGGATTTGTCAACTCAAACACTGTGGATTTCGCAAAATGGCATAAGTATTATATTGATGTCCCAATTTTTGCCACAATAATTGATACTTTGGCTTTGTATGCCGTCGGTAAAGGTTACAAAACAGATGAAACAACAAAAGAAAAATTAATGAAAATAAAAGGGTGGGGAAAAGATGATTTTAATTCTATAATTGAAAACCTAACAAGAGTTAGTTTATTGTGTGGTGACTCTATGGGAGAAATTATTAAAGACAAAGCTTCAAGATTAATAAATTTAAAACCTTTGAACACAGGAAAAATAAAAATTCTTGTAAATGGAAAAGGAATTTTAAAAAAGTATGAGCAAACAAACTCAACAAAAAAAACAGAGAATTTTAAGCCTAAAGAAATGTTCCATTTGTGTTGGAATAGATTAGGCGACGAGATACACGGAAAGCCCTACGCTGAAAGAGTAGAGCCACTAATAAAACAAATAAAACAATTAACAGACGATTTAGGTTTAAGATTTCATAGAATTGTTAAGCCAGTTAGATTATTTGAAACTGAAAGCAACGACCCGGATAAATTAGCAACAGCAGAAGAAAATTTAAAAGAGGGTTATAAAAATTGTGAGTTTATTGTAATTCCAAAAGGCACATTATCCGCCGTAGATGTAGCCACAATCCCCGACGCTAACGACGCAATCGCTTATTTAAATAATTTAATGAGGCAATTAATTTCGGCTTGTGGAGTTCCGGAAGTTATTTTAGGTTGGAGTTCAGGAACAACAGACGCCTCGGCAAAAATTGTTTATTTATCTTTCCAACAAAGAATAGAAAGGATACAATTATTTTTAGAAAAGCAAATTAAAGCTCAGTTAGGTTTAGATCTAGATTTCGAATTTCCGGCAAGTCTAGAGCCTGCAGTTAGTGCAGCAGGCGACCCAGTGCAAGCCCCAAAAAATACTCCCCCATCAGATGACGAAAAGAAAGCGGGAAAATTAAATAATGTAATGAAGAAATGAAAACACTAAAAGAAATATTAACGCCTAGAATTTTACTTAATTCTGCAATAGCCGGAGCCCTTGTTTTCTTTGGGGCTTTATCGACGGGCGGCATAACTTGGGGAAGTATTGGTTTTGTAATTGGAGCAGCAGGAGCTGCTTTTGTAACACAACTAAAAGAAGAAATCAAACCAAAGAATAAAAAAGGAAGTTTGAGATTATTTAATTTTATTAATATTATATGATTTTTAAAAAGATTTCTCGTTACATTATAGATTGGTTTAAAGATGGTTGGCCTATAATTGAATTTAGAAAACATACAAAGGGGGTAAATGAAAATTGGTAGAAAATGAAGAAGAAAAAGCTAAGAGGGAAGCACAGGAAAAAGCAGCTAAAGAAGTCGAGGATAATAAACAAAAAGAGAAAGAGCAACTTTCCGGAGAGAAAAAGAAAAGTCTCTTAGATGAAGCCAAAGAAACAGCCGAAAGAATTGAAAAAGCAAATGCAGTTATGAAAGAAAATCTTGACAGGCAAGAAAACATAATAGCAGAGGAAAGACTAGGTGGTAGAGCAGAAGCAGGAAGCACACCAAAAGAAAAAACTGACGACGAGAAATGGGCTGAGGGAGCAAAGGAAAGATACGCCGGAACTGGTTTGGATCCAACACCGGACGACACACCAATTGTCTATTCTTAAAATGGAAGATTTAGAATTAACTAGATTTCATTGGGAAAATGCAAAGCAGGATAATATAAATATTATTCTTCAAAACAAATATGCAAGCCAAATAGCAATCGAAGCTATTAAGTTGTGTGATAAAAGAATTGCAGAATTTCCCGAAGAAGTTAAGGTAGAAACCCCTAAAAAAGAATAGTTATTCGGTTAGCAGAATAACAGAAATATTTATATACTTTATTCATTATTAGATTTTATGGCTAACGAACTTGCAAACATTGAATTACCGAAAATTATTGTTAATAGAATTTGTGCAGAAGCCACACCAATCCCTATGGGGACATTAATGAAACTTACTTCTATAAATACCGTTGAGGCTTCCAGTGCAGATAATGATGTTTTCGGCGGAATTACCGTTGAGGAATTTACAGGCGGAGAGGGTTTAACTCATGTCGCTTGCGCTTTAGATGGTGTTTGGGATGTTCTAACTACTGGAGCTACAAATCTTGGAGCAATCCATAATATTTCAGGAGCCAATATTGTTAATGCTTCGGCAGCAGCTGACTTATTAACCGGCTCATGTTGTGCTAAGTCGGAAGAAACGGCAGCAGGTGCAGCAACAACTAGAATGAGATTTGGAGTGTTAAATTAATATGGTAGACCAATTCGCCGAAGCTGATAACAGAGCTCAAAACTGGGAAAAAGATATTAAAGGTTTTGCTCCTAAAAGATATGTTATGAAAGAGCTTGTAATGAAAGGCGGAACTTCTAGTTGGACTAATTCTTATTATCAAAAAACAGCCACTTCTTTAACCGCAGGAACAGGCTCGGCAATTAAAGGAATTGGACGAGGAGCAGATTTCCCGGCAGTTCAAAGAGGGACTACTTTAGTTAATTCTGTAATTGAACAATACGGAGCTGAAGGAGTAATTTACTGGCAAGACATCTTAACTTCAAATATTTCAATCCAATCGGAAACAATTTTAGATGTTACTGATGGAGTGGTTAATTCTATTGATGGGGAAATTTACGACACACTTTCAGAAGATGACACTCCCACAAATATTAATACTCTTGCAATCACAGCCGGACACGAATGGGACAGCGACACTATCGCAAATCGTGACCCAGTTCAAGACTTACTAGACGCAACTAGTGAAATCTTAATTGATAGATACCCAATTTTGACTTCGGGAATGGGTTATTTAGTATTGAATGAATATGACTATGCAAAGTTTATGGGAAATACTAAAGTAATCAATCACCCTACATGGAAAGAAGCTCAGGGAATAATTAGAAATGGAAACTTAGCTAAAATTGCAGGATTAAGAATTAAAGTCTCTCCCGTTGTTACAGCAGATAAAGCATTAATTGTGATGGCTAAAAAATGTGGAAACTGGAAACAACTTCAAGCTCTTACAGTGGATATAATTAAGGATCCTCAAAAGAAATATACAATTAGGGCAAGTGAAATCGGAGTAACACAATTAACAGACCCCGAGGCTGTTTGCTTAATTACAAATACTAGGAAATAAAAATGACTAAAGAAAATCAAAAAAAATTATATTTACATTACAAAGCAATAGCTGAGAATGTAAAAAAGAATAAAGGAAATAGAGATTTTAAACCAATCATTCGAGAAAACGCTCAAAAGCACATGGAAGAAATCGACAAGTCTTGGCATTTCTCAGAAGTAAAAGCAAAAGTAAAAACTGAAACTCCAAAAATAAAAACTAATTCTACGGAGAAGAAATAATGACTATCGACCCTACCGGCGAATATCAAGAATTAAGAACTGAAAAGTTTGGATTATCGGCAACTCCTGTTTCATCACAAGTTGCAGTGGCAGACGCAACTGACGCGGCAAGTGTTATTCTTAGATTAAATGAATTATTGGCAAGATTAAGAACAA
>Ga0307928_10003663_pt1 | contig 11729 bp, 17 predicted proteins | sample AceLakmetagen232_FD_201815 | JGI IMG/M metagenome (GOLD analysis project Ga0307928, IMG submission 201815) | Saline water microbial communities from Ace Lake, Antarctica - #232 | ecosystem: Environmental > Aquatic > Non-marine Saline and Alkaline > Saline | place: Antarctica: Ace Lake...
GTATGGGGATTGCTGGCGAAGACTTTGAGATCATAGTGGCCGATGTTGATGAAGTCACGGACGTATTCCCGTGCCAGTAAATGGTCAAAGAGAAGTTGTATGACTTCGGGATCACTGGTGATATCGGCCATTTCACGGATGACTATACGGTCCATAGTGCCTAGTGCTATTTGGACTTTAATTTCTTTGACAGTCATTATGTTATTTCCACCCCATTGACGACATAGCTTGTTGGAGTGACTTGATGAGATTTTTTGACGTAGCTGGATTATATATAAATGGCTCGATAGTACGTCGGTATATGGTATCCCCTTTATATGTTTGATCAAGGACGTAACCAAAAAGTTTATCAATAAGCTTAGAGTTAGTAGCGTCTTTGATCGCTTGAGTCATTGAATCGTCATCGTTAGATAAGGATCCCAGTGCTAATTGTATTTCAATTTCTTTGTTGGTCATTGTAACCTTCGAGTTTGATGGGTTGACCATCTTTATATAGATGCCCCTCATGGCGGTTACGGAAATCCGTGTTCGATTTTGCCGACATACGTACCCGCTCAATTTCATCCTTAGTTAACTCGTGGAGTATGATCATTGGTGTATTTGAACTAACTGCAACCGCATGACGTACTGGCCAATCGGGGTCATGTGCTAAATGCCGACGGATTTCGTTGGAGAGTTTCCTTTCACCCGCCAAGGATCTCTTTACCTTAAAAGTTAATGTGCCGAGTGCTTCTTGGGCACAGAACTCTTTGTCAGATATAATCATAGTATGATACTATTCTTATTCCTGTACGCTCAGCAAGCTTGAAGGCTGCGATTGTGAAATCTCTGTCGTTGTATTTACCGTCTTGATAAACTACAGTAGTGATTCCAGCTTGGTTGATTATCTTCATACATTCGTTGCAGGGGGCTAGGGTACAAAATAGTGTAGCACCTTTGAGTTGACTACGATCAAGCGTATTAAGGACAGCGTTCAGTTCAGCATGACAGACGTATGGATACTTCGTATCTAAATATTCACCAGTAGATGCCCACGGAAATAACTCATCATTAGTCATATTCGGGTGAGCCCCATTTTTACCTATTATAATGGGCATACCATTGTAACCCATGCCTACTACAATGTTGTCTTTGTTAACAATGACGGCACCTACTTGGGTGCTAGGATCTTTTGATCTTTCAGCGACGAGGTGGGCCATTCTCATAAATAATTCGGGCCATTTGATATAATCTTTTCTTGGTTCCATTAAGGGTCTCCTTTACGTGTTGCCTATTATACATCTTTCGACGATAATTAGGTCCTAGATTTTGCATCTTATAGGAACTATTTTATAATTAGTATACAGATAGGACTCGTCAGAAAGCCCTGAGCACATAATTGCTTACTTAGTAAATATAATGAACTTGTCTGAAGTCTTGTATGTATTATATGAAGAAAGGGGTTGCTATGTGTACGAAAATTTACTAAATTATGTACTATGTTATATTGCAAGACTTTAATTGCGGGGTAGAGTACCGGTAACTCACTTGCCTCATAAGCAAGGACATATGGGTTCAAATCCCATTCCCGCGATAAATATATCTAGGTGTAGAACAGATAGATGATTCGCTGCATTTGGGATGCAGAGCACGTTGGAGCGTTACCAACCACCTAGACCAGATTATGACGGCCCGGTGATGGAATGGTCTACATGTTTGCCTTAGAAGCAAAATTTTGGAAGTTCGAGTTTTCCCGGGCTATAAATATTGGGGTGGCAATGTTCCAAGGCAGGCGATGAAGTCTCCAAAATTTTGTGGCTAGGTTCGATTTCTGGGCTGTCCGCCAAGTATGCGTCGGTGGCTGAGTGGTTGAAAGCGCTTGACTGTAGATCAAGAGAATGTAGGTTCAAGTCCTATTCCCGGTACCAAATACGTGTAAATGTTATGAAGAAACGGTCGTACTGCAAGAGATGTAATGGGTTAACGCCTAATAGACGTAAGGTCAATACCAAGCGTACTATTGATGGATGGTTAGTACTGTTATTCGATTTGCTCTGTAAAGAGTGTGGTGAAGTTACATGGAAACAATTAGAAGTAACTAAACCTTTATCTTCAGGGAGGACTATATTATTAGTAACAGTAACTAATAAATCGACCGTCGATTTAATAGGGATTTTTGAGAAGACCAAGAATCACCTGGATGATCATTACTTAACTTGGAGTAGGAGGGATCAACAATGATCTTTACAATTAAACCTGATATTTATTCCGTCGTACGGGCTTTAGCATGTTATGCTGCCGTCGCCACAATGATGGCAGTTTTCGGCATGTCGGCAACATTCGCGGCTATATGTACCTTGATCGGTGCACTGGGTCTGGAATTGCTTGACGAGCTGAATAACCGTAAAGGTTGGAATAATAGGTTTCTTGACCCTCGTGGTGGCAACTGGCTCGATGTGATTATCGTGTTCGGTGCGACGTTCGTGGGTTATCTCGTTTTCTAGAAAGTCAATACTGAGGGTATAACCCTTTAGCAGAGTATAGTAGGTAAAAAGTGAAGAAGCAAATAGACAAGTGTCCCCAACATCCCCGGTACCAAGGTAAGCGCGAGCCGCGAACCATGTGCCGGGGTTGTTGGCGTTATTACGTATTTGCAAGTCTTGGAAGGGCACAACAGAAACATAATGACTGGGAACGGTTAAGGTTACAAATAAGGAAAAGGTAAGATGAAGCGTGCGATGATTACCGGTATTACAGGTCAGGATGGTTCATACCTTGCGGAACTCCTTTTGGATAAGGGGTATGACGTAATTGGTGCGGTTCGTAGATCCTCAACGGAAGCGTTTGAGAGGATTGAACATATTCGCCATAAGATTAAGTTTGTGCAAGTAGATCTGTTGGATCAAACATCTATTATGGATGCTATTCAACAACATCGACCTCATGAGGTTTATAATCTTGGCGCGATGTCGTTTGTGCCTACAAGTTGGAATCAGCCGATTTATACAGCCGAGAGCACGGGTTTAGGGGCAACGCGGATCCTTGATGCGATTCATAAGATAGATGATAAAATAAGATTCTATCAGGCATCATCTTCGGAGATGTTTGGAAAAGTTCATGAGACGCCTCAAAGTGAAACTACTCCATTTCATCCGCGTTCTCCATATGGAGTGGCGAAAGTGTATGGTCATTTTATCACGATGAATTATCGTGAGAGTTATGGTATGCACGCAAGCTCGGGTATTTTGTTTAATCATGAGTCACCTCGTCGTGGCCTAGAGTTTGTTACTCGCAAGGTGACTGACGGTGTTGCGCGAATTAAGTTGCAATTAGCTCATGAGTTACATTTAGGTAATCTTGAAGCGCAGCGGGATTGGGGTCATGCTCGTGATTTTGTGATGGCAATGTGGTTGATGCTACAACAAGATGAACCAGATGATTATGTAATTTCAACAGGACAAACTCATTCTATTGCACAATTATGTGACACTGCATTCAGTTATTGCGGTATGAATTATAAGGACTTTGTAGTTACAGATCCTGACTTTGTGCGACCTGCAGAAGTAGATTTACTGTTAGGCGATTCGTCCAAAGCGTATGAGAAATTGAATTGGAAGCCCGAGGTTTCTTTTGAGGATATGATTGTTGAAATGGTTGAGGCGGATCTTGCACGGTTGAAAAGATCGGGTGAGAACCCTCACGTAGTTGTTGGATAGATATTTGGCTCTGTAGCTCAGTGGTGGAGCACTCGGCTGAAGCCCGAGGTGTCGGGGGTTCGACTCCTCCTGGAGCCACCAAACGATGCGGAGACTGTATAGGTATTTCACTATACAACGCTGCCAGGGAATACTGGTCGAGGTGCTGGGTGCAAAACCGATCCTCACCGCAGCAAAAATAAGGTAATGTGGCGGAATATGTAGACGCTACAGGTATGAATGGTGACCTGAGGAGTGATTGACAACACCACGCAAAGAAAGCTGACAAGCAAAGAGGGCTACCGCAAGTGCCTGTCAGGGGACAAGCTTCCCCTATCTGCCTCTGGTTCAGCACCCTTGTTGCGACGTATGTTCTCCTCCATTGCAGGGTGTAAATCCCTGCCGTTACCTCTAAATAATGTTGTAGGGAAATAGAAGCGGGGCCGGCAAGTTCTGCTAGCAAGGACCCCGGTGACGATGGCTTTCCATCCCTACAACTTATAAATTTGAGGTAACGTGGCGGAATAGGTAGACGCTACTAATATAGGTGCAAAGCCCCAGAGGCCGCGGTGACCTGATTGATCATGGCACTTAGCCTTGGGCGGTGTTGGCCGCTTAGCTCAACTATGCAGGGTGCAAATCCCCGCCGTTACCTCTAAATTGACGGAATGATCTAATTGGAAGGATACTTGATTGTATAACTGCGTTAAAAACATTCCTACAGTGTTACCTATTGAATTGCAGGTAGCATTATTTAGGGAGTGTTTGCGCCGTAAGATGCACTATTTTTATAGGGTAATGCGCGATTCTGCGGGCATATGGGTATTGTATGGGGATCTGGTGGGTATTCAATTGATGTTGCTTGGCGCAAAGCCAATGCGTATAGGTATCCTACTCCTATTTGGTGGAAAGATGAAGAAATTGCTGAGTTTGAGTTTGAGAAGATTCTTGAACTTTATGGTAGTACGAAGTCTTCGATTGTAGTATCTCATGACTGTCCCTCGGAGGTAAGGGATATTCTGCCTGCGATTCGCGGTAAGCCTTATCGTAATCGGACTAGTGATGGATTATTGTCGGCAATGTTCAAAGCTCATCAACCTGAGTTTTGGATATTTGGTCATTACCATGAATCATTCACTGATGTAATTAACGACACTAAGTTCGTGTGTCTAGACGAGTTAGAAATTTTTGAGGTATAATGAACTACATTACACGTGAATTTATTCAAGCCCACCCCGATGTGCTTTTCGTATTTGGTGATAACGACGTGCGCAGTGGCCTTGGGGGTATGGCGCGTGAGTTTAGAAATGAACCAAATTCGATCGGTATCCGAACGAAAAAATATCCTGGAATGAATGAGGGCGATTTTTATGTTGATGCTGATTTGGATAAGAACAAGAGAAAGATTGATGAGGATGTACAGAATATTGTTAAGCGTGTACGGAACTTTAGGAACATATATGTTCCAGTGGGAATTGGAGAGGGCTATGCGCGACTTCAAGAAAGCGCCCCCGAAACCTACAGATATTTGAAAGCTCAGTTAAGCCTTTTAAGGGATGCGACTGAAAATTTTGAGCCCTCCTAGTTTAACGGTAAAACACCTGGCCTACATCCAGGAGCCCAAAGTTCGATTCTTTGGGAGGGTATTTTGAAAATAAATGCACCTATTGATGCATCATGAGGTATAATAAGAGAAAAAGATAAAGTACGGTGGTGAAGATGAGAGATACTTCATTATGAGAAAAAACTCTCTTATCGCTTGTTCCTCGTACCAAAAATTGTCGATGGTGTAGATTGGAGTTACTTCTCCTATTAAGAGAGAGACGCAGGTTCGACTCCTGCCTGCTCGGCTTAATTTTCGGGCGGTAGCTCAGTGGTAGAGCGCTAACACGTCTCCAGTCGTTTGTTCCTCGACAACTAAATAACTGGTGGCGAAGAAAAGAGTTACTTCAGTATGAGAAAGAAAAACCTCTTTTCGCTTGTTCCCCAGTATAAATACCTTTAGGAGGTTGTCATGGCTACTGTAAACACTAAAGTAAAGAGCGTTAAAAAGTTCACTCACGAAGGCGCACCTGCGCAGCGAGTGAACGCTGAAGCAATGTTAAGGCGTACCGTAAGCGCATGTTTACTGTGGGAGAAAACGTTCTATGAAGATGGTGAATCCATCGCAGATCGTATTAAGACAACCATTTCTAAAGTAGCTCCTGGTGTAGTTGCACGGATAGCAATCGAAGCTCGTACTAAATGGAAGTTGCGGCACGTGCCTTTGTTAATCGTTCGCGAGATGGCACGTAGTAAGAAACACCGTACGTTAGTTGCGCATACGCTTGCGCACGTCATTCAACGCCCTGATGAACTGTCTGAGTTCCTGGCGATCTATTGGATGGATGGTAGATCTCCGTTGTCTGCGCAAGTGAAGAAAGGTCTGGCTGCTGCATTTAATAAGTTTGATGCGCATCAGTTGGCTAAGTACAATCGTGATCGTGATGTAAAGTTGCGTGACGTATTGTTCCTGTGCCACGCTAAGCCTAAAGACGATGTACAAGCAGAAGTCTGGAAGAAATTAGTTGACGGTACGCTTGAAGCTCCTGATACCTGGGAAGTTAAACTGTCTGCAGGTGAGGATAAGAAAACTACTTGGGAGCGTCTGATTGACACTAACAAGTTAGGCGCAATGGCCCTATTACGTAATTTGCGTAACATGGAAAACGTCAGTGTACATAAGGCTAAGATCCGTAAAGCTCTGATTGGTATGGATGCGACTCGGGTACTTCCGTTCCGCTTCATCGCTGCTGCAAAACATGCAATGCACTTTGAGCCGGAGTTAGAGGCTGCAATGATGAGATGCTTGGCCGGTAAACCTAAGTTGAAAGGTAAAACCTTAGTTATTGTTGATGTGTCCGGTTCTATGACCTGGGAAATTTCTGGGAAATCAGAACTGAATCGTATTGACGTAGCGGCTGCTTTGGCGATGTTTGCACGTGAAATGTGTGAAGAAACTAGAGTATACACCTTCTCAAACACTGCTAAGGAAGTACCTGCGCGTAGAGGATTTGCTCTGCGAGATGCAATTATGAATGGTCCTAATGGCGGCACTATGTTGGCCAATTCAATGAAGCAGATTCAAAGTCGTGAGAAAACGGCTGATCGTATTATCGTTATTACTGACGAACAAGTTTGTGGTTACGGCACATGCGTACCATCTAAAATAGATACGTTCGGTAAACTTAACTATTTGCTCAACGTTGGTACTTACGAGAACGGTATAGGTTATGGTAAATGGACTAGTATTAATGGCTTCTCAGAAGCCACCCTAGATTACATTTACGAAACCGAGCGATCGATATCCCAGTAAATAGTTAACGCCCGCTCCTTCCGTGGGTGCCAAATTTGGAAGCGTGGCAGAGCTGGGTTAAAATGCACCGGTCTTGAAAATCGAAGATCCGTCATAGTAAGGTGGATCCGTGGGTTCGAATCCCACCGCTTCCTTGAAAATTGAATATTGGTAGTATAATATAATGGTTATTATATTCGGTTGTCGCCCGAAAAATCGGAGTTCAATTCTCCGTACTACCGCCATAATGAGAGTAAATCATTAAACATGTTAGGAGACTGTTATGACAGGCAGCAATGTGAAGTATTCTTACTTCTGTAAGAAGGATGAGCGACATCCCTGTATCACCATCGCTTTTCGCGAAGCGTCTGATGGAATTGAAATCGCATATGGTGTTGCAGTTGCTTCCCCATCTGAAAAGCAAGCGATGTATAAAATCGGTAAATGTATCGCAGAGAACCGATGTGAACGCGCTATAGACGGTGTAGACGGTTCCTGGGGCCGATACAACGGCGCGCCGAAAGATATTCCATATGCCTTGTTAATTATTCAAAGTGAAGCCGTTAGGCTAGATATGTTCGGAACAGTGGATCCGGACGACTTCAAAGATAAGCTTCAGGCATTGCGGAGTCTCATGCCTACCGGCCGTCATAAGATTAAGAATAAGAAATAGATTTTGCGCCTGTAACTCAGCCTGGTAGAGTGCTTGTCTGATACACAAGTGGTTCGCAGGTTCAAATCCTGCCAGGACGACCAAAGCATAGAGAGTGCAACCAAAATCTTTATCTCTCTGCAGGAGATAAGGAGGTTCACGCGCAAAAACAGAGATAAAGGATATCCTAAAGGGTCAGGCCTACTTTATCTCTGTCCTCTCTATAAATTGACGAAATTTGGAAGGTTATCTGTATGCAACGGAAACTGTCTTCGGAAGAACTTAAGATACTATTACTGTTAACCACGTGCCCAAGTGCGCGGTTTTGTAAAGTATCTGGAAGTGGGAGTATTTATCTTTATTTATGTAAAGGGCGTACTGCTATGACTTTACCAGATGAGTATCGAGTTTACCATCTTGAGGTTCCTAAGGCGGTCGTAACAACATTAGATGATTTATGGTTAATAGTAAAAGAATCTTCTGTTGGTAGTTGCTTTGCCTCTATATGGGGGTTAAATTTACTCCGGTTATCCCGTTTTGAAGAGACTAAAGAACTGGCGATACAATTAGCCCTCGGCACAGGTTATCAAAATAGTGATGAAGATTTTGATCACTGGGGCGATTTACCTGGGTGAGAAATTGGAAGGTTGCCAGAGTGGCAATGTACTAATCACCTTCCTGAACTATATTAATATCCGAGCCAAGTAAAGTCCGGTGAAGATAGTTTTCACCGGGCTTTTTATTTGGGCCGGTAAGCAAGTGGTTACGCTGTCCTCGAACTGGGTGATCAGGAGTTCGAATCTCCTCCGGTCCATTTATATTCGTCCCCAAAAATAATAAATATCGTTTTCGTTTCGCGAATGATAAATATTTTAAGTCTTAATGTATAAGTTATAGATGAGTTACTATAATTTACCTACAGACACCGACAAACTCGTAGTAGATGGTGGCGGTTTTCTAATATGTTATCCGGTGTGTCAATTGAATACCCGCCAGCAACAAACTAGCGCATGGTTCTTCGCGGATAATTTATTTGGGGGTACTTCTCGGGAAATTGAAGGTAAGTTATGTGAACAGTTGCTTGCAACGGGTCTCATAGTTCCATTATTGGGTGATGAAGAATACCGAATACAAACAGCGTTAGGAACTGTAGATTGCAGGGTATATAAATTGATGTCTGCACAAACGCGCAAAACTGGAGGAAATCCAATGACTTTAGCTGAGTATAAGGTTCAACTAGCCTTAAACACTATTGATTTTCGAGTAGCTGCAAAGGAAACGAAGAGTAGTACGGTTCTTCAGGATATTATTGGGAAGACTGAAGATCTGTCCGCATTGTATGCTGTTGCTATGAATGCGAAGTCAAATATCTATACATTGACGTTACTTGCCACGTTTCCTGATGCTGATAGTGGCGTGATTATTGCGTGCGCATATCATCCTACTATTAATCTACATACCCTACTACAATGGATGAAGTATCCATCAATTAGCTGTGTTCCTGCAGTCCAGTGGCGTATTCGGGCGCTCCAGATGGCTTCAGGAATACCAGAAGATGAAGCACAGAAGGTTGAGTTCTTTGGCACTGGACCTCAACCTCAATATCCGTGGAATGTTAAGATTGGCGGGGGTGATGAAGTTATTGGAACGGTTACCACTACGACTACATCAGTACCGCCGGGTTCTTTAACCGAGTATGTATCGTGGACGGGATCAGGTGAGAACGTCACTATCGAGTTAGATGATGATAAATTCAAGTTTATGGGTGACGATAGTACGTACATATATAATGCTACGGCTATCGAGGACCTTCCTGATGATATGGAGGACTAATGGATTATCTTGAAAAACTTCGCAAATATTTAGATAGCGGGGAAATGGTTGAAATTGTCGCAGACCAGTTAGCGATTGGAACACTTTCTGAAGTAGGTGACGATTATCTCGCAATCGTTCGTGTTGAAGAAAGGGAGATCACTGAACAGGTTGAAATTACTGAGGGAGATAAAAAAGGTACATTTGAAGAACAAAAACTTATACAGGTAATTGAATTGGAGACCGTTATACGCTTTACAGACATTCGATCTATATCTAGAACTTTACGAAAGACGACTAAATAGGAGACACTCAATGAATATTCAACCACTTGAAGATAGAGTAGTGATTAAGCCCGCTGAAACAGAGACTTCGCAAGGTACTATTATCATTCCTGACACTGCTAAAGAAAAGCCGATGGAAGGCGTGATTGTTGCAGCCGGTCCAGGTAGCGCTTTTGTAGGTGAGACCGATATTATTATCAAACCTATGCATCTTAAAGTAGATGATAAGGTACTTTATAATAAGTATGTAGGCGTTGAAGTTACTCATGGCGGCGAAGACTTTATTATCATGCGCGAATCAGAAGTTCTTGCGAAGATTGGATAAGAGGTATAATGGTAGAACAATCTACAGCACAAACTCATTTGCCCGTCTGTGAAGTATTTTCTTCAATTCAAGGCGAAGGTATAACTGCAGGTACTCCTGCAATATTTGTAAGACTCTCGGGATGTAATCTTCAGTGTGTTTTTTGTTTTGTTGGGAACACTCTCATCTCTACCCCGAAGGGACAAAAACCTTTGGATGCTCTTGAAATAGGCGACACTGTGTATGGGTTTGATTTTAATACTGGCGGGGTTATTCCTACCCAAATAACTAACACCTTTTCGCATGTTGTAGGTCCGGAAGATATATGCAGCGTTGTTACTGGGCATAAGAAAACTTTTTGCACCCTTAATCATACATTTTATGTGAAAGGGCGCGGGTGGGTTTGTGCGAAAGAGTTAGTAGTGGGCGACGTTATTTATGATTTACCTGCTTCGCAAGCTTGCAGTTTGCATATGGTTGAATCGAATCCTATGAAGTGTAAAAGTACCGCACAAAAAGTGGCTATGACTTTGCGGGATAAGTATAATACTGGAGAGATAATTCCCTATTCGCGTTCCCGTATTTATAATGGCCGAACAGTATCTGAAATTACTTTGTGTCTTTCTGATAAACAAAAAGCGCGTTTAGGTTATCCGCACCGCATTGGGAAAGGTGCGCCTGTTACTGTTTATAATATTGAGACAGGTATTCATAATTATTATGCGAATACTTTACTCGTACATAATTGTGACAGCTCTTATACATGGAATTGGGAAGGCACTGATTATATCCATAATACGAAGGAATGGGAAAAGGATAAATATGTTGAAGAAGAAGAACGTACTTTATTCACTGCAAAAGAACTCGTAGATAAGATCTGTGAGTTAGCGGGTTCGACTACAGGTACGGTTGTTTTTACTGGGGGTGAACCTCTACTGCGCCACAAGACTGATGCATTTAAGGAAGTACTTCAGATTCTCCATTCATTACGGTATCGAGTAGAAATTGAGACTAATGGTACTATCATACCGAATAATGATGTGGATATGTATGTAAGTCAGTATAACGTTTCTACGAAACTCGCGAATTCTGATATGCCTGTGAAGAAAAGAATTATCGAGAAGGCTATGTTATATTTTAGGAATAATCCTAAAGCTAGATTTAAGTTTGTAATTGCGGCATGGGTAGATATTGTTGAGGTTAAAAAGTTACAAGCTAAGTTTTGTATTCCCGCAATTAAGATTCTTTTGATGCCCGAAGGACGTACCTCGGAAGAACTTGATGCGCATTCAAAATTAGTAGTAGAAGAGTGTATACAGAGCGGGTATATATTTTGTAATCGTTTACATATTTTACTATGGGGCGGAGCAACCCGAGGAGTATAACAACAATAATGGATTTACCTCCAAATACCGTTGAGGTTGCTCCCGATAATAAATGTGATGTATGTGGGGAGGAACTCGCTAAGTATTATAATGTTACATATTATATGCATATATGCTCCGTCAAGTGTTTTGAAACTTTTGTAGCTGGGTATAATAGGGAAATAGAAGAAATTGCGCGGCGACAACTTAAACCTGATGAAACAACGTCATTAACGAGGAAAGAACGCGAATGATTTGCAGTGTAGAACTTCCGGTGAAGTATTTGGATTATTCGAAATACTTTG
>Ga0307928_10003665_pt1 | contig 11728 bp, 14 predicted proteins | sample AceLakmetagen232_FD_201815 | JGI IMG/M metagenome (GOLD analysis project Ga0307928, IMG submission 201815) | Saline water microbial communities from Ace Lake, Antarctica - #232 | ecosystem: Environmental > Aquatic > Non-marine Saline and Alkaline > Saline | place: Antarctica: Ace Lake...
CTTGCCGATAATTCTAACATGCTATTGTTATGATATTTTAAGCATATATATTCATATCAGATTTTTGATTTCTCATTTTGCAAAATATGCAAAGGCTTAATGCTTGGGAGTGGGAGGGTGGGTGTGGAATCTATAGCTCTATTCCCAAATCCGGGCAATCTAATCAAACATAGAAAAATTTTCATATAAATTTTATCTCTCAATCCTATTGACTTCAACCTATTAATATCTCAATATATGTTATATATCCCTATTAGCCATAGGCTAAGGGATAAGAGACCAAAAAGGGGTGAGTAAATAGACTATCGCAAATTATTTTGTTGCCAAAAATATGAAATTTATTTCTGAGACCGGAAGGAGGCTAAACCCCCCATATCTCTTTTTTTTATATGGATGTTTCGGGAAAGGGGAGATGAGGTCCCCAGCTTCATCCTAGTATTTTAAAGGTTTTCCATAAATACTATAGAATAATGAACGCCTACAGGTCTCCAGAACGTCGATCGTGTACCTACGTCGTTTTTTTTCCATCGATTGCCGCCAAATATAACCTTACACCTAAGAGAAATCCGCATAAAGTGCGATCTTTTTAGGCTGGAAAATAAAAATTGGGAAAAAATGTTGCTGCAAAATTGGAAAGATTCTTAGAGATTAAAAATAGAGTTTATAGTGATTTCACTATAACCTATTATATACTAATATATACTTATAATCAGTGAAAACACTGAAAACTTTCTATGGCGTATTCTCGTGTGTGTAAGATAAGAATCGCAGCGACTTTTCGATCTCTAGCTCTAGGTAACGTTGCATGATATTTGATAGTGGTTCTTCGATCAGGTTCGGGATGTCCAACAAGTAAACATTGGTTTCGTAATTACTATAGTATTTCTGAATATATTGAATATCGGCTCTTTTTATACACAGAATTACATTAGGTTCTACGAGGTGTACATTTTTATCTAGAGGTAAAGTCAAAACATGTGATTCTAATTTACATAGATTATTTAAAGTTACAGCTAAATCTGGGGCATAAGCTGAAAAGAAAAAAATTTCCACTATAACAGGACCCCCTCTGGATTATTTAAATTTTCCAAAATCCTATCCATGAGTTTTTTAACTTTTTCTGGATCATGACTTACCATAATTCCTAAGCCGTATTTTTTAAGTAGAGGTTCTAATTCAGCCAAAAAAGCTGCGTTACGTTTATGGTTAATTATTCCATAAAAAGGCATAACCCATATATCGCAATTATATTCTTCTTGTTCAAACTCATTGCAACTAAAATTCTCGCTCACAGTAACCCCATATAAAGATTCGCCATAACACTTGCCATCTTCTTTTTCGTATTTTTTGCAGTTTTTACAATTCATTTTTCTTCCTCGTAGAATGGACATTCATTTTTCTTCAGAAAATTTTTCAATTGGCACCATTTAAAATTTCTACAATCGTAACAATCCATGATTTAATAAAAAAGCAAAGATATAAAAACTTTATTAATAAGCACTCTTTTAGATACTTATGAGTTTAATTACACTTGAAACAGACCTTACTGCTATAACAGTTGCAAAGAAGGAAATTCAAAAATTGCGAGCGGTTGTAGGCGATCAACTTGAAAGAAGACTTAAGGCATGTTCTGAAGTGGAAGATGATGATGGAAATATTATGTTTATAGAACCCCCAGATATGAAATGGTATGTAAAGGAATATCGTGAAACTTTAAAAGTAGAGGCTCAATTAGAACAGGAAACTAAACGAGATACTGCGAAAACAGCTATTGATTTAATGTCTATTATGGCGCAGCAAACTAAATTAAGTAGGGATGAAAAAGAAAAGTATAGGAGAGAAGTAATTGATGTCGAAGCCAACGAAAGCTGAAATAACGAAAGCGGCACTTAGTACATTAGAGTTTACGAAACTATACTTTAAAAATCCTAATGATAGTACTAAAAAATGGAAGCCCCATGCTGGACAAATTACTTTATATGATGTAATAGATTATGGTTACGATATTCGCAAAAAGAATATAAGACCTCCAGAAAATATTGAAGTTGTATTAATGAGTTGGCCGCGTCAAAATGGTAAAACTGAAGGTACTGCATCTGCATGTGCCGCATTATTAATTAGATATGCTGGAGCACAAATTGGGGTTATGAGTAACAGTCACGAAAATGCAAAGAAGCTAATTACTAGAATTTACAGATTTTTAGAACACGGCGACTTTAAAAACCAAATACAAAGTAAGACAGTTGATTCAATTACACTCACAAATGGGAGTAGGGTCGACAGTTTCGGTCAAACCCCAAACATTAGAGGGAATTCATACTGGTGGTTAATTATTGACGAAGCAGCTATGTTTAAGGCTGAAATGATAGAAGCTGACGCTATTCCAACCACGCGTGAAGCAGGTGCCTTTAGGAAGATGGGCACTCCGTCAGTTATTCTCTTATCGACTCCAGCAGGTATAACTGGAAGATTTGCGGAATTATATATGGCAGGTGTAAGGGAAAGATGGCTTGGTTGTAGAGAATGCGGGAAATTGCATGATAAGGAAGAATTTAGGGATCTAAGTATTAATTGGTTTAAACCAGAAAATCTCCTAGAAGTTCCATTGCTACCAGAGTGCGATTGCGGCTATGAAGATTATGAATATGTTGATAAATATTACACCGTTGTATCAATAGATCCTTATTCATTAAGATCTAAAGAAGAGCTGGATAAAGAACTTATGTTGAGAGGTAATACTCCAATAGCAAGACAAGAATTATTGGGAGAGTTTTTAGGAAGTGGAGCAAATGTATTTAGGCATGAATGGTTGGAAACTTGTACAGATATAAAACTTACAAATGCATATAAGCCAGATCCAACTAAAAATTATTTTATGGGGATTGATTTTGGAAAATCTCATGACGCTACCGTTTTTTGCGTTTGCCATAAAGAAAATGATTTAACTATTTTTGATTGGATTGGGATAATGCCAGGTAAAGGTTTGGAATATGCGGATATTAGAAAAGAAATGCTCGAACATATTGTTGAATGGAATCCAATTTTAGTCATTCCAGATACTACTGGGATGGGAAATGCTGTTTGCGAGCAGTTAGAAAGGGATTTGGCGACAATAAAGAAGGATGGAATAACAGTTGAATATGGTATAGTACCTCAAATTAAACATAAAACCTTTGCGCCGTTTCCAAAATTGAAGACAAAAATTTATAATAATAAGCCTGGACATCATGGATTCTTATTTGATATGAATTCTAAACCAGAGATTATTGATCACTTAGCAACACTTTTTATGCATGGAGGTATTAAAATACCACCAGAGCAAATTTATATTGTACAAACATTGTGGGATGAATTAGTTAACTTCGGATATGTTGTTAGCGATACTGGTAGAATAAAGTATGGAGTTCAATCAACACATGATGATACTGTAATAGCCCTTGCATTAGCATGTTGGGGTATTAATCAAAAGCCATTTATAACTGGCAAACCAATATTAGGAGGAAAAAATTTATATGTTTATGAAAACGGTTCGTTATCAACCGAATGGGGAGAACAATCTTACTCTTTGGGGTTTAGATAGGGACTTATTGAAGGAGATCCAAAGAATCGATCCCGACATTAAGAAACTTATCGCTGGAGGAGTAGATAATACCAGTTACAATAATGAAGCCTGTATGTGGATTGATCCATTAGTACAAGCATTCACTTATATGAGTGCCTATAACATTATAGGTGAAGGATTTACTGTTACAGCCGAAGATCCGAAGGTAACAGAGAAAATTAGGAAATTTAACAGTAAAATTAACTCAAATTATCAAACAATTGATGATTGGGTGATAGATAATTGGTTTGATCAGATGAATCATGACGTTGGAGGTGTTTGGATCGTAAAATATCCAGATCAGACGATGAATGATCCGCAATTATGGCGAGTTCCGCCAGAAACACTAACAATGAGGGTTGATTATCGAAGTGGATGGGTAAAATTCGTCCAAGTGCGCGATTTTCAGAATTATTTCAACACTTATGAAGATTTTTTGGGCGGATCAGTCGTAAAAATGCAAAAAAATGATGGTTTTAACCCAATTGCGATTCCTGTAGACCCAGAAACGACTACTTGGGTAAAATTATTCAAAAGACCGCCAATGGCATCTGCATCGAAATTTGTTGTTTTTAAACATATTGTAATGTTTTTTATGCGCAAATTCGGTGAAAAAATGTGGGCACCATTGATATTAGGGTCGGTTGGAATGCCAGGTACTGATCAATATCCAGGTACACAAGAAGAAATGTATGAAGCTCAGAAGCAATTACTAACTATGTTAAGCAAATCTAAAAATTTCGGTTATGGAGCTATTGCTGGGAACAGTACAGTCAAAATAGTCGAACCTAAAGCAAATGGTGAGATTTACTTAAAATATATGGATGCAATGGATGAACAGATAATGTATGCCTTGCATGCTTCGATGAGTTTAAAATCTGGGAATACTGTCTATAAAGGATCAGACGAAGAGAGAGAAAGTCGGAAAAACTTTTTATTGGGTGTAAGAAAAGAGTTTGGTATCGTATTAAAGCGACTTTGGGCTAATGTTGTAGTCCCAGGTTATGATGAGACTAAAATTAATGTTGAATGGCCGCCAATTAGAAGTTCTACAATTACAGACATCGCAAAAGCGTTTGAAACCTTTTCAAAAGGTGGAGTTTTCGTAGATGCTCAAGAAAGAAGAGATGTAGCTTCGCAAATTTGGCCAAAGTTGAGAGAAAGTAAATTAACGCCAGAACAAGTCAAGAAATTAGACGATTTATTCATTACAATGTTGGCTCCGAGCCAACCAGGTGAATCAACGGCAGATGTCGTAAATAAGGGTGGAAAAGCCCCTAAAAAGGATACAGCAGTAAAAAATGGCAAGAATACAAACAACACCAGCAAGACTCCTAAAAGCCCTAAAAAAGTTAAAAATGCAGACTCTAAAAAGTAATGCAGCGGCTATTATAGCTAAAAACGTTACAGCATTGGATGGAGTGCCTACGCATTCTCCTTACACTATGGCAAGTGCGTGGAACTCATTATTCGATAATATAAAGACTGGTGTAAAGAAAATGGATATAGGTGACGTTACAAGTTCCAATTGGGATATAAGTGACGCTTTTTTTATGGATGATTCATCGGAAAGGCAAATGTTAACATCTATTTTGCAAGGCAATACTGTTCAGCTTAATAATGCAAGCGTTACAAGGCAAAGTAGGTTTGTAATTGGCAAAAAAGGGGCATATTTAGTAAAAGATCCTCATGTAGTCGATTATGTATTATGCCACGTTAAAGGCTATAAAAAATATGAATTTGGAAGAGGATTTCAATATGTAAAAGGAAGAGATGTTATTCTTTCTGGTACAATGATGTCTATAAAGGAGATAATTGATATGATGAAAAATGAGATTGAAACACTTATTTGGGATGAAAAAGCATGAGTTATTGTCCTACAAGTGCTTGGAAAAAGGCTCGTAAAGCGGGATTAGATCCCTCTGAACAAGTTGAAGTGGGAAAAGAAGTTAGTAAAATTCTTAAGGGATGTAATTGTAAAAGAGATAATTAAAATGAGAGAATGGGAAAGAGGTTCGTGGGACGCTGCAAGAGATGTAGTGCCAAGATTTGAATGGGATTATAAAGGAGAACATCCAGAAGATATGGATTATGATCCAATGCATACATGTAGAATATGTAATGGACCAATGTACTTTCATAGCATGAAAGGTAATATAGCTCGTTATGCATGTAATGGAATAGATTGTGCAAATAATCCAGATAGTACTTGGAATGCCGCTTTTTCAAAAGATACAATATTGAAAATTGGAAATCCAGCCAAAATTTGGAGTAAACCTAGACAAGTAATTTAATGTGTAAAAAGGTTTTTAAAGAACAGGAGTATTAAGATTATTAATGACTAATAATGAATACACTCTTACTGCTGAAATTAATGTGCAGTTAGAAGATGAAAAAGTATGGTTTGTTGGAGAAGCTGTTACAGATAAATATATTAATTTTAAGCAATTGGAGAAAATTAATGAAGATTTTGTTAATCAAGCAGTTATCTATAGACATGATCATCCTTCTAAAGGCAAGGGTGGTTCTATCTACGGCAGAGTAAAAGAGTCTGAAATTGTAGAAAAAGAAGACGGTACTCATGCTATTAAATTTAAAAGTTTAATGCGACAAGATTTGCAAAAACATAAAGATTTGATAGGATTAGCGCAAACTCAGCAAAAATTAGGAAAGCCTATTGGTTATTCTGTTGGTTTCTTGGATAGCGATTCTAAAGAGACTGCGGAAATATATGAGGTTTCTGTCACAAATAAACCAGTTTGTGAAGAGTGTGAGAATTTATTTATAATGGAGAAAGAAAAAATGACCAAAGAAGAGAAAAATCTCGAAGTCGATAAAGATAAAGAATTGATTAAGAAAAAAGTAATTATCTCAGAGTTGCAAAACAAATTTGAGGAAAGTATTGATTTCAAGAAAGAATTCGAGAAAAAAGATAAAGAGGCTTCCGATTTAAAAACTGAATTAGAAGCTAAAGATAGTTTAATTACTGAGTCTAAAGAAGTGTTAAAACTATATGAATCTAGAATAACTGAGTTGGAAAAGCGTGCAGATGTTGCTACAAGAACTCCAATCGTTGAAAAGATTTATGCTTTAGAACGTAATGAGATGATGAAAGAGAGATATATGGATACCAAACATTGGTCCGTAGAAGAACTTAATAAGCAATATGAAACTATTAAGGGATTAAATAAAGGTAAAATTAATGTCCAGCAAGCTACGACTCGCACATTAGAGCAATCAAGACATAAGTTAATGGGAGACGAACCGAAGGAAACTTCAGCTGAAATGGAAAAAATTAAAAGTACGGCCTCCCCAGAAATGAAGAAAGCAATGGGATGGAACTAGAAGGTAGAGAAAAATGAGCGAATATGCAGCTACTTATGATATGGAAGAAGCCCCTTATGTACCATCACGTGGGGAATATAAATTAGACAGCGGTTACTCAATTAGGCAATATGTGCCAGTTTATTTAGGTAGTCAAGATACTGATGAGCCTAGTAGCAAATATTGGGTATTACCATATGACGATTATGACGGCATCACTGGTGCTGTTGGAGTGGTCTTAGAAAACAGATTCAAAACTGGTTATATTGATTACGACATTTACGGCATTGCTGCTGGAATTGGCGGATATGCACCAGATGTTAGATTAGCGATTCATGGCGGCCCAATACCAATGTTGAATTGGTGTGCATCCCCGACCACAGGGAATCAAATTGTTGCTCCTCATCCAAGTGGATTTACAGATTGGAGTGTAGGAAAAGCAAAATTAGGAAAAGTTATGGAACAAGCAGCTCCAACTGGAGAACAATGTTACATTTGGCTAGATATGGAAAAAGCCCAACACGCACCTATTATTGATGTTGTTACTTCACCTGTTGTTACTGGTGATGACCCATTATTCAATTTAGGAAGCGGCGTTTATACTGAAATTTTAAGTGTATTCGATGTGACTAATCAAATGATGTTATCCGAAGGAGATCCTACAACAACCACATACACATTTTCTGGATATGGAACTGGAATTATAGTTAGAGAAGAAAATTCAATAACTGGATTGGTAGTCACCTACAGAGTATAGGAGAAGAAATAAAAATGACAGATTGGAAAGGATTATATACAGAATATTTTAACACGGCTTTTAGTAACCAGCCAGCTTGGATGAGAAAGAAAGGCCCTATGATGGTCACAAAAATGTACGATAACTTGTTTCAGTCAGTTTCGCAAGAGTTTATGCCTAGAATTGCGGCACCTTCAATTGACGGAAAACCTATTAGTCCTCGTACACCATTTAGAGTTCCTATCACATCAGACCCACAATATATATCTAGTTATGTAGATTTTGGAGAAAGACCAAAGGCTCGTGCGATTGCATATAGAAGCGAAATGTACAGTGCTTCAATGATTCAAGAAAATGGACCAGAATGGAATCCATTGGAATTTGATGATGAATGGGAAGACCAATTTATGAACTTTAGAAATCAATTTTTGGCGACAAGTGCTGTTCAAGCTTTAAACCGTAAAATTGAATATGATAATTTATCCTACATTTATGGGAAATCTTGGGCATTAGGAAGATTCTCACCTGGAGTTTCAACTGGACGTAAAAAATCCTTGAATGCTGCAAACGCAACTCAATTAAAAGGTGTGGAATGGACTACTACTGCAACTGCTGATCCATTGTATGATATTTCTAAAATCAAATATTATTCCAGAGAAATTAATGGAAAGGAAATTAACTTTGGGTTAATCGGAAACATGACTAAATTTGCTTTAGAGCAAAACACCAACTTGAAAAATGTAATGCAATACACTCAAGATTATACTAATGCTACTATTGGAGCTAGAATTGGTGGAGTAGATTTAAGATTTGTTGGCGGATTAACTTATAAAAATGTTGGATCTGGAAGACCAAGTATGCCTATTGTAGGTGATGTTAGAGAAACCACATGGGATCGAGATAATAGAACTCGTTTCATGACTGAAAGTATTGGTGGAACTACATACGAATGGGGATTATTCTTACCTGGTAAAGTCGGAAACACATTAATGGCACGAACCCATCCTAAACATACTGATGTTATGAGTCCTTATGTACACTCTTGGAAAGATGAAGAGCATGAAATCAGAAAGACTAGAATGAGATTAGCATATACGCCTATTATCGATGATTGGGCAAATGTTATGGTTGTAAGTCAATTGGCCGAAAGGTCTTAATAATTTTTTTATTACTGTTTTTTACAGGTGATGTAAAATGGCATACGCAACGAAAAAAGATATTCTCGATATGATAATCGTTATAAGACCCGATTTCACTCTTGAAAATATTAATGAAGCTTGGTTAATGTACGCCCTCATTAAAGTAGATACAATACTTGAAGACTTTGGGGTTAACACACCTGCTACTGATTATAATGATTTCTTAAAATACGCCACTATTGTCTTTTATTTAGAAAATGCTGGAAAGGCTGGACAAATACAATCTCAATTTGGAGATATAAAGTCAAGAAAATCTGGCAAAAAAGAATCTCAATACCAAACCTCAGCTCCTATGTTCTTCTTCTCAAGTGGAGAGGCGAAACAATTTTATGGTTTATTAGGCCACGAAACATGGAGAATGGAAGGTTATCACATATTACGATCTTACATTCGATTAGAATTCAGAAAGAGAACTGGTAAAAAATATGTATATGCCTCTTACACCTCTGATGATACATTGCGTGGAGATGGTTGGGACCAAGAAAATTGGTTAAACGCTACTGGTCAAGATTATAGTCAATACAATACAAGGAAGTGGTAGTATTGTGGTGCGAAGTAATGGCGACTGGAGATCGTGGTTGGCAATGGATTCAACGAGAAGATACTGGTTATGATAAATCAGGCTCTATTAAAGATGGTAGAGTAATTTATGAAGATATAAAAATTTTAATGCTTACAGATGATGTTGTAAGAATTACTAGATCTAAAGGTACTATTATTACACAATATTTTGAATGTTTTGTTCCTGTATTTCAGTTAACAGATGAAGATATAGTACCTATAATTAATAAAACTTTTTTTAAGAAAAATGGAATAACTTATAAAGTTATAGGTATTCATGATATGAGTACAGATCCAGAATTTTTCTGCTATAGATTAACATTACGGAGGGATAGTTTATACTAACAGAAGACCAAAAAATTGCATTCCATGATACATTAGATGAGTATATTTCTAGTGGACATGTTAGTTATAGTGGTGTAAGTTATACTGGCGTAGTATATAGAGTGAATGATTCTTTTACATTAGAAGACCCAACCATTATGATAAGTTGGATTCCAATGAATAAAAAAACTAGAGGAGTTTCTTTAATTACATCGCCTCGTGATAATGCTATGTACAATAATTATGGGTATATAGAGTCAGAGATGTGTATTCTTAACTCATTCGCTGAAGACAATTCAAGTATAAAAGGTAGAAGACTCGCCGATGGGTGGCTTAGAAAACTAGAAACTTTTATAAAGAACAGATGGAATAATATAATTAGTGGAGTCGGAATTGTACTTAGTTCCTTTAACGCTTTTAGAGAAATTCCAGAATTCTTTTCGGAAAGACTTTATGGGCTAGAAACAAGATTTGAAATGCAATCTTGGAATAACTGGACAGACGAACCAGTATCTGGGGCAACAAGCTTAACAGATATTACGGGCGTGACAGTTAAAAATGGAATAGTTAGCGGATTTACAGGTATGATAGACTTTTGGGTGATATGATAAAATGGGATTATTCGTAGATATAAAAAATGCAGATACACCAGCATCGCCAGTTACCGCAGATGAAAATAATGCAATGATGATAGGTAAGTCAAGTGTAATACCAGATACAAATCCGTTTCTGGCGGCTGATATAGCTAAATTGACTAGTATACTAATACCTACTACAAGCCAACTTTATAAAGGCGCACAAAATTATTTTTCTCACGTTAATGGAAATGCTGGGTTATGGTGTTATGCCATAGGCGACGACAGTGCTACAACTAGCACGCAAATAATGTTACAAGGAGCTAGAGATGGATCTAATGATACTCTTTATGCACCTTATTCTCCTGTATATGAAATTACAGGAGTTGAATTTAATTACAGTGGATTGGGCTGGTATTTAGAAACTGGTGCAGAATACGTTGCAAGTGCTGCAAGTGGAAATATTGTATTTGCAACTGGATTGAAATTTAGTGGATATGGAATTGATGCAAGTGGATTTTTCCCAACGCCAAATGATTATGTTAGAGCAACTGTTTCTTATGGCGGATTAGGAGAAGCCTATAACTCAATGTTAAGAGATGATATTTACTTCCAAGCATTTACGTTTGCTTATAATCAAGAATTAACGCAACCAGAAGGTGTTGGCACTACAAAATACGCCGCAGACCAATGTTATGGCTCAACTGGCTGGTTAGATGATATTAAGATTGGAAAGACAATGGCGGCTAATTTCTATAATGTAGGAAGAAGTTATCCAATGTATATTACAAATATTCCAGATGGGCTTTTGCCAAATTCAATAATGACTGGGTATGTTTCTGGTACAAGTTATGATGCTTCGCCTGGTGCATATAGATACTCTCAAATTAGAGATATAGTTGGTCAGACTAAATTTGTTAGTGTTGCTACTACAAAACAAGCTACAGATGGAGAAGATACAGCAGCTTCCTTTATGGGAGAGATCATGAGTACAAAACCTAGATTACCAATAGCAACTATGACATCGACATTGGCACAGGCAACTTTTCCATTGGATGATGAAACATTAGGTTGGAAATCGGCACATATTAATCCGCTATTAAAGTATGCTGGAAATATTATCTGGTATAGTGGAAAAACATTTGCAAATGGATATGAAGCAGAAATTAATTATAACAGATGTTTAGGGATTATGAAGAAACGCCTTAAAGATGATATAATAACTAGAATTATGAAGAGAGATTTGAAGTATAGTGTTGAAGGAGTAAATTCTTTAGTTAATACAATAAAAGGTACTTTAAAAAGATTGCAAGGCGAAAATATAATTGATGCTGGATCTATTACGGTTAATGTTCCAATTCTTAAGTATTTAAATAGAGAGGCTGGACTTAATACCGCAGATAAAGCT
>Ga0307928_10003666_pt1 | contig 11727 bp, 8 predicted proteins | sample AceLakmetagen232_FD_201815 | JGI IMG/M metagenome (GOLD analysis project Ga0307928, IMG submission 201815) | Saline water microbial communities from Ace Lake, Antarctica - #232 | ecosystem: Environmental > Aquatic > Non-marine Saline and Alkaline > Saline | place: Antarctica: Ace Lake...
AGTAGGAACGGCAGTTAATTCCCGATTTAAAATATTTCCTTCTTTGTCTACGGTGTATATCCAACCTTGTTTTCCACATAGAAATCCTTCGATTGTTGTCCTACCCTTGAAAATTCCAGCAGTATAGTCACATTTCTTAATATATTTTTCGACATTAGATTTAACACCAAAATATTTAACATGGTCATGACTGGCGAAATCCGCAGCCAAACCACCATTATCCGCACCAATTATCCAGAGTTCCTGATTATTTTCTTTCGTTAATATTATCTGATCACGAATAAGCATTTCCCTGAGATAATCCAGTGTACCAATAAATAATACAACTTCCTTCTCATTCTTAACTGGTTTATAATCGGTGTTAAAGCGTGTTGAATCAAATGGGTTATCAATAGTAACTATCTGGTCATCAATGATTCCAAATGTTTTTATGTATTCGGTAACAGTTTCTCTGATGCTGATATAACGTTTAATCACGGGATTGACAATTGGTTCTTCAAAAGTCGGAATGACTTCACTTCTGACATGCATGACAGCAGGGGTGTTGGGATATAGTTGTAACACGATCTCACCAATCGGTTTATGGTTGACATGAATTATGTCGAATTCCTTCTCATTTTTAATGAATTGGAACTGACCTTCATTATTGATTTTATGATTTGGTAGATTACCGAAAGAATATACTTTAACACCATTCTTTTTTGCCTTACTTAGTAACGGCTCACCTACCATTGAAGAAACAACACTGACATCACAACCCAATTTCACAAGTTCACGTGATAACTCATAATTACTGACTTCAGAACCAGTATAATTTTTGAAAAACTGACAACAAATCAATACACGTAATTTATCTTCACTAACATGTCTTATAGGTAGGTCATATTCTTCCACGAATTTCAGCCGATTTGTTTCCCAATCTGGGTCGGTTTCACCAACTGATTGATGGAGTATTCGTATCGAAGTAAGTACCCCAACATCACAACCGTCAAGGTAATTATCGACACAAAATGGTAAGTCATAGAAATGGAACTTACTGTAACTCTCATTGAATTTATGAATGATTCTCTCAGGGTCAAATGCTATAAATACTCCATCAACCATAACAACTGGTTGTGCTCCCCTGATTTCATTGCTATATTCCGATACCCATGAGTTAAGACCATTTGTGTGTTCAACAATACCATACATTTTGCTTCGGTCTTCCCACCATTTTCCAGTTTCTGGGACAAAGGTACTACCAGCAACCCCAAGGATACCGTAATTACTATGATTAAAGTTATTAATTAAAACCTTTCCCCACTTAGGTGTTCTAATTGTGATGTCGTTATGACACATCACAAAAATACAATCCTTGGTTTTGTGGGTTTTTATCGCATCGTTATAAATCTGGGATAGGCTAAATTCATTGTAATTGGGGTAACAAATTACTTTGTGCCGAACCCCTATGGTATCATCAATATGTTTTATAAATTTCTGGTTCAGTTCTTCACCGAGATGTGAAGAAAATATTACCACTACATTATTTTTCATTTAATGTTTTGTGATTTGGAACATGCCTTCTCACATATTCTTTTCTTAATTCCAAAAGTAATGCATCTGGATCATCAATTAATGACGAATTAATGTTATAAACAAACACTTTTTGTAGATCAGCTAAATCCCCCAATTGTTCTTCATTTGCCGTATTTCTAATCCCCCATTTATGTGTCCCAAACACAACATGATTTAATCCACAATTTAAATGTTTATAAAAATCTGGTTTTGGTTTCCATTCTTTTGCAATTTTAAAACGAAGAACATTATAATTATCACCAGCAGCATGACGAAATTCGATCAATTGATCATATACAAATTTAATTACAAAATATTTAAATTTTGGATTTAACCACATTGCAAAATCAATAAATAAAAAGGGATGCATATAAATTTTATCAAGATTTCTCCCCTTATTTGAATATGTACCCTTTATTGTCTTAACTACCTCAAAATCACCTTCAAGCATTTTTGCTTCAAGGCTTTCTTGACCAATAATTTCACTAATAAATTCTTTAGTTTTTGGTGAATCGACAAATCTTGACATTTGCCTTTCTCTATTACCAACACTTAAATTCCACTGAAATAATAAATGATTTGCATCAAAATAACCATCTAAAGTTCTTTGAATTACATTAAAATCACCCATGTTTCGAACCATGTTTACTGATGTTTTCATAATATTGTTTTAAGTTAATATTAATACAAATGCAAACTTAGTGATTTAAAACCAGAAGACCAAGGATTTTTATTGTTTCTTAAACGCAGTAAGTGCTGCTTCGTAATCCGCTTTGACTTTGACCAGTGGGAAGGGTATTCGAATAAGTGCGCCATCTGGTATATCGAATTCGTTCAGATATATTTTATTGGCATATAATATCAGGAAATCATAAAATGGATTTCCATAATATTTTTGGGCAATTTTATCTAATCTATGGAATTCAGTATTCCAGAACTCAAACTTATCACTTGGATTCGTTGGTAGATTAACAAATGGCATTGCATCTGTTGTACCATCGCTGTTTTTTAGAATTTCGTATCTTTTATAATCTGGATGTGGCATTATTCTTCTCCTTCACTTACTTTAATTAATTTATCTTTTTTCTCTCCAACAATTCCACCTTTACTTTTTATACCAAACATATATTGGTTTTGATCAGTTGCTACCTGCGATGGTTTCTTATACATACCTTTATCAGTAAATGTTGAATTCGCATAATAATTAAACGTCACAGCATTCTGTAGTGCATCGATAGGTCCTTTCAGCGATTGACCACCAATTACTTTCATATTCAGCGTGATGTTTGCAATCATGGGTTGCATACCAAAACCTTCGGGATTCATATCCCATGTAGTTTCGGCATAGTCAATTGTAACGCTCTCAATAACGACCTTGGTATAGAAGAAATCAGCAATCCTCAAAATACATATTGGTTGTTTACCAAAAACACTATTTCTGGCTCTGAGTTCACCAGTGTTTTCATCAAGAATATCGTAACGTTTCGCTGCACCCTGTCTTGTACATTGTTGTAAGAATGTCAATCTCCTATGAAAGTCTTCAGGGGTCTGACTATGAAAAACGGGATAGAATTGATTATCACTTATTGATTCAAAACTATTTAATATTGCCTTATTTCTTTCATTATAAATATTTTCCTTAATATTATTTTTTTCTATACTAAGTTGTAATTCCAATGCCTGAATGTCTTGTTGAATTTTTAATCTATTTTCCTTTTGTTGTGTATTTAAATTCTGCTCCTTTTTATCAACAGGGATAGTATCCCTTGCAAAACTAATTGAAGCACGTCTTTCTTTTTTCACATCCTTTAAATGCATATTATCGGCTTCAGCACCAGCAACACTACCATCAGTACTACCAACATTTAAAACAGTTTTTATGTTGTTATTGGCAATTTCATTAGCAACAGTTGCTCCAAACATTGCGGTTAATTTACTAACAATCAATTTTTTCGTTGCTGCAACTCTTCGGTCTCCAAGGTCTTCATTATATTTTTTCTCATTATCACCATTATATAATTTTGAACTAGTCCCTTCGATGGTGATTTTATAATACTTTCTGTTATCCTCATTTCTATAAACATCCCATAAGTTCTTATTTAAATCAGAATCATTACCAAATTGGTCAGTCGGACTAATTAAAGAATATTGGTCGTATGGACCGCCTATAAGTTCCCATGTATTTGTAGTTGTTGCAGTAAGACCAGTGTAATAATAAATAAATTTATTCAAACCAAACCCATTACCGTCCTGCGCTGATTCCAAACCATCAATAATTTCATAATGTAAACCATCATTTGCTTCATTATTATACATGGTATTAATAATTGTATTGATTTCACCAGTAGTTGGTTTGTCATTAGGAAAATAAATTATAACGTCATCAACTTTAATATTTGCTGGCTCCGCTTGGTCTACAGGACCGTTTTCTGTTTCAAGTTCAAAATTAAGTTTATTAATTTTTTCCTCAATCACCTCAATTTGAGATTCTGGGGGTAAGGAGTTACCACCAAAAGCAAAGAAATCCGCAATTGCTTTATTCTTATTATTACCCTTAAAATTAATATTTCTTAGTTGTTCTGGATAGTCAACAAGTAAAGTGAAACTAAGAACAGCAGTTCTTTCCGAATTCATGTAGTTGTACATCGGTTCATTTCTACCAACCATAACAGTTGACTCGTATTTTGCAATCGCCACTTCATTAATTTCTATATTATATGGTGGAAACCACATCATACGTCCAGCAAACGGTCCGACTTCACTCAACGGAATCGGAGTCCCGTCTTCGTCATCAATAACACCAAATTTATCTCTTTTAACAGTACCAATTGCAAGATTTTCAATACTAAACATAAGGTTTTTGTTACCTTCACCATTTTTATATTCTGTCGGATGAATTCTCGGTAATACACTTTCATTTATAACAGAATTTGGATTTCCGTTATAAACAATATTTCCTTTAAATCTAATTGATTTTGCAAATCCTTCAGGAATTCCCACCAATACAGTGTTGTCTGAACCATATGGGTCTAAAACCGTGTGTTGTCTAACACCCGCCTTGTTTGCAGTTCCACTTGCATTTGAATATGTTGTATCATTTCCTTTCCATAGGGGTGATCCTTGGAAACCAACGTAATTTTTACCATCTTTAAATACTTTTCTTGTAATGTCAACAAAATTACCTTCACTAGCATTTAATAGGTTTCTCGTGTATTCCAATAAACCAGTTCTGGTAGCAGTTGTAGTACCATTAAGAATTCCACTATCTGGTGTAAGATCCCATGCATCAGCAGCACCACGTAAATTTTTAATTTGTGTTTCGGCTTCTGCCCCTACCCCATCTCTACCCCATACCAAATTATTCTTACTATCGTCTTCGGTAAAATTAGATTGAGTACCAACCCAATTATCAATATCTTGTTTTGGTATTGGTTTTACAACTTTCCCAAAATTATCATCAACATATTGATAATATGGTGCGTATTCCTGAACATCATTATAACCATAATTATAACTCAATAACATGGCTTTATTAGCAATAGCACCTGCACTTTCAGCATTAATTAATGATCTTCTAAAATATGGTTTTGATTTATAATCATTGAAATTAAAAAATATTCTTGGTATTGAAGTATTATTATTTAATTCTAATGTGGCGAGAGGATTATTTAATAATGTACCTGTCTCATCACTTTTCTCACGAATAAGTGCTGTTTCAGCAGATCTTTTCTCAGTATTAATTGGTTTATATAAATTGTGGTTTATATTAGTAAAGAAATTTGTTAATTGTGCAGTACCAGTATTCTTAATATAATCACTATTTGTTGGATTTTTCGAAAACGGATTTGCATCTCCAAAAACATCATATGTATCGATACCAAAAACATTACTTCCAACACTACCAATCTTATCTAAAAAAGTTTTATCTTCTTTATTCTTAACGGTAATGGTATTATCTTTACTAAATTTAAATATTTTATCGGGATTACCTTTAAGTGCCTGACTTAAATTTATAGTAGGAACGTATTTCACAGCCAAATTCATTGCTGAATTATAAGCCATTTGCTTACCCAACATTATTAAACCAATTTTTGCCAATGCCGAACCCTCATCACGAAATGCATCATAAACATTTCCTAATAAATTTGTATTGACTTGCATGCGATTATATTGGGGAATAACCGTTAATACTGTTGAAATACTACTGGCAACATTACCCTTATTATTTAATGAAAATTTATTGGTGTTTTTATACTCATTATCAAGACTATATAAACTACGTGCGAATATTTTATCCCGATATTCTCCAATAGGGATATAACCACCCTTATAATAAATCATTCCATCCGATAATCTTGAAGGTTCGTCAGCCATTTAAACATTTTTTAATAAATACTTGCAGAATAATTTTATAATACCTATTTTTACCTTGTTGAAATCTGTTTTAACATCACTGGCGTAATTCCAACTCTTTTTTATTAAAACAATTTGGGATTATGAAAAATTATTATAAATGGTAATTATTTATTTATAACTTTAGATTTTTTTATTTAATTATGATAATAATTAAATATAGTTATCTTATAATGTCGAGGTTTTTATCAGATTCGAAGAAATTGATATTAAATCTTGTTACTTTGTTATTGATTCACAGAATTAATAATTGTTTTGAATACTTGGAAAAACTTTTCAAAGTTACAATCTTTTTTTAACATTATTACTATGTTTTTAAAAATTATTGAAATTTTTTTAACTTCCTTTACCGTGTTTCAGACTTTCATGTTTCTGAACTGCAATATTAACATCATATGTTTTATTCATAAATCGTTGACCATCAAGATTTAATGTAATATCATTTGTCATTGAGACTCTGCCATTATCTGCAAATTCGACTTGAAGTGGTTTTTTTAATAGATTTGATAAGTCAGCAAATACACCACTACCTCTAACATTTGTACCACTAATTGATTTAACAGCATTTTCCACAGCAATAAAATCATCTCGGCTTCCAGATAACACGGTTTGAATATTTTTAAACGCATTTCCTACGATTGCCATTGCGGGTGCGTGTTTGGTTAATGTTTTCATTGTACTAGCAAAAACAAGGAATCCTAGAGCACCAGCAGTAAATCCCATCATTGCTAATGATATTGCTCCCAGACCTACACCAACTTGTAACATTGCAGGACCTGCATTTTTTCCAGTCGTAACTAATTCTGCTAAACCTTTACCCATGAATCCAATACCAGCAGCAGCAATTCCAATACCTGCACCAACTAAAGCAACTGCACCACCAAATGCTAACATCGGTCCAGCAGCAGCAGCAGCAGCAGGGGCAAATGCAGCAATACCAAAAGCAACAAGTGGTAAGATACCAACTGCAATACCTAATGTCATTACAATATTTTGTAGAGTTTTTGCTTGTTTTTCATCTAATTTACTCATAGAATCAGCAAGTTTAGATATTCCAGCAGCAGCAGCACCTATACCAACACCTATACCTAGAGCAGCAGTACCTATACCAGCACCAGTACCCATTCTTTTCATACCAACACCTTTTGCAGCAGCACCAGTACCAATACCTTGACGTTGGAGTGCAAGTCCACTACTACCCACACCTTTTGCTGGAATTGGTGTACCAGTACCAGCAGCGACACGAGAAGCAATACCAGATTTTAAACCTTGAGAAACACCCCTTAAACCAATACTAACACTTTTCCAAATAGTCCCTGCTAAAATAAACATACCAGCAACTTTTGCCCATCCGGGTAGTAATTTATCGCCAGTTAAAAAATCAATTATTGGTCTTGTGAATTCTCTGGCTTTACCTAATACTTTATTTATTACTTTTAGAATTGGAAGTAATGCTGATTTTAGTTCTTCGATTGTCGCCTTAAACGCTTTTTCGAAGGTCATTGCTTCTTCTGCTCTTTTTTCTAAAGCAATCTGTTCAATTTTAAATGTATCGGCTTGCTCTGAAGTTAAATCACGAATATCTCGCATCGTGCCTCCAAGTTCAACTTGGAATTGTCCTGTTTTTTGATCCCATTGTGCTGCACCTTCAATAAGTTTTTTCTGTTCAGCACTTAATCCCATCCCACTCATTTGTTGACGCATTTTCTGTACTTCAGCCTGTCTTTGAGCAATTATTACCATTGAACCCGCTTCCATACCCATTGATTTTTCAACAGCAGCAATTCTATCACGATCAGCAGGACTAATAAATTTTTCGAATACAGTTTTTCCATCAGCAGTTATTACTTTTCTGAAAGAAACAAGACCTTTAGTCATATCAGCAAGTCTTTCCTGCATTTTTGCTGGATCATTACGAGCAAGATATAGGAGTTCAAAAGGGTCGGTTTTTGCAAATTCACCACCCATAACTTGTAATTGTGCTGATAAGTCAATTGCACCTTCAAGACTTTTTGCTACATCAGCAGCATTAAGTGCGTCTTCGATGTCAATTTTAAATTTTTCAGCATACATTGCCATTTGTGCAAAACCCTTAACACCTTGTTGAAATGTATATTTATTTAATCTTTTGAAATTATCGTTAACGTTTTTCAGAACTTTCGTGGTATTAACACCCATTCTTTCACTAGTATCTACGACTCCCTGAACATATTCCATAGTACCTTTGGCATTAAACCCCATGTATTCGAATTGTGCTCCGAGTTTAGTTGCTTGTTCAACTCCAAGTCCAGTACCATAACCGATTGCAGTGATGTCTTTAACCATATCTTCCGACATTGCACGTGCACGACCTGTTTCATCGGCATAACCTTCCATTATGGTTCCAACATCAGAAAGATTACCACCAAGACTCGCAACATATCCAGCACTACCTTCAAAACTCGCACGCATTGCATCGGCTTTCGAACCAGAGAGACCAAGACTAAGAATTGTGGATTTAATTGTTTTGTCACTATCCATTAAGTATCTCAACCCAATTTTTAATTGACGATTGAGTTCGTTTTGAATTGTTTTTCGGGTTTCGAGACTTTTATTATATTTTCGAGAACTTTCTATTAATTTTCTGGTATCCTCTTCAACTTCTCGTAATTTTTTTTCTTGTTCAGTAGTAAGAATAATGTCTTTGGATTTCAGGTCATTAATTAATCTTTGATTATTTTGTATTTTTTCAAGTTCTAATGCACGTTGCTTGGTAGAGTTAAATATATTATTAGTCTTATTAAGGTCTTCCTCAATAAGATTATCTAAATTCTTATAAAGTTTAATTAAATCTTGTGCTGATTTCTTGTCTGCCATTTTATGATACTATAAATATAAATACAAAAAACCGAGAAAATTACTATCTCGGTCTAAAGTTATTTTGGTTTCGTGCCTTATCATGCATTTTTTCGATTTCCTCGTTTTCTTTTTCTAATAGAAACAGGAAGTGTCGTCTACGATATATAGGTAGTTTTTCGATATAATCTGCTTGAAACTTAGCGTGTTTGGTCAGGATGTAGATTTCCTCATCGACCATTTTTTTATACTCACCCGCTAAGTGCTGGGGAAAAAAAAATCAATGCCCACAGTTAATTGTGCTTTGAATTTATAACCATCCTTGGCTTTAAATTCATAATCCATATCTACATCAGGACTTACATCAATAATTTTCTTACGAATAGTAAGGGCATCCAATGCTGGCATTGCATCTACGAATTTACCAATATATGTTCTATCAGTTTTTTCATTAATATTAACAATATGTGATTTTAATTTATTTGTAGTAAATTCATTAAATTCTTGATTATATGCTTCTTTATGTGCTTCGGCTTGATTAAATAACATGGTTTCTTCACCACTAGTTAATAATCTGAATTTAACTGTTTTTTTACGCATCGGTATTTTAACACTGAAATATCCTTCTCCATCTGGTTGTCCTTTGACTTTTTTATACCTGAGTTTCAGTAAATCTACTTTTGTTTTAAATGACACATTTGTCCTTGGGTCAGGTACTTGCACTGAATATTCAGGACCATAACTTGAACTACGTAAAAATAAAATAATGGCATTACGGTCACCAGCAAGTAGGTCATCGGGAACAATACCTTTGGTTTTTATCTTTCTTTTCAATAAAATATCTAACACCGTACCATTTTCAATTAAAGAAGGTGTGGTAAGTAGGTCTTCGTCTTTTGAAGTCATGTATTCAACATTAACTTCCGAAATCCCATTCTTATAAAATAGACCTTTTGATGGTAATTTAACAATTTCATAACTAGTCATTAAATCTGGATCAGTTTCTTGAGACATCACATTTTTATATTCTTCAGAATTGAAAGTTGATGTTGCTGATGGTATTGAAGTAGAAATTGCTTCAGGTGGTGTTGAAACTACTGATTCAGGTGATGGAAGTGTTCCGTCTTCATGCATCTCTTTATATTTTTTCAATACATCACCAATTGGTTCTTTTTTTGGTGGTTGGGTTTTGTTCTCCATAGTAATTATAAAATTTTATAGTTTATTATTGTTTTGTGATAAATACTCGGAAAAAAATTTTCGACCCGATTCAAGATTTTTAATTAAGACTCGTATTATAAAGTAAATAACCTAATTAAATGACTGAAGAAAATAAAATATTGGTATTGTATGTTGGGGTACAGGGCATCAGGATGGAAGATATTCAATACTTTATTGAAAACATAACTAAAAGAATTTCACCTAAGACAATAAAAGGTGAAATCATCGTGATTCCAACACAATCATTAGACACAAGAGTTGAATGTATTAATCCAACATATATCACTGATGCCGAGTTAATTGCGGAGCATACCGAAATGATGAAAAAATTAAAAATAGAACTCCAAAATCAATTCGATCAATTAAAAGAAAATAATAATGGGTAAAACAAAAATTGGTATTGTTATCGATGAAATCTTAAGAGCAAAATGGCTACAATTCGATAGATTTTATGCACAGGAGTTCGGAGAAGAGGATATTCCCGAAAAACAACCATATGTTTATGATTTTTTTAAAGCCTATCCTTGGAAAGATACTGTAGAAAAAGTTAAGGAAATGCGTGAACCTGAAGACACGCCAGACACAATTAACCCGATAGATTATCAGGTTGATGATAAAGGTAATGCACCTGTTGATTTCATGATATTTAAACCTGAAAAAGAAATTAAATTAACAGCAAAAGAAGTTTATAATAGATTCATGTATGAGGATTATTTATTTGAAATTAATGGTGCTGCACCAGCCATGTATAAAGGGATGGATTTACATGTTAATAATTTCTTACAAAAATATGAAGACACCGTAGATTTCACCGTATTGTCTGTTGAAAACCGTTTCAGTATTCCACCAACACTTTTTTTCCTAAGTAAGATATCAACAAGATTTAAAAATTATATGTTTCTTGATAAAGCAACTGATATGTGGAAAGAAGTCGATATTCTTATTACAACCGACCCAGAAATTCTAAAACTTGGTGCGCCTTGGGGTAAAAAACTAATCAAACTAAAACGACCATATAATGAAAAAATTAAAGCAGGGTCATTGGAAGTCCTACAAATCGCTGATTTAATTGATAATCAGAATTTTGAAAAAATAATTAAATATAAAACTAAATAAAATGAGTGAAGAATTAAAAATATCGGCAGAACAGGCTGAATTAGAAAAAATCGAGAAGATTAAAGTCAGTCTCGATAAACTGGTAAATAAGAAATCAAAATTTTTATTTGTTGTACCAGAATCACAGAATCCCGTTGCAAGTATCTATGAAATATATTTTCACGCAACGGTTGTAAAAAATCTGGGTTATGTGGTAATTATTATGGTAGAAAAAGGTGATTATATAGCACCTGCTTGGATTGAGAAGGAACTTACTGACCATGAACACATGTCTATGTCTGACCCTAAACTCACGGTAGGACCAGAAGACATCATGGTCATCCCAGAGGTGTATTCAAACATAATGGAGCAGACCAAAAATCTTCCTTGTTTAAGGGTTGGATTATTACAATCGATTGATTATATGGTAAGTTCATTAATCCCGGGCACTGATTGGACATCCTTCGGAATCCAAGACGTTATTACAACTTCACAAAGTCTTAAAGAATGGTTAGAATCCTTCTATGGAGCGGATAGGTATGATATTAAGACATATAATGTTGGTATTCCTGAATATTTCGAAAGAACAGACGTGCCACAAAAACCAGT
>Ga0307928_10003667_pt1 | contig 11727 bp, 16 predicted proteins | sample AceLakmetagen232_FD_201815 | JGI IMG/M metagenome (GOLD analysis project Ga0307928, IMG submission 201815) | Saline water microbial communities from Ace Lake, Antarctica - #232 | ecosystem: Environmental > Aquatic > Non-marine Saline and Alkaline > Saline | place: Antarctica: Ace Lake...
TCTATAAGTGAATGTTTTACCAGATGCGGTTTCCCTTGCCATTAAATCTTCTTCATTAAGGATTAGGATATTTTCTGTTTCATCATATTCCTTATACCTGGTTACAACCTGAATTAAAGACGTTCCGGCTATGGTTCTATCAGCAGTATAACCCCACCGCTTTACTATCCTATTCTGGTCAACCCGCACATTCTGACATGGATAATCACCATGCTGATAAGACATATTCAAGGAAGGCTTACTTAAATCATAGATATGTTCCAATGGGCGGATTATGAAAACTTTCTTCATTAGCTGTATCCCCCATCCTTTACTGTTATATCATGCTCTATCAATACCTTTTGTCCCACTGTAACAGTAATCCTATCAGCTTCATCGAGTATAGCATGTGCTAAAAGGTCGCCACCAGTTGCAGCGTTCAGAACTCCTATCTCAGAAATTGTTTCTGCTGTAGCAATTGTAAACTCATAAGAATACCGCACAGTATCATCTTTAACAAGAGTTGACATTACAAGTGTTTCCGCAGCTTCCCTATCAGATTCAGACTCTAAAGTTGTATCCCCTGCCGCAGCAGCAGTCGTTCCAGTACCAAAAGCAATATAAGCAAACTCTATAGGAGTACTTTCGTTTCCCCAAAGGTAAATGCTCTCTGTTAAACCAGCAGTTGTTACAGCCATTAGTAACTCCCTTCCTCTGGTGTTAATGTTACAGTAGCCTTAAATGTTTCACCAGCAGCCATTGTCGCTCTATTGGCAACAGCACCAACGGCACGATAAATTAAACTACCACCTTCGGCAGCAGGTTCTACATCCCAGCGTGTCCCATTCTCCCAACTGTTAGTAACTCCACTCACATCAACCGTATCTGAATCCACACCGTTTTGTGTGCCAGACTGGTCAGTGTGTATCTCTATCCACACATCGCCAGTCGGTGAGCCAATCTTCCTTGTCTTCCACTCAACCCTTGTTATATAATAGTCATCAGTACCATCAAGCTCAAAACTTTGGGCTATCTTTGTATGTGTTGCTAAGTTCAATAATCCAGTATTCTTAATACTACCCTGTGTATTAGAATTATCTACAAGTAACTCCTCTGAACCGCTTACAACTTCCTGACCATATATTTTAAATGAAACATCGGCACTTTGGCTACTCCAGACATCACTGCCATTTATATAGAACATAGCTCCGTCAGTATAGTTACTTGGAGTCCTGCCGATTACCCAGATATAGTTCGCAGTGCTTTGAGTGTAATCAGCATCCCAGACTAGATAGTAGGTTACACCACCAGTACAAACAGGTGTTCCAAGTGATGAAACAGCAGCATCAAATACTCCTATTTCTGAGATAGTGCAAGCACTCGCAACTGTAAACTCATGCTCTATAACGTAATCGCTACCGACCTTTTTAGCGGTATCTGCCTTTGCTCTATCAACTTCAGTTACTAATGCTTCATTTGTGGCTAATGCAGCTGTAGTTCCAGTACCGTAAGCTAAGTAAAGTGCCGAGTCTGCATCACTATCATACAGCATAGAATTGAGGGCTTTTTTGCCAACATTTGTTATGAGTCCAGCGGTTATGTCAGCCATTAACTAAACCCATAATCCTTTCCAGACGGGTTAGCGTGTAATGTTTCTCCACTTGTCTTTTCCTCTGTATCATAGATACCTATTAAACCGCTTACAAGACCTATAAACTCATCCTTACGTTCCTTAGCCTTCTCATACTCATGTGTCCAGGAGAACCCAATGAAGCAAGCTAAGGCTAGTATAGCATCATCCCACTCATCACCTATGACAGTGGTAGCTGTCCCTGAAAGTACCGCAGGTCTTTTCCTGTATAGTATCTCTAAGGCATAGGTGTCATCAGGAGTAGGGTGTAAATAGATATACTCATCACTTCGTGAGTATTCATTGGGCTCGCCCTCGGCATCTGTGTTAGACCTATCAGTATAGGCAAAGTACTTGTTAATCTTTATGTAATCTAAATCCCTATCATTGGTTGTATCTTGAACATTATAAACAGCTATGGCATCTGTAGGTACGCTAACATAAGCTGTGCCGTCTGTAGTTGACTGAGATACATCAGTAACAATAAGCTCTGGGAACTTGAAACTTTTCTTTACCGCCCAAAACCTATTGCGTGTGGTGAGGTTTTTATAAGCCATATTAATCCACACACCATACAAATCTGTACTGTCTACGCTCTCTAAATCAGTTCTATTCCCGAACTGGAATTTAAGATAAGCCTTCATCGTTTCAAATGTCATCGCCATCTCAATCCTCCACTTTTGCTATAATCTCTGAAGAACTAAATATGCGGTAAGTATCATCAACCATGTGTTCACTCAATAAATCAAGCACAATTCCAGTATAGAACGATACCAGAATAAAGTCACCCTTCTTAAAGTTATCTGCTTCATCGCCAACTGCCAAAACTTCTCCTATCCTTGAATTCTTAGAATGTTTATCAGCAATTATAATTTTTACTTCACCTTCGCCATACGTTTCTTCTTTAATGGGAAGTAATCTCGCATATACACGGTCTCCCTGAGGTATAATTTTCATATTATCTCCTTATGGCAACTTGCCACGCTCCGACTCACTTATCTTTATTTTTTGGTTATCTCTTTCTTCTGGTATAGCCCTAAACGGTAGATGTTCCTTGCAGTACCATTTCCCTTTATACTTTGTAAGGTATGACAGTGGGTACATTATGCCGTATGTCTTTTCATACCCATATCCATCCATAGTAGCGGCACTGTCAGAATTGGCAGTCTTTAGAGTCTCATCTTCAGAACCCCATAGTCTATCAGCCACACCTACAGCGTTCTCTATCTCTATGTACCCAGCAGCATCATTACCAGCCCAAGTACCACTCACTAACTCAACCTCAGTAACAGTCCCGTAATCAGTGGATGTAGCACCAGTTAATACATCATCTTCCTCTACTTCTGTGCTTCCTGATATAAATTTAACCTCTACACGCTTATACTGGTTCCCACCGCATAAATGACAAGTGTGCCATTTCTCGTTGCGTATCCTCTGTTGGAAGTTCTTAGGGTTAATCATCTCACATAGATTTCTGCTGTAGCACTAGAACTCAATGTGTGCATAGCTAAGTTATTAAACCGTACACCCCTATCGCCGAAGTTTATCACTTCTGTTATTTGCTCTGCATCTACATCTAAACCAGCTTCAAAACTAAATGCTATTTTGGGTGTCCATATTTTCCAACTATAAGTTTTTGTTGCTTCATCGGTAAATGTACCATGATAAGAATTTAGAGCATCAACGATTGCATCGTCATTATCTCCTGCCGTACCAGTCTGTACTCTAAATTTATTATTGCCCGTGCTTGTTTTATAAAAGTAAATAATATCATTTACCGCAGGAGCACCAGAAGCAAAGTTTCCAGTAGATGTAAAGGTAGCAGTAGCAAATGTAGTTTCCTTTGTCGCAACCGTATGGTCTGGTGTTTCACCTTCATCCCACCATGTAAATGTTGCCGCATCATCATATGCAGCCCTTAGAAATCTCACCTTTTTAATCCATATAGGTCGTATTGATATTATACCCTCTGTATTTATAATCATGGGATTTGTAGTTAAGGTATTCGCCATATTTTTCTCCTTGTTCTTTCTTCAGACAAGATGGGAGTCCACCTTTCGGCGAACTCCCACTGAATCTTATTTCTTTTTCTTTGGTATAGTCGGTGTCGGTTTGTCACCGTCTTTCATTAATTCTTCTAGTGTCCTAAAAGAACCCTGCAATAATACCTGCTCTTTAGCAATACTGGCTATCTGTCTGTCAAGTTCGGCTCTCTGTTTAACCATGGTTTCCCTCTGGCTATCTAGTGTTTCAAACTGTTCTTTGACTTCAGCCTGTTTTACTTTTAGCTTGTCCTTCATTTTTAAAACTCCTTTAAAATTTAAATTAAAGGGGTGGTTTCCCACCCCCATTATTAATCGTTATGCACTCTGTCCAGCAGTAGCAAGAGTTCCTGCTCCAGCAATCTTGAATGCTCTCCAGTCCGTTGCATTAACGGCGAACAAAAACACAACTTCATCTTCTGCAATGGTTACAGCACCAGCAGCAGTTCCGCCATTAATCGTATCACTAGCAGCAGCAGTTAACTCAAAATCCTGAGAAGAGTCATCATTAAACACAACCAGCTGTTGTCCCTCAACAGCAGTTGGAAGTACAACAATATGAGCATCGTTATCAGAATCACCAGACCAGAATGAACACCCAGCAGCGATTAATCCAGTAGTCGCACCGCCGACAGTAGCCTTACCATTAGTCACGGTATGGAATACACCCTTATGGGTTGTTTTCTCTGCGAATAATGAGTGTCCAGCAGATACATGCAAAGCACCTTGAGTAGTAGAAACTCCAATCTCAACTCCATAGGCATTTGTCTGAGCAGTACCAGTAGAGATAAACCTAGCCAAATGTCCTTCAGCAGCAGTAATCGGCTGTGCGGTTGCATGTTGCACAAGAAGTGCAGTTGCACCAGCATTAGCACCAGCAGTGTCGGTTTTCAGTGTCAACATACCAATGTCATTAGCACCAATCCAGGCAGGGGTTCCTGCTCCATTAATAATTGCCGCCCAAGTAGTCTGATTAGCAGCTGCGTCAATTTCGAGTCCCTGTGAATCAGCTTCAGTACACGTAATGTGTAGTCCAGCACCAGTTCCAGAATGAGCTAGTGTTACCGTATCTGTGTTTCCAGTGGTATCAATACCAGCAATCGTCAACAGCGTCCCAGCAGAATCAGCACCAGTCATAAGAACAGGCGTATCAATAATATCAATGCTTCCTGTTCCATCAGATGTCTGTCCAATGTCTAATGTTGAACCAGAATTTTCCCATCTCATATAAATATCAAGTGCAGTACCAAAGGTCAATTCAGCATCATCATTGAAAATCAATGCGTTATCGGAAGCATTCCAAATCATGTCATAAGTGGCAGTATCACCAAAAAACGTAACATCAATGCCATGGTCGCTTACACCGATTTTAAGTCCACCATTAGTAGGTGAAGCTTGCCTTAACTCTAAATCAGCCGCATTGAAATTGAGGTACAAATCACTGCCGTCACCAAACGCAACATGAACATCATCAGAAACAATAAGGTCATCTACCGATGCATCCCAGGTAATATCACTTCCGGCAGTGTTGCCATGTAATATTAAATCAGATGGGTGTACGGAGCCAAACTGTACCTTCATGTTATCGGCAACAAAATCTATTGCCAAATCAGTTTCATTCCATTCTATCGTAGCATCATTCCCAGTTCCGAGTACTAACACAACATTGTCTTTTAAAATTAACGCACCAGCAGTAGTGTCATAATCACCATCCCAATGTAGATACTGTCCAGCAGTCTCGCCATAACAAATAAGGTCAGTATCAGTTCCATCAGCACCAAGGGTGAGTCCACCAGTTAATACAGAAACGCTACTCCCACCAGTTAAGTAAGAAGTCGCACTCATGTACAACACATCAGTAAAAGTATTTTTCCAATAGATACTTGAACTACCTAAATCATCTGTGCTGTCTGTATCGGAAACAAGTGAACTGTTAATTATAGTAGTAGTCGCCAAATTATCCAACGCCCTTCTAGCACTACTAACAGCAGTCGTACCCAAAATACTTCCATCTGAATTTTCATCAGTGGGTCTCGATGAAGAAACCCTTAGTGCACTCGCACTATCCGCCCATAAATACAACCCACCCTGTAAAACACCAGAGCCATCAATAGACTCTAAAAATAAGAGTCCGGCTTCCTCAGAACCCCCAGCGGGGACATTGAGTATAGCCCTTTGTTCGTTCCACTTCGACCCTATCCAAATCCCGTCAAGGGTCGTAGTATCAGTTATTTTAGCCATCATTTTTCTCCTATAACCATCCTCCTACCATAATAGGAGTGAAAGGGAAGCGGAATCTCACCGCTTCCCGAATTAATTTTTAAGTGTGACCCACATAAAGCAATCTTGGGTCGCCCCAACCATAAGTAAAGTACTGTAGCGAAGTTACAATCTTGTCCTGAGTGTTATCAGGAGCGTCTTTCGAGAACATCTTGGGTTCCATAGCAGTAAACACATTGTAATCATAGTCATCATTAGTAGTATCAGCCAAAGACCAGGCAGTGGTGCCCGTCAACCTTGGATTTTCAAATAGAGTCAGTCCCATTGAAGTAACGGGTTTGTTAGTAGTATTAGTAGCATCATAAGGTCGCTTTTCGCTTCCAGTAAGCTCTACAGCAGTAAAATGCAGATACGGGGTATAGATAAGTTTATTAGCACTTCCGCCCATAAACAGTCCCATGTCATCTTTTAAAGTAGCGAAGTAATACCGACCACTCTCAAGAGCACTATGCGACAACGCAGCGTTAAGATAGTTACTGTAATTGTCATCAGTGTTATTCGGATTTAACCCAGTATGAGTGGCATAAGCAATAGCAAAGCCATCAAAACCAGTACCGCAATCTAATGAAGCACTCGTTGGACTATTGAACATTGTGTGAATCTCAATGTCTTTAGACTCTTTCATAACTTTACCAAGACTCTTAGCCTGTTTGTCATATAGTTTGTACTTATTGAACTTATCCATTTTGTGAGTCATTCTAAACCCAGTACCGAACTGTCGCTGATTGTAACTTTTAGTGGTATCAAGAGCTGGGCCACGTATCGGAATATTCTGCCCCTCAGCAATCTCTGAAGCAGTATCAAGACCAGCCATTCTTAAATCTTTCTCTTCTTCTAAATCTGTTTTTAAATCATTACACATACCAGCATAGAAGGTCTGTGTCTTCCTCGCCGTGTTATCAAATAACTTACGTAGAGTACCGACTTTCAGAAGGTCTGAGTTGGTTGTGGTGTCGAAACTTGTTCTAATTATAGCCATTTTATATCCCCTGTGCTAATTCTGTAGGATCAAATCTTACCAGCACTCGTCCGCCGTCAGTCCCCACCGCATCATCGGGATGGAGCCCTACAATGTACACATCTTCTGACGCAGTTCCATCAGTAACGACATGAGCACCTGCTGTAAAGGTTATATCGGCATACACACCAACAATGCTTTCAGCCGTAACGGTAGAATACGCCATCACGTAAATCTCATTTAAATTTAGTAATTGTACTGGAATCTTTGTATCCGCTACTCCATCAGCTGTTTTTAAAGCAATACCAGTAATAGCACCATCGGTAGCTATTACTAATTCGCCACTTGCGGTTTTTACAAGGTCTCCCTTGTAGAAAGCATTCTCAGCAGCGTCTGTTTCTATCTCAATAATCTGGGGTGCTAACCCAGTATAAGCAACAACACTTGCCATTTTTATTTCTCCTTTAATGGCAAAAGAGTATTTCTTTAGAGTAGTTCGCCTAACATCTCTTCCATGTCTGCATCGGGAATAGCCGCACCAGCTTTGCCCATATCACTATGGAACTTTTCTAGTTTAGCCTTTGCACCACCCTTCGACATATCTACTTCCAATTTCCGCCTTCTGAGGTGGTCTATAAGTGGACACTTAACGAGTATTAAGTCCCCAAATACAAAATTACCCTCAGCGTTCGGAACTATCCCATCGGGACAATAATTGTCAGTACTAATGTTTACAGTAGTGTAATTCCATTTTGCTTTCCATGAAGTTAATTCCAGGTAGTTATTACCTTTCTCATAACGACACCAGGTGAACCAATAAGGTGGTCGAGATTGTTTCTTACTCATGAAGTCAACATACCTTTTTTCAATAAACTCATAGGCACCATTTTTTTTCTGGCGTTCCTTTTCCTTCTCAGCTTTTACTAAGAGTCCTTTTGATTTCTCATCTTTACTCTTTTGTAATTTTGTTATCTCTTCATCAATGGCAAGTTTACTAAAATTTAAATCAATTATCTTTGCATCTTGTAGGTACATTATTTTCTCCCTTCTTTAATCTCAGCCTCGATTATCTCTTTTGCCTCTTTTTCTGTCAAACCCATGCCCCTGGCAAATGCCCTGTCTTTGGGTTCGAGTTCTAAGACAGGACTGCCTTCTTCTTGTATAGCTATTCGAGACGGCGTTTCAGTCATTGTGGGTCTTACAGCAGAAGAGGTGTCGGGCTTTAGTTTATCATACTCACCCCGATTGAGGCGAATATGTTGTGCAGTTTTTAACCACATCTGTTTGTCAGTAATATACTGGTCAACAGGTATTCCCTGTTGCAGATATGGGTAATAGAATTGTCCAACCTGGTCTTCGACTTCTTTCTCGATTCCTTTAAAAATCGGGTCTTCTGTCATAACCTGTTTTCCCCTCTGAAATGCTGTCTTAGCACGTTGGAGGTTCTGGTTAAACTGTCCCTGCACAAAGCCTTCCCTTTCCTTAGCAACAACACGCTTAACGGTTTCCTCTACCGATTGAGAGGGTTTGTCCCAATTAAAATCGGGCGGTTTTTCCTCTGGCTGCGGTGGAGTCACCTCCGGCTGTTGCTGACTGTAGTTACCATAATCCTGAGCATATCTCTGCTGTGCCTTCTCAAGCTCTGTCATCTTGCCACGCAGTTCACCAATTTCTTGGTTTCGTACGCCAATATGAGAGTCTTGGTCGTTCACAACTTTTAATAACTCTTCCTTGGATAAACCATCCCACCGAGTTTGCTTTTCAGTTTCAACGGGCTTGGGTGTTTCCTCTGGTTTTAATTCTTCAAGATTCTCTAGTGGTTTTTCCACTAGAGGTTCTTCTTGTTTTGGTACTTCCATTCTTTTTTTCTCCTATAAGAGTTCCTTGCGGGTTAACTCCCTATTTCGTTTTCGAGCTTTTCTGGGATAGTCAAGACATACTTCAATGCCTCTATTGCCCCTTGAGCACGAAAAATCTTCTTTTCATCGTCGCTATTTTCGGTAATAAGTCTTCTATTTTTAACCTTCTCTTCTATTTTCCCAACAACATCTTTGTAGGTATTTGAGCCTATAAATTTCAATAAATCGTTTCTTCTCTTAGAGGCTACTAGCATTTCTTTTTCACTCATATTATTTCCGCCATATTCGCCAATCTTCCATTGGCACTAAGTCTGCTGTTCTCAGCTAGTTCGATAAATCGACAGTTACCAAAGGCATAATTGCCATCATTGTCAATTCTGTCGATACTTGGTTGTTTCATGTCCTTTGCATTGTCTCTTAGGTATATATCTTTTATTTCACCTACAGTAATTAGGAAGCATATTCCCCTTCCACCATATCGATGGAAATCTTTACTGTTGGGATTATTACAACGCTCTTTTGCACTTTTGAGGTGAGATGTCCAGGGTTTCTCCATCTTTCTTTTTCTTTTGTTTTCTTTTTCCTTTTTTAATATATCTTCTCTGTTATCAAAGTAATATTTCTTCTGTATTTTTAATTTTTCTTCTCTATCGACAATGTACCGTGCTCTTTTTCGTGCTTTTATTTCCTCTTCATGGTCTATGTAATATACCCTACACTTTTCGTTTTGTTCTTCTTTATTGTTAAGGTGCCATTTTCTGTTGTATGTTTTTTGTTCTACTTTTGTCATCACATAGCTCCTGGGGGTGGCATTTGCTGCGGCGGTTGTCCCTGCGGGGGTTGCTGCGGCGGTGGCGGCAAAAGGTCGATTGAATTCGCTTTGGCTTTCTCTACATCTATCATCTCGCTTAACTCTGGCACTAATTTTTCTGTATCCGGCTGGTCAAAATCTTTTAGGATTTTTCGCAATAATGAAACGCCTACGCCATATTGTGTGATTAAGAACTTTTTAAATTCTGACGGAGTTTGTTGATTAACTATAGCATCAATCATGCTAGCACTTTTTGTCATAAAGTCTGACATCATGTGGTAAACATTGGTGTTTATCTCACGCCGCATGTCCTGGTTCACTATCTCAGTAGAAGCCTGAAGTGTTACTGTCAGCCCATCATAAATATCCTCTATTGGGAAGTCAACGGCTTGAGTTACCCATTCACCACCAACATCCTTTGTATACTCGTATGTTGGCTGGTACTGAGCAAAGTTTTCAAGTAAAAGCATACCAAGCCTTTCAAATCCCCTTATAATGTTATTCTTCAAGGATACAAACTTCTTCTGTGATTCCTGCATACGTGCAAACGCTTCCTTAAACACAGGGCGTTCACTTGTAGGCTGCCCCATGTTCTCTGGTGCTATACCACAGGCACGGTTAGCCATGTCTATAAGTCTTTCTTCCTCGGTTACCGTAGAGTGGTAAACATCAGGGAACCTTTCAATGCGGATAGCCTGGTCTAAATCACCTTCTATAACCTCTACTTTCCCTGGGTTTATCTCATAGTTATCAAGACCAGCACCAGCAGCTACAAACACTATAGGTGAGTTTATCTCTGTCATACGGTCTAATCTCTGGTTCTCTAAGGTGTCTATATGTTTCTGTAGTTTTTCTGTTATCTCACAGATACCCTCACCATCTGCACCGAACTCTGTGGGGTATGCCTTAAATACAACGAATGGTCGTCTACCGCTAAACAGTGGAGTGTAAATAGCCCTTACTATTTGCTTACTGTCTTTGTGAAATGTAATAACTATCTCATCTTCTTCACCGTCACCGTCTACATCAAACCGTGTCCATAGTTCCCATATCCTAAAAGGCTCAGTAGCCTCGATTGTCTTTAAGTCTTTACCACTTATCTCCGCCCTTTCCTGTTCACCTTCTTCTCTCTTGTCTGGATTAAGTATCTTCTCAACGGCTTCTTTTTTATAAAGACCCTGATTAACCTTGGTATTGAGCTGTGCCTTACGGTACATCTTACTGAATCCACACATATAAGCATCATCTGGGTCTTCAGCATCTGCTGACATTATCCAATCTAATCTATCTATGGGGAATACATCAGCACCCTTTACGTCTGTCTTTATGTATTTAACCGCTTTCCTCTTTGTTCCCTCAAGAGAATACTTATGTATCTCCTTATCCTTGAGTTCTTCCTCTGTAGCATAACGGTAACAAGGGCGTTTCCGTTCAGTATACTTTACTTCTACTACACCTGACCCCATCTTGATAGTCTGCAATACTGGCGATAATGTCTTTTCTTTTAGGTGAAGAACATTTTTCTGATACCAGTCAAGTCCATCTTCAAGGTTCCTGGCGAAGTCCATATACTCAGCAGAACTCGGTTTAAAGAGCCAGAACTTATCCCTGCCGTAAAGCTCATCTTCTACCCTCACGTAGATGGCATCCACACAAGAACGCGTAATTGGCGTTACTACGTTTGCTGGGTCGATGAACGGAGAACTCTTAGGCTCCCGATACCCCTTGTATTGTTTCTGCCACCTACGTATATTGTCTAACCTTACAGCCTGGTTGCCTTGTTCTACGGTAAGTAGCTCTTCGATATGATTAGCAAGTTTTTCCTTGAGTCCTACCCCGTTTATTTTCCTTTTTAAGTCAATATCAAGCCCACCTACAAAGTCCTCTATACTCTCCTTTGAGGCTTCAGTGGCTTTCTTATTCACATTATTCTGGTTTGGCGATTGCATCTAGAACCCTTATAAAACAATCAACACAAATAAATCTAATCTGGTCTTCACCCTCTAATTTCAGCGAGGGAACATCAAGTAAATCTGAATCACAATAAGAACATTTCTCCTTGGCAGTTGTAGGACTGAAAAGAAAACCATTGTAATTTGGCATTATCTTGTCTTCCGCCGTGATTGAGTCATTCGTCTCTTACTCACACCACCCCTAGGCTTCTTGGC
>Ga0307928_10003673_pt1 | contig 11711 bp, 7 predicted proteins | sample AceLakmetagen232_FD_201815 | JGI IMG/M metagenome (GOLD analysis project Ga0307928, IMG submission 201815) | Saline water microbial communities from Ace Lake, Antarctica - #232 | ecosystem: Environmental > Aquatic > Non-marine Saline and Alkaline > Saline | place: Antarctica: Ace Lake...
GTAGTCAACTGGACTAACAAACCTTTAATAGCGCTATTATCTCCTGCCTCTGAAGCAAAGGTAATTGTCCCGGCTATGATAACAGAGCTTCTTTTTCCAACTCCTTGAAGGGAAACAAAATCTTCCATTGTGATGGTTTCCGTATATGTGCCGGGATAGATTAAAACCACATATCTCTTACCAGTAGCATTGTCTGTTATAGAATCTATTGCACCTTGAATCGTAAGGTAGACACTTCCCACGCCATCATCACCATTTTTAGCTACTACAACTGATTGTTGGTATGAAGGTATATCTGCCAGGCTTACTTGACTTGCCCCGGCACCCCAATCAATATGAGTGTCTTTGACGTTATTAGTTCCAGCTGTTAATAAAGCATTAGGGTCTGTTTCTGCACCCGGTACGTCTGCTGTTGTGATAAATGCAGAATCATTAGTAAATTCTGATACATTAGGCGGACCCGCTATCCATGCCGCATAAATGGGGTCTGCTTCAGTGATCGAACCAGAACCGTGCGTATGCCCTGGGTCTGCGCCTGTGGTTACATTGGCTCCCACTATTGTTGTTCCTGTTATCGTGCCTGTGGTATCAATATCGCCATCCGTTAATTGCACATTACCGCCGAGAGAATAAATAGAATAATTAAGAGTATCCGCTGCATTTATATCCTCTATGTATATCCCATATTGATTCGTGAGAAGTCCAGTTCCGCCATCTGTGTCAGTATCTTCTATGTATAAACCATAGCGATCAGTAATTCTACCTGTGTCCTTGTCAGTATATGCCCTAGCCAAAAATGAATAAGCGGAAGCTAAGTCTCCCAGTTCAGTCCCGATTGCATCGTCATTTGTGACAAAACCTAATACAGCAATAGCATCTGTTACATCTGATATTCCAAGATTACTCGCCTTTCCGTAAACTCCAATAAGTTCGTTGATAGGTTGCACCGCCGCCCTATTGACGCCTTCACCTTTGATACCCTGAACGCTTCCGTGAACGCTTCCGTCTACTGCGCCATTCCATTGTGCCTGCATATCCATGGCTACCATGTGAGTCGCTGCACCTAACACCCCGGACGGTTCAAGGTAAAGGTCAGCAAATATCCCGTAAATTGTAGTATCTATACTAGTCATGGTTTCGTCTATATCGAGGATCGTCGTCGCTGAACGTATAGCGTCTGTTCCTAGCGCACCATGTCCAGTAAAATCAAAGTTCGCACCGTCAAGTGTGTTTGTAAGAGGATCGTTAGAACAATCGAGTTTCAGGAAAGAACCGGCTACCCCGGCGGCAAAGTCTAAACTCCCAGTCCCGTCAAGGTTGTCAGTCAGAAAATCATTCGGAACGATCATTTTATAAGGAGCATAAACAATGGGATCGCCGTCAAGTTCAGCCCAATCAGTAAGAACCTGCAACTCTCCCGTATGCGGATTGAGTGTATCACCCGCCCATACTGGAAATATAAATAATAAAATTAACCATAATGCTAATATTAATTTTTTCATCTATCCCCCAAACGCTAGTGGCAAAGTTGTATAATCAAGTCCGGCTCGCCCCAACCAACCCGCTGCGGCATCTGTTGTAACTGGTTTTGTGAATGTGTACGTTGTCACGGCTCCGGCTCTGACGGCTTTTGTCACATACCAATATTCATCTATACTTTGATATTGATAGTAAGAAGTCGCTCCTATCTCAGTTGTGATTGCGACATAAGTAACCTCATGGCCCCCGCGTTTATGAAACTGAAAAATAAAATCAGGTATTTGCGGCATAGTTTACCCCTAGATGTTTTTTGCTAATTCACCAAGCACTTTTCCTTTTAAGCCAGCCTTATCTTTTGCGAGTTCTTCTCTGGTCTTTTTCAAGGCAGCGAGTTCGCGTTTGAATTTCTCTTCCATCTTATTAACTTCTTTTTGACGTTGTGTGATCTTTTCTCTTTCGGCATTTTTGTATGCTTCAAAAGATTTCTTCGCGTTCTCAAAAGCCACTAGTCCATCGTGTACTTGTTTCGCAGATAAGTTAGTCCTCTGCTCAAAAGCGACAATATCCTCAATAGGCTTAATTGCGATTTCTCTTTCTTCAATTTCCTTAAACTTGTCCTCTTGAATCTTTGCGACATCATCTTGTTTCTGTCCGGCTTTAACGATTTTCTCTTTTTCCTTATCGAGAGAGACTTTTCTTTTAAGTAACTCATCGACGAGATCAAGAGCCTTTTTAACAATCGGTTGTACCTTTTCCATAACTCCCTCCTTATTTTTGTGCTGAATAATTAACGGTTACGTCTATTAAATCATCGGCGTCTGTGGCGTTCCCGACACATTTCACTCTCGCCCATGGAATGTTAAGATCGCGGTTCCAGTAAAAATAATAACTTGCGTCTGCTGCAAGATTCTCGGTTGTCTGTAAAGTCGCAGCGCCTGTATAGTCATAAAACTTCGCTGATAACCATGTGACGTTATCATAAGATATTTCTAATGTAATATCCATACTGACCCCGCCGCCACTTTCTGTTTCGTCATATGTAACCCAAAACGCCACCTTGTCGTATTGAGATACATCAACCCCCGATGACGTTACCGATGTCGGGTCGGCATCAAGCCGCGTTTCAGCTATGACCGTCCCCTTAAAAGCGTCCCTCGCAAAACATGGCGCCGACAACATCATTAAAACTGCTAATAAAACTAAGATTTTTTTAAACATGAAACTCTCCTTTTTTTATGGGGTGTTATCACTCAAAGTACAATACCAATTTGTTCCATTGGTAATACAAGTCATATGGTCGCCAGTATCAGGATCCCAATCTACCCCGCCAGTTCCTTTTAATGTTGTTCCTGTAAAGTCTATGGTCGTTGTGCTATCACCAAAGACAATAGTAACTGATCTGCCAACTAATGTTACCCCGTCATCTAGTGCCGTTATTGTTGTAGGGGCAGTATTCCCTGTTATCCAAATTACACCAGAAATCCAAGTCGGAGAATAAATACTAGGGGTCGTATCGCCATCGGTGAATGTTCTCGTTAAGGCTGTCTTATAATCAGAATCCGTAGTCAATAATGTTACACGTTTTGATAAATCGTTTATTTTAGCAGGACTAGCAAAATAACAAGCGATAAGGAAGTTATTGTAGGCGTATGCCCCAAATGAATACATATATCCTGACGCATTGTTTTCTGACCAACAAGACAATAATAAATTACCCCTCCCATTGATCTGCCAACCCTCATTATAATTAGAGGTAGCGTCACAGCTAATAAATGTGTTTGCTCTGCTATATGCAGCCAGAGCGTCACCATTAACAAGAAATCCGTCCCAACAATAAACCACGTAACAGTTTTCTAACCTATTCACCGCTACATTTATAGAACCTTCAAATTCAATCCCTGACCCATTAATGTATGCCACTTGAACATTCTTAAAAGTATTATAAAAGCACGCACTTCCCGGAGAGGCAGAATCACCCCATAACTGAATACCAATATGGCCATCGTCAGTTTGACCATCATCCCCTGCGTCAACACCAATTACTGAAACATTCTCAAGCATCCCATGTCTACCTCGCCATTTAAGCCCTGTCGTGCATCCTATCTGAAGCCTGATTGCAAAATTAGACAATTTGGTATTATAGAAACCGAATCTATTACTCCCGGCTGTTCCCGGCCCATTATTTTCGTAATTATCACAATCTATCCCCACTACCCCAGTAACTAAAAGCCTTATTTTATAAAACCCCCCTTGCCCAATCAACTGTACGCCTGTCCTTAAATATAATGTACTACTTAATAGATAATTTCCTGTTGCCCCTTTTGGCACAATGACAACTGCTCCCCCTCTATAATTAGGGGCTAGGGTTCCAGAATAAGCGCTGTCAATAGCGGCTTGTATCGCGGCGGTATCATCTGTTATTCCATCCCCAACCGCCCCGTAATCTAAAACATTTATAGGGTCAGCGAACCGATCTGCCAATGTCCTTGAAGTAGTGCTCCCCGTAGATATTACTGTATCGCTGCTAACCATTCCCCCCACGACATTCGTAATGCCATCACCATCGGCGTTCCATGCGAGAAGATAATTAGCCACAGGAGACGGTAATTCTAAATCAGTCGTAGACGTTAAGCCTGCCTTTAAAGACCTGTCAGTAACCTCACCTAACTGCTGAATCATCATTACGGCCTTATCAAAGGCATCTTCGTAATTCTCGACTGATGTCGCAGTATTGTCAACCAGATCAAGACCCTGGGTAAAAGGCATAACCCTTCTAACAACAAGCTGCTGTGCGGTACTCGGAGAAGTTACCATCGTAACATTCCCACCAGCGGCATCCCCCGCACCAGAGACAGTATAATGCGTCGTAATGGTCTGTGTAGTCTCTGCCCCGGTTGCTGTAACCACAAGAGTTACGACTAAATCCGTATCATCGAAAATCGGAAAGGTGTACGGAAAGACAGTCGTCGATCCATCCCCGGTATAAATCAATTTATTATCAGCGGAGCTGACTGTCGCATCTGCCGGTCTTAGCATAAAAACAGGCGTGAATAACATTAAGCCAATACATAAAATAGTTATTAATCTTTTCATTAATTCCCCCCTATTTTGGGTCTTGATGATTTTAGTTTAGGCGCTTTAAATATTCCTTTAGTAACTGGCTTGAGCGCAGACTCACCCCATATTAACCTTCTGAAATCTTGTGTTTCTTCATTTACTAAATCTATAAATCCCTCGACGCTATCTACCCATTGCGTAGGAATTTTACCTGTCAATAAACCAACTGCCTTGACGCCATGCTTGAGTTTTGTACGTCCCGCTTTACCTTTGAACGCATAAGAAGTTTCCTTCAAACCACCTAACCCAGGAGGCGCTCCAAAATCAAATCCTTTTATAAGTGAACTCATTAAATCTCTAATAAGAAACATCCCCGCGAACGGATATAAAACAAGCTCCATAGCGAACCTGCGCCAATCATCAATTTTGAATCCAGACCTTATCCATCCAGCCAATAACGAAGGCGCTACCCAAACCCACCACATTGACCTAGCAAAGTTGGCTGAGTTTCTTAGGGGATGATCTTGGGAATATTTTAATTCGTCCATTGCAAGCACCATCTGATTGTGCATATTGGAAAAATGTGTCATAAATGATGTAAACAATTTCTGCGTTTGAGTGCCTCTCATTACAGAAGATAAATTTTCCATAGCGCCTGCTGGTTGTGTCCGGCGAGTAACCCCGTCAGCATACCTTACCGCATCTTCTGGGTTTTGTGTCTCTCGAAGATTCTTCTCGTATGCCCCTATCCAAGTCGGCATAGTAGTCACGAAATCCACACCCCTAATCAATATAAACAACATTTCCGAATAAGACTTTTTCCCTTGTGTTATCTTTACCGCTGCATTAGTCTTTAACCAATCCCGGATCTCTCTGTCGAACCTTTGTTTTCTGTTTTTCATAATCGGTGATTTTGAATAAACAAATTCAATGGCTTGCTTTGGATTCTTGTAAAATTGCGCTATTCCGTTTATAGAATCTGGTAAGCCTATGTCATTTATTGTCTGCGTAAACGAACCACCCTGCAATAATGATACAGTCAATCTATGCCCTAAGATAGCCGCTGTTGCATTATGCCTTAAATACTGCGAAATCTTATCCATTGTATTTGACGCCTGTAATCCCTTTGGATTCGCAATATCCCTCAACCATGACGAGAATTGATTATATACATTATCGCCCATAGCCCCTGCAATGCTCTTCTCAAATCTCGGATGTTTTATAATCTTTTGTATATCCCTCACCGGGATCGTAAGTGAGTTGTAGTGAATAACTTGATCTATATGTTTAAAAATGACATTGAATACATTTAAGTCAACGGGAGCGCGACCACCTTCTCGGCTTTTGGTAAAATATCTTTCAATAAAAGTTACATGGAAAATCTCTTGAAATAAGTCTCTCTCTGCTTCTCTCAGCTTTGCTTGTTTATTTAATTCTTTATCGGGAATAATTGGGAAATATTTACCCTCGACTTTTTTAGGCTTTACTCCATACATTTTTTTAGTAACTCTCACGGTTTCAGGAAATAACGAATCTATTATCTCGAATATCTGTTCAACAAATTGTTTTTCATTTGGCTTTAACTCATTCTCGATTGCCCTTATCTGCTCAATCGTGAACTTGTTTCCATCTATAAGCCGTTGTCTATTCCCTGCATTTCCGTTATTCAATGCCACACCTATCATCTGCTGGCGTGTAAGCGGGACATCTATTCCTTCTATTTTAACTTCTTTCTTCGTCATGGTATTAAGGTCTTTCGAGATTAAACTAAATGTGCTTTTTAATTTATCGTAGACCTCTCCGCCGGTTGTCAACTCTTTATTAATGCCTTCCTGTATAGTCTCAAAGATATCCTCATTTACCTGTAATGCCAAAGTAACAAACTCTATTTTTCTGTGCATAGCGAAATAAGCATCAATTTGATTTTTGATTTCATCAATCAACCCTCTTTCTGGTCGGCTGACTAATGGTGTAACCTCACCCTCGACCTGTTCAGTTTTTCCTATTCTGGCATAAATCTTATCAACAATATTAGTAAGCCTAGCCTGAAAATCCCTTTCGCCCTTCATGGCGAGCAATCTTGCCTTTGTTGCGCCAACCGTTGCGAGGACTTGAATCTGATCTCTAAGTTGCTCAACTTCTTCAAGGCTCATTTCATCAAGAGTTTTCTTACCAAAATCTGTAAAGAAACCCGGCGGCAGGAAATCAAGGTTGCCTTCCTCTCTCTGTCTTTCAATAAATTCAGCTTTCTTTTGCCTTCTTTCTTTTGTAACCGCAGTTCTTCTTTTCAAATCAAACTGTTCAAGAATCTCATCTATTTGATCCCGGTAATCAGCATCAACCTTGACCTTTGCGAGTCTGTTTATTTTCTGGACAATAGCATCTTTCTCTGCTCTCTCCACAAGCCTCGCTATTCTTTCTTTTATCTCCGGCAATGCCTTCTTAAATTGTTCAGGTGTTTGAATACTTTTTATTGAAACAGGAATGTCGAGCTTGGCCGCTTTAAATAGCTCTATAACGTCACTTTGAACAACTTTAATATCTGCTTTAGTTTTTATAGTTCCAGCTCTAATCCCCTGTTCCGTTGCCTTGACTCTTTCCTTTAAAAGAGCAACTGTCGTTCGAGTAACTTTTTCGGGTTGAAGTTCTGAAATCTTCTCTTGCTGTATTTTTTTATCTGCCATCAATCCTTTAAGAAGCCCCTGCTTATCTTCAAAGATATTTTCGCCCATTTCAGTAAATTCAGGAATTTCTTTTATAGCTTTTATTGTAGCTTCGATATTCTTTAATTCGAGCTTTGCCTGATCTAAGAGAGATATTCTCTTTCCTTCCTTATCCTTGCTTTCTTGTATCTCCTTTTGGAGTCTTTCACTTAAAACACTTTTTATAGATTTCTTTGTTATTGGAGTTGTCTTTATTAATTCTTCAGAAATTTCTTGCTTCTTGGCTTCTTCTTCTACAATGCCCTGTTTGCCCTGTGGAATTTCACCAGGCTGGGCTTTCCCCGGTATTCCGGGTTCTGCTATGGGCTTTTCTAATCGTGCCTCTACGGGCTTCTCAGGGGGTATTTCAGGGGGTTTCGCATCTTCTTCTAGCGTTTCCCGGACTCGATTGGCTTCTTCCTTGATTTTGTTCAATGAAGCACTAGCATGACCGATTCTTATAGCCCCCGGCCCGGTCAATAATCCGCCTGAAATAGCGCCTACTGCCCCACCCTCTGTTGCTCTTGCAAGGGATCCTTTCATAGCATCTGGGTTTATACCAGAAGAATAATCCGAGAAATCCTGCGCTAATGATGTCCAAAACTCCTCATTCCCTTCACCTAGCATAGAATAGAAAATAGTCTTGAATATATCACCCATAATTTTCCAAGCATTTTTAGTCCCGAAACTCTTAGCCAGGCTTTTACTCCACTTATTCAGAATCCCCATTGTCCCGATTGACTCGAACCCCATTTCAATAACCCCTTTTGCTAAAGAATTATACGCGCTCATAGCGGGGTCTTTCTTTTTCTTTCTTGCTTCTTTCAAAGATGATGTAATCTCTAACGCGCCCATCCCGGCAATTCCTACATTCGGATATCCTGCCATAAAACTAAGAATTATCCCGATCTGTTGCGGGGCATTTTCAACGACCTGGATCGCCAAATGCCTACCTATCCCATCAAAATCCTTTGTTTCAAACGCTTCTTCAAATGACTTGGTTGGTGTTATAGCCTTTCGGTAAGCCTCTGTCTGAAAATCGTATAACTCAGCTACGGGATTGTCCATTAACCATTCGGGAGACCTTACTTGTAACTCTGACTTTCCTATTGATTTCATTAAGAAATTTTGAGGCATTGCGGCCATAGTGTATATCCCAGCCGGGATTCTTGAAGTCGTCGCCCAAGTCCTCGCTAACCCTGATTGAAAAGAATTATATAAATCCTGGATTAACGGTTCTCTCCGAGATGTCTCTGGTAATAAAACGTCACCCTCAGAATCTTTGTTTATGCCAGTAAGTTCCGGCAAAAGATTAACACCTTGTTTCTTTTCCGCAATAGGTTCGCCAGTTAATAAATTAGTCGGCATTGTTTAACTCGTCTCTTTTTTTAAGTATTTCATAAACTTGAGCAACGCTCATCCCTGTTTCTTTGGCTGTCGCTTCTAAATCTTCCGGGCTATACTCAGGATATAAAACCTTTTCGGTATCTTTGATTATCTCAAGGCTTTCTTCTTCAATATTTTCTTCAGTTATCTGCCCGTCCCTTACTTTCTTCATTAATTCTTTTGTCATTTCAAAGGGTAACTGTTCGCCGTGTGCCGGATCAGCCTGTAATCCCCACTCTTTGAATTTGTCCATAACCGCACCGATTAATTTCTCGAATCGCCTTGGCTTTGATTTGTACTTTATAGCGCTTTTAAATAACCCTTTAATCTGGACAGATAATTCTGACGCCTCGTTGAATTGTATATTACCTTCGCTTACACCCTTACTTAATCTATTCATAAACTCTCGCAAATCCTGTTCTGGTTTTACGCTATCCCGAGCCATCTCCAACCATATTTTCTTATTTGTTTCAAATTGATTCGGCAATATGCTCTTATCTGTTTTTGCCTTTATTGTATCATTTGCACGTTGTGGGCTTATTTCCCCTTTATTAAACATTTCCGTTATATCTTGCACACTTGTGTTTTCAAGGTTTTCCATAAGAGTTGCATCATTAGTAAGCCACATTTGCTGTTTCTGATCTTCGGCTTCATTCTTATTCCTTGCTATCTTTTCATTGGCGACATCTGTCCACTTAGAGGTCTCGTCAGCAGTTAAACCTTCAAAATCTCCCGCGAGTAACATATCTTTTGCTTGGTCAGGGTCAATCGCTATGGCATTTCTGATGTCGGATTCTTGCCATTTTCCCTTTAAGGTCTCTTTATACTTAAAAGCCCCGGCTTTATCAAGCACACCTAATTTAATGTTGTTATCGATAACTTCGTCTCTTTTAAACTCAATAAGTTTTTTCTCTTCCGGCGAGGCAGCATTTGTATAAGAATCCTCAAGCGTATCGATATTCTCAAACATCGTGGCTTTCATGGAATCAATCTGTCTGGCTCGTAAAGTCCTCCTTACATTGAAATCTGCGGCTATGGCGTCCCGTTCAAAATTTAACTGGAACCTGTCTCTTGCTGCGGGAATAGTGATCCCTTCCCCGACCTCTTGCTTGACCTTATTGATCTTTTCCTGATATTTCGGAATACTCCACACATCCGGGTCTTGAGCAGCTTCTAACTGAATTTCGTTTAACCTTATTGTCGCCTTAGTATCAGCCTTTGTTGTTTCTTCTAAGGTCTGGGCTTGTACGAACTTATCAGCTACTTTCGATAAAGTCTCACCCAATAACTGCATAGCCCTACCGCCAACGGAATCGACATCACCGCTTCGTCTTGCTATCGGGGAACCTGTATCTATGTCTCGTCTGGATTCAAATTGTGGTATTATTGGCAAAATTTCCTCCTATCTCATTCCGTATTGCGCCGCAGAGGTTAAAAGCGTCGTCCCGGCTCTTTTATACCCTGAAATTCTCTGCATTTTCGCCGCGTATTCACTTTCTGTTGCCTCTGACTCAAGCCTCGATGCCTGTGAATATGTGTTAAATTCTGTCAGTAATATATCAAGTTCAGCATTTGCCGCTGATTCTTCAATAACACTTAAAGGGCTTCCTGATAACGCTACCCCGGCTTTTGAATATATCGCCTGTTGAGTAGAAGTAAAAGACTTGGCTGATTTCTTCTGCCGGAAAACATCAAGTTTCCCGCGGGCTTTTACTATCTTCGCCTGTTGCCTTGATAAATTAGCGTTATATTCTTCTGTCTCAGCCCTCTGCTGGCCTTCTTGAATCTGTCCAAAGGCTGTTATCCCCCCAGACGCAAATAGTAGGGCTGCCCCCGTTGCTGCAGTCAACGCCATAAAATTCTCCTATTCATCATTTACCTCACTTAAAAGCATTACATAAAGCACTGTAATTGGAAGTGGCTGATTTTGCGTTAAATACCATTCTCCTAATCTATCCCATCCCCCTGAATAATCAATTTCTTTCACGCCGGTGAAAAGTGGCGGCGCCTGACTTAAAGGTACAGATGAATCCCTAAAGACTATTGGGTCTTGTTCATCTTCTGTCCCGAATTGCGCGCCTAAAGTCTTATGAAACCTTATAATTACTTTATAAATCCTTCTTACCTTCCCCGCGCCTGACCCTGTTGCTGACCCGTCTGTTAAAGGTAATCCCTGAATTATGGGGATATAAGGTAATCCCGCATGAGCAACCGCAGCTTTAGAAGCAAGAGTTATTTCTCCAGAAGAATTGACTGTATTGTTCGGCCTTGCCCCGCCATCAGCGCAAACGGCTACTGTCTCACCCTCTAAATGATCCAATCCTGAAAGAGTCGTTACCATCTTCCTGACTTCTCCCCCGGATATATAAGCGTCATAATCCGTCCCGTCAACATCTGCCCCTGCCAATGTCGTTAATTCAAAAGTGGTCGCTGCTTTATTCGCTACAAGATAAAACTCGTCATTAAGGTCTGTCATTCCTAAAACGTCGTTAATCTTGACTTGATCGCCGTCTGAAAACCCGTGACCTGCCGCTGTGACAACAACAGGACTCGCCGCAGTCGCTGCCGTTATCGTTTTTGGACTGTCAAGCGTAAGTCCTGAATCAACAAAAAAAGCGTCGTGCTGGTCTGTGAAATCCCACGGCATAAAATATTCTACAAATCTGACAGAAGATCCGTTGATATACCTCTTAACGATTGTCCATACTTCGTCATCGCCTTCGTCAATAGGTACAACGGCAACGCTTTCGTATAATCCCGGCCCTCTTGAATCTGATCCTGAAATCTGTCTGGCCCATCCTATAACCTGCTGATCTATTTGTCGGGTCAATGTCGCTAACACACCGTCTGACCGCACACACCATAAAATGTTATTCGGTGACTGCTGATAGGCCATATCGATTATTCCGTCACCTGTTATATGTTCAGCCAATAACGTCATGTCAAGGGCTTGCTGGCTGTCTGTGTCAAAGCTAAATCCTAACTCCCTAATAGTTTTTAAATTCCTCTGCACGAAATAAACAAAAGAATCAATGCGTTTAGGAAGTGTCCCGGAAGTCCCGTATGTCGTATCTCTTTTAACAACTA
>Ga0307928_10003674_pt1 | contig 11711 bp, 20 predicted proteins | sample AceLakmetagen232_FD_201815 | JGI IMG/M metagenome (GOLD analysis project Ga0307928, IMG submission 201815) | Saline water microbial communities from Ace Lake, Antarctica - #232 | ecosystem: Environmental > Aquatic > Non-marine Saline and Alkaline > Saline | place: Antarctica: Ace Lake...
CAGCTCTCTCGGCAGGCTTTTTGAGTCCTTCAGCTCCACTCCGCCGGGCCCGAACTCCACCAGGTCGCTGATATTGGCCCGGGCGATCAGCGTCAGCATCCTGAGCACATCATCGCCCTTGATTTTAAGCCTGTCCGACCGCTTCCCGATCAGATTCTTGATGCGCCGCCGGATGTCAGGTTTTGTCAGGTTCTCCGCGCCTATGGTCCGGCAAGTCCTGGTCGAGTACCCCGCCCGGCGTGCTGCGCCGGTGGCGTTGAGGTCGATCAGATACTCTCGGCAGAACTTCTCCTGCCGGTCTGTCAGGCCGGTTTTTGCTCTCTTTTTTTTCTTTATCTTACGCATTGTGCTCAACTTACGTCATATACTGCCGATTATTGCTTGCCTGATCGACCGCGTCGATCTCCCTGGTGCCGCTCCAGGCGAGTTCATAACCACCCGCCACATCGTCGGCCAAAGCTGGCGCCCCTCCTGCCCGCTCAAAAATCTCGACAAAGTACACCCCCGTAAGAATTACCGGGAAATCACCCTGATACCAGCCCGTCCCGGCGACCTCCGTCAGGGGGATGTCGCAGGCCCCGATCCTGGCTGCGTCCCAGATCCCGGGAGCCTCGAACGCTTCATCATCGGCGTCCCAGACGTAGAGATCAGCCGGCCGCCAGACGATCGCGTATAGTGTCAGTCCAGTAGTGCCCCTGACTTTGATTCCTTCAGCCATTATGGTCTCCAGCCGGAGCCGCTCAAAAACCGGCCCTGTGTTCTTATGTTCATCCCGCCACCCAGCAACGGAGCTATCGCCCCCAGTAGCGGCTGCCGCCCGCCGGCGTCCACGAGTGCCAGGCATTGGCGATTAGTCACGCGGAAGTCCTCCCCGGCCCGATCTGGATACCCGGGATCGATGGTAACATTGCCACCCAAATCGTAATAACTATCTCCACCAGGCGAGCCCCAGATGCAACAGTTGTGCAGAGCGATAGTCCCGTTAGCGCCTTGTTGCACACACTTGGTCGATCCGTTGCTAATAATGCAGTTCGCGGCGTAAACCTGTGCCGTCGCGTTATCCGTCGCGATCCCGTACGTCCCGCCGTCGAGCACGCAGCCAAGCAACGTGACCTTGCCGCCATTCCGGCACAATACATTGTTCACGGCATTGGCATAAAACACGCAATTAACAAACATCGTATTCCGCATGGTACTACAGCCGTGAGTCGCGTTGTCATGTATGCGGCAATTAAAGTAGATCGCCAGGCCACCGTATAACGCGGCGGTATGGCTTACCCCTATAGCTGCATTGTTATCCATCTCGCAGTCGACAAATGTAAACAGCCCACCATCAGAGTCAAAGACTACGCCGTGTCTGGCGTGGTCCATTCGGCAGCCGTACCAGAAGAAATTATTCGGGTACGGCCCTGTGTCTTCGATCCTGACCGCCTCCTGGCCAGCCGCCAGCGCCGTATTGGTCCATCTGATATGCTCGAACAGGACGTTATAGACCGTGTCGTTTATAACCATGCATCGGTGAGCGCCGCCGTCGGCGTCAACCGTCACATATTCGCCGCGCGGCAGCAAGTCCGATGCGGTTGGCGGCTCTGCAGTCGTCGCCGCCTTGCATCCCCTTACCCTCATCAGCTTGCCGGTGGCTATCGTGCCGCCGCCGGCATCCAGATCGATTGCAGCGGGCGTGCCCATATCGCTCAGGGTAAAATCATGCTTGAGGTAGATATCGGTGCCGTTGGCCGCCGTCACGGCGTCCAGGCCGGTCTGCAGGCTGTCCGGCCCCTCCATCGCGGCTGCCCAGATATCGCCTGTATCAGCGGCCCCTGTCAGCGTGCCATCACCATAGAGAATGTCCACCATTATTCGACCTCGGCCGGTTTGCCTGTCGGCCACAGGGTAATCTTGATCTTGTCTTGTTCGGAGCCCAGTTGCGCCTCGGCGTTGGGGAATCCGTTGTTGTGCACCAGTTCGAGCAGTCGGTTCATTGCAGCCACAGCCGCCGCCTGGATCAGCCTGCCCACGACCTGCTCCCGCATATTGAGCAGGAACGCGTTGCTGTAGCCGCTGGTGTCCAAGCCGGTAATCGTCTCGACCTGCTGTCGCGTGGCGTCGCGCACCTGCTGAATCGTGTACTCATGGTCCAGCACAAAATCCAGTAACCTCACATAAATTAGCCTGTTCCGCACATCCACACCTCTACGTCAGATATTGGGCGTTTCGAGACGCCTGGTCGTACGCGGTAATCATCCTGGATCCACTCCAGGAAACATCCATCCCGCCACTGGAGACATCCGCCGTCGCCGGAGCGCCTCCGGCCTGCTCGAAAACCTGCACCGCATAGTCCCCCGTGCCGGCGGCCGGGAAATCGCCCTGATACCAGCCTGTCCCGGTGATCTCCGTCAGGGGGATATCGCAGGCCCCCACGCGGGCGTCGTTCCATGTGGATGGCGGCTCGAACGCTTCATCGCCGGCGTCCCATACATAGCCGTCGGTCAGCCGCCAGACCAGCACATAGAGCGTAAGTCCCGTCGCTCGGTGGATGCAAATTTCGTCAGCCATTGTGTTGCTCCTCTATCATCCGTAGCGGCCGGCGCAATGCGGCCGCACAAAACCATCGTAATCCATCATCGTAACCAGCCTGCCGGCGATGCGCCGCGGATCGAAGTTACAACCCGCCAGCTTCAGCAGTCGCCGCTCGCCGATGCGATACCCGTGCACATCGAACAGGCCATACTCATACTGCGCCGGCGTGGAGACGTAGCTATACTCCCCGGCGTAATCGCTGACGGCGTAAAAGCAGCTCGCCGCGATCGCCGCCTGGCAGTCGCGGTTGTAAAACGCCGCGGTACATCCCGAATCATCCTCTCCACTATCCGCCTCGAAGATGCACTCATCGAAGATCCACATGCCCCGGGCATCGGCCCCGTGACATGCGGCGGTTGATGCATCATCCCGCCGGGAATCCATAATGCAGGCAGATACAATCCCCAACCCACCCGACACATCCGCAGAGTGCATCGCTCTGCAATCCGCGCTCGTCGCCCAGCTGCCATCGCTTTGGAGCAGGCAATCGCTCATCAGGCAGCCCTGCACACCCGAATAGTTGTTCGCGTCGAAGTCCCCGCTCATGTCACAGCGGATTGTCCTGATCCTGTACGACGGCGTTGTTAAGTGCGAGAACTGGACGCAGTCGTAGGGAGCATCGATCGAGCAATCGGCGATCTCCACATCACTCGTCCCGGCCTCCCCCTTGATAATCCCAGTTGCCGCCGTTCCGCCGGCCGCCTCGACCCGCAGGTTATGATACTGACACTGCTTGTAGCTCTCGATCGCATGGCCGCTATCGTAATCGACGACTGAATGGTGTTTATTGGTCCCCGCCAGAACAACACTCAGCCCCGCGGCCTGAAGATCGACCTGCTCAGCATAGACTCCCGGCCAGACAATAATCGTATCGCCGGATGCCGCCAGTGCTATCACCTGGGCGATAGTTTCTTTCGCCAGGGCGAACGTGTGGCCGCTGTTGCCCGTATCGCCGGACTTGGCGACGTGCCATACGTGATCGGAATTGCCGAAGAAATAATTCATCAGTATCGGCCCCCGAATGCCCCCGCGAATCGCACCTTGCCATCCTCGTAATCCATATCGATCAGGTCGCCGTTGACCTGCGTCTTGTCGTATATGCTGTTTGCGATAACGATCCGCGATCCGCCGGCATTGCTTATATCGTAGTTCGAGCCACCGCCGGAACTCTTGATATTGCAGTTGTTGAGCACCAGCCGCGTGCTCGCCGCCACGGCGTCGTTGGTCTCTAACGCCGCGCACGGTCCCGATGCTGAGCCGTCTGTCATCAGAGCCTGGAATATGCAATCATCGAAAACATGTCTGCCCACCACGCTGGCAGCATAGCAAAACCTCCCCGACACATCCGTCCGCGTAGCGGTAAAGATCGATTTTCGAAAAACCCCGGCAATCCGCCCCAGGCTATTGAGGCCGATCAGCAGGTTCCGCAGGATCGTATGGACACTCGCCGGCGTTACGCCGGCAACTATGCACTCCTCGAATAACACCGGCGCGATCTCGGCGCTGGCGAATGATGGCAAAAGACTTATCGTATTCACCGCCTTGCTGATAAAATCACACCGCCTGGCCACCAGCCGGCCGTTGGCCACCAGTGAGGTATTGAGGGCCGCCGAATCCCCATCGATGTAGCAGTCTTCCAGGAGGATATCGCTGCGTGCCGCCCCGATTAGAGCCGTCCCCGCCGAATCAACCGTCATGTTCCGCAGGATGGTTTTGTCGTAGAGCGTAATCGCGTTGCCAGAGGCAGGCGCGATTTTTGATAAGTACTTATTCGTCCCGACGATCTCCAGACTCTTGGTGAGCGTCGCCAGGTCCACCGCCTCAGCGTAGGTGCCCGGCCAGATAACGATCATATCGCCCGATGCGGCATCGGTTATCGCACCATTGCCGCTATCGGCCGTGACCAGGGTCTTTCTCGCCGTGGCGAAGCTGTGCCCCCCGCCGGAATTATCCGCCGCGCCCGCCGACACATGCCAGACATGATCTGAATCACCGCAAAAGTAGAAACCCATGATCGGCCCTTTCGGTAATCGCCTCTGCTATTCCCCCCTATTAGCGCAGATTGGGAGGGCGCGATCAATGGAAATCCCCCGTTTGTTAGATGTGTTGTTAGATTTGCGTCCGCGGCTACCCGCACAGTATGCGATTGAGCACGACAAGGCTCGGGCACTTTCGCATCCAGCCGGCCATCCGGCTGGTGTCCCTGCCGGTATAGGCGGCGACGACCAGCCGGAAGTGCTCGCGGCTGAGCCGATACCCGCCTGGCCGGCGGACGGTCGGTCTTTCGTCGGCGTCCCAGGCGTCCTTCTCTGAGGTGATTTGGTAGCCTCTGCGTCGCAGGGCCATCACCAGGCCCCTGACGGCCATGCGATTGGCCTTTGTATCGGCGCCGTAGATATCGGCCGCCAGATCGGCCACCCTCACCGGCCTTCGCCAGTCCAGCCGCCACAGCAGTTCCAACTCCATCGCTATCTTATCGCGGATATAAGCCATGGATATCCCTTCTCCCTCCGGATAAAATTACGGGCCGCCGGTGCGGCCCGTATCATTGCTCTCGCCGCTTATTTCTCGGCCTTCGCCACGCCCAGCCTCATCGCAATCCCCGCGGCGCCGGCCAGCATGATCCACACCTCCATTGGAATATGCCACCGGCCTAGCCATTCGCCTGCGGCCATGACAACCGCCGCCACGCACAGGATGATCGTCTTACTCCAGAATTTCTGCATCGCCTCTTTCATATCGCCACGCTCCTTACAACATCGCTGTGATAATTGATTTCAACAGGTCCGCCACGGTCGGCGTCATTTCACCTGCAATCTTCCACTTCTCAACCGTTGCCAGAGCTTCTTCTTTGGTCATCGCCTGGAGCACCGGCAGGGCGATCTTAATCGCCTCGACGTGATATGACATCGGATCCGACATATTAGTCCGTACGCCACTCACAACAAATTGGGCCTCTCCATCTGCCGGTGCCGGAGTATATTTAATGCTCTCAATTGTGGTATTGCTCTGGCTGATAATATATGCCATCTTGTCGGACCCCCCCGGCATCGGGGCGGAAAGAATGCCTGTAGGCCCCGGCATAGTCACACGATTACCCTGCTCATCCTGCCAGATCTGCGACGGCGCCAAACCGTGGTAGGCTGCCGTCTGGTTGCCCGCAACGTCGATCATAGACACACTGGCGTCACTGGTCCTGGAATAAACATCCTCGCCAGTCAACTTCGTCAGGTTATGTGTACACCCTCCGACGATCACCATGCCCGCCAACATCACCATCATCACAATCCCTGTCCATCTCATCGCACACCGTCCTTTCCGCCGCCCCGTGGCAGCTGATTAAAAATTAGTCCCACCTAACGCATCTACATCAACAACCCTGGACGCAGCACCGGCTCGGTCGTCGCCGGCTTTCTATTGCCAGCCGGCCCCGGCTGTCGCTTCCGCCCTTGTCCGCCTGGCGCATCGATCTCGAGCCTCGCCCGCACGGCCAGCATCTGCACCCGTTCGACGGCATACACGCAATCCGCCCTGCGGCCGTATCCCTCGCCCGAATCGCAGACCGTCTTACCGTTGCCGGCAACCAGTCGCCATCGCCACTCGCCCGCTTTGTCCTGGTAAACCCAGAACCGCACACCTCTTTCAGTCGCCATAACTGTCACTCCTTTCTGTGTTTTCGACGCCATCTCGCAGCGTCTTTCGCAGCATCTTCCAGTAGGCTCGCTGATGCCGGCGATAATCCCAGGTCAGCAGCGTCGCCATCACCGCCGAGGCGACCTTTTTTCGCTCCATGATCGCCTCCATAGCCCTCCAAACCAGCAGCCGCCCGATCGGTTCGCCGGGCGTGACTTCTTCCAGTTTGGCGGCGAGTTTTGCCAGCTGAGACCGTTTGGCTTGCCTGGCCGCCTTTCTCGGATCCATCATAACGCATTCATCCTTTCTGTTTTTGCAGGTGTCCGGCAATCATCAACCGCCTGCGATGGTCGGTCAGCCACCAGGCCGCCAGGCCGATCGCGTCTGCCACATCGCCGCCGCGATCATCGGCCGGATCATACCCGCTGTAGATCCGCTCGATATTCGCCATCCGCTTCCGCTTAGCCACCCCGGCCGTCCAGACGTTCTCCGGCACCGGCACACATTCCCACTCGCTGGTCGCGTTGTGGTTCCGCCTGGCTATCCACGTCCACACCACCCGCCACATGGCCCCGACCGCCATGCCGTACACCGCCAGCCCGGCGCCATCTCCCTTGTGCCGCTGGCCAACCTTCCCGCTGGTGATCTCTACCACCACCACCTGCGGCTGCGCCAGCTCCAGCACATCCCACAGCTCGGCGCACATCGTGTCGATTCTTTGTATCGCCGTCTGATCATATTTCCGTGTTTTGGGCGTCAGCTTCCACGCATCGACCAGCTCGCCCGTGGCGGACAAAACCCCACAGCCGGTGACGCTGCTGGATGGATCGACTCCCACGACTGGCCCGACAAGATCAATCATCCTGTGCCTCCCCCACATCAAACGGCGTCTCCATGTGGCGGACCTCGATGCCCCATCTGTCGGGGTCGTTCATCACTAGTTCCCCGACCGCCTCTGCCATACTGCGGCCTCTGCCATTCTGCGTTCCGGCTCTCGCCCAAAAACCACATGCATATTCATCCGACAGCCTTGTTATCTCGATCATCCGCGGTTTCGCCGCGTTCGCTTCGCTCATCCTTTCGCCCCTCCCAGATCGAACGGCTCTCCGGCGTGCATAATCTCGACACCCCATTCCTGCGGGCTCATCACGATGAGCCTGCCGACCGCTTCGGCAATGCTGTGGCCGTACCCTCCGCCGCCGGTGCCGGCCCGATGGGCCCAGAATCCGCAGTCGCCGGGCATCTTGGCCACTTCGATCTCCCGTGTTTTTCTTTTCGCCATCGCTTGTTCCTGCTTCTACCTGTGGTTGATGGTTGGTCCCTGCTTCGCCCGCTCTATCGCCGTGCCTTCGCCGCCTAGGGCGGCCGCGCCGTGGCCGGCTCGATCAACCCTCGTTTCCTGCAATCCGCCACCCAGGCCGCAACCGGATTGTTGAGTATCCGCGACCTCGATTTTTCCTGGGCCAGGACCACCACGCACTCGATCCGCTTGGTGCCGCCCGCCCGGTGGGCCTGCCTCACGATCCGCTCGATCGTCGTGTAATCGCTGCGGCCCTGGCTGGTCTGTTTGGCCATGCCCGGGAATATCCGCTGCATCTCGTCGATCGCCCGCATCACCGCCACCTGCTCCCCGCCCAGGTGGGGCAGTTCATCCTCGGCGTCAGCCCCAGGAGCCGGGGCGAAGCCCCTGTCCCGGTCGGTGCCTCCCCCGAAACCCAAATCGCCGGAACCCGAAACCCGAGACCCCGAACCCCCCGAGGCCCGAAACCCGAACCCCGTAACCTCGAAGCCCGAATCGGAGGCACCGACCGGGACACCCCCGAAATCCTCATGCTCGGCCGAGCCACACGCCGCCGGCTCTGACTCCGACTCCGACTCCGACTCTGGCTCTGGCTCCGGCTCTGGCTGTTCTGCCGCACACGCAGGCACGCGCGTTTCGGTTGTTTTTCTCTTGTATTCCCCTTCGGTTCGGTTTCGTTCAAGAAGGCTCGCGGAAAGGCGTCCCTTTTCCGCGAAATCCGCGACGGGCACATTTTCCGCCCCATCTTTGCCCATCTTGCCATGCGTATCCTTACTATATATAGGTATGGCCGCAGCCGTCTCTTGTTGCGGGCCTGCCGTTTGCGGTCTCACCGTCATGTTCTCCGGTAACTGCCCGGCAAACGCACAGTCTATCACCTCGATCCAGCCGGCCTCTTCCAGGGCCAGCAGGGCCCGGCCCACCAGCTCGCCATCCATCCTGAACCTGCGGGCCATTACAATCGGAGTCATCGGGACGTTTCGCCTGTCGAGCTGCCAACCCCGTTCGCCGCCGGATCGCTTTGCGGCCACCTCCAGCAGCTTGCACCACAGCCCCAGACAGACCATCACGCCACCGGGGAGCTGTTCTGCGGCCAGACACAGATCATCGTATTGCGGCGTGATCTGACAGCCATGCGCTGGGAGCCGGACAAACCCCAGCGGCCCTTTTCGCATCTCCTGTCCATCCTGCCAGGATCGCGTATTGGCGTTGACCTCGTAGTGTTTCTCCCAGTTGACGATATGCCACGCCTTAGCCATTAGTGGTTCCTCCACGCCGGCCGATGTGCGTCCAGGTCCGGACCGCCATCATCGGTCACCTTAGCGCCATTACCCGCCCGCGGGTTTATGGCCGGTTTGCACCGCCGGCAGACGAGCCGCGGATCATCGACCCGATCCGCCGTCACGCGCATCGGATCGCCGCACTCGGAGCAGAAGCTCCGCAAATACCTGCTGCCGGCGATCGGCTCACCTTTTTTTTCCACGCCCGGCCTCCATTCTTCGCCACAAAACCCAGCCGTGAACGGCAAGAACGCTGAAGATCACATCCCTGGCCACCAGCCCCCACAGGTTCGCCTTCGCGTGCAGCCACGCGCAGATCGCGTTAGAGACGATCCACAGGCTGAAGCACATCATCCGCCTGTGGTTATTGGCGACCACGCCGGCGACCGCCAGGATCATCGCCAGCCACTGCGTCGCTTGAGCCATCAGCCAAGTACCCTCTCTTTCTCGCGACAGGATTGACGTGATTGGCTTGATTTTTTGTTAATCCTGTTAATCCTGTCCATTTTCAAATTCGTCCTGTCCTCGCCTCGCCACCTTCGCCTCCAGTATTCTCATGTACTTGACCGCCGCGGCCAGGTGCTCCGGTCTCAGCTTGCCCATCAGATCGCGATCATCATGCCACAGGAGGAAATCCTCGAGCAACCGCTCCTCGGTCGCCGTCAGCGATTGCACCGGTGCGATGTTGCCGGTTTTTTTGTCCGTGCCGGTTATCATGCGGACGCCCTCCTGGTCTGACCCACGGTCCGCTGCCGTTTCTTCTTCTTCGGCTTCGCCTCGGCGGCGAGCCGCTCCGCCTCATCGGCCATATCCTGATCGACCTGCTCCAGGAGCTTTTCCGTCGCGGTCTTTCCCGATGTTCGGGGGATACTCTTCCGCTCGGCGGTATTCCGCTCGGCGACCTCCGCCGGATCATCGCCCGGGGTCAGCATCCCCTGCGCCCGCTGAATTGTGCAATCGACCTCCGCTTCGCTTGCGATCAGCGTGGCGATCCTGGCGTACTGGGCCGGCGAAAAATCAAATCTCGCGAACTTCAGGGCTTCGCCGGCGATATCCACCGTGCATTTCTGGATCACCGCCCGGATCTCGATGCCCTCCATATCGATATTGACCGGCTCAGCGGTGTGGACCAGCTCGGCCATCTCCTGCGTCTGTCGGCTATCGAGTCTGACAGCCCCCCACTTCATTTCCGCGCAGTGCGGCTTGATCGTGCAGCTCAGGATCAGCACCTTAATCGTGATCTTCATCGGCATATCCTTTCCTGGTTTTTTGGTTAAGCCACTTCGGGCCATTTCCATTTCCCGCTTCATTTCCCGGTGATGTGGTGATGTAATGTTGTGTTACTTATTTGCCGCAGCCCCGCGGTCCGGCATCTCGTCGAGATACCACCGGGCCTCGTGCACCATATCCTTGCCGAGCCGACCGGCCGGCCAATGCTCACGCACCAGCCAGTGGTCATCTTCATAACTCTGTCGCCTGGCGAGTATCTGCTCCAGCGTCCTGCGATAGGCCCGGAAATCATCCGCCGCCAGGTCCACGCTCTTCCGCTCCTGGACAATCAGTCTGCCAATCGCCCGGCGGATCTGCCCTTTGGAAACCAGCCAGTCAACCGGCCTTAACAGCATCCTGACCTTTAGGTCATCCGCCTCGATCTGCTCGGCGGTTCGGTTCTTTTTTCTTCCTCTTGCCATCTGTCTTTCGCTCCTGCTTTGTCGTTTTTTCGTCAGCCGCCTTCGGCGTCCCATCGGCCGCCAGGTTCCGCCACGACTTCGGCTCGCCGAATCCCTTGCGCCCCGCGACATCGGCAAGCATCGCATCGACATCGATCTGGAGCAGTTCACCGACGCCGTGGGCCTCTGTAATGTATTCTTTCGACGCCTGCGTAATCGGCCCGTTATAGGTAACCCGCCTGACCAGCACGTCCCGGATCTGCTCCCAGAGCCGCTCGCAAAATGGGGGTATCGCGATATCGCTGTTGGTCTTGTGTGCCTCCGCAATCGCCTCTCGCCACCGCCCCCATGCCCTGATCGACCCGGCATCCACATAATCCTCCTCGCGCGACGTGCCGAGCTCGGCGGCCAGGACGACCAGCGTCAGGACCAGTTCGTGCTGCGCGTGGCCGAGGCCAGCCAGATCGATTTTGCCGATCTTCTCCTTCAGGTCGATGAGCACCTGCGCCCATCGCCTGGCATCGAGCGCTATCCGGCGATCTTTTAGCGGCGTGGGCACACCGGCGGCCTTCCGACTACCGCCGCCAGTTCGCCCCGATGATCGGCTCAGGGCGTTCAGCTTCACCCATCGCAACCTCCCGACACCCGACCCGCCCACCACCAGGGCCGGCGTCGCGTCTTTATCTGACTTTTTGGCCGGGGCCAGCTCAAGAGGCGATTTGATTGCGCCAAACACCTTTGAGAGATCCCGCCGCTCATAATAATGCAACCCAGCACCGGCGGCATAGATCAGATTCTTGTGTTCGGCCCTGAGCTCGGCGCCCCGCCTCTGCAGATAGGCGGCCTGCTTGGCGTTCCAGCACGCCACATCGAGGCAGCGATCATCGCCGGCGGGCTTTTCCGTGGCATCCGGCTCATCCCACAACAGCGGCTGTGCCCCGCTGCGTTTGGCGCATTCGCTGCACGCTCCCGCCTTCGGGACGAGCGTGCCATCCTCGAGTTTCCAGGCGGCCTTCTTCAGGATCCGCAGATAATCGGCCAGGACTTTATCCACGTCCTTGACCGTTTTCATCTGCTGGCGTTTCCATTGCACGGTCCCCCGGTAAATCTCATCCTGAACCGATTGCGGGAACCGCACGATCGGCCCCAGGTGCGCCGCCGTCCAGTGCGACAGGTCTTCATTTTCTACCAGGGCCTTTCGCCATTGGCCGCTCAGCTTACTGTCGATCCTCGCCCGCAGTCTGACCC
>Ga0307928_10003675_pt1 | contig 11708 bp, 22 predicted proteins | sample AceLakmetagen232_FD_201815 | JGI IMG/M metagenome (GOLD analysis project Ga0307928, IMG submission 201815) | Saline water microbial communities from Ace Lake, Antarctica - #232 | ecosystem: Environmental > Aquatic > Non-marine Saline and Alkaline > Saline | place: Antarctica: Ace Lake...
GTTTTACTAAATGCGAACAATGCTTGGAACAGCATAATAGAAAAAATAATAAGCGTAGAAATGAATTAGTAATGAATGGTTTATGCACATGGTGTGGAAAACAACCAATAGCATATGGCAGGTCTTCGTGCATATGTAATGATTGTTTGGACCGTGCCAACTATTTTTGGAAGTATAGAAATGGTTATTACCCAGATTTAGAAAAGGAATTGGAAGAAGTTAGAATATATATGGAGGAAAAAAGAAAATGAAAGTAGTAGAATTTGAACAACCAGAGAAAATGATGGAATTGTACTTCGTGGGTGACGTACATTACCCTAGGGGTATTAGAAGCAAGTTTTTGGAAGTATTGAAACAAATAGAAGACAATCCGAATGCATATGTTATTGGCATGGGAGACTTTTGTGAAAACATTACAGCAGGTGACCCTCGGTATAATCCAGAAGAAATGGCAAGTATCATTATGAAACACGGACAACCTCTTAATATGGTTGATGCACAATGGAAAATGTTTGAAGAAGATATTAAACCATTAGCAGAGAAGAAAAAGATACTTGGCTTATTAATGGGAAATCATGGTTCAAGTTTTACCAGACGAAATTCATATAATGCACTTAAAGGTATTTGTGACAGAAATGATATTAAATATCTTGGTGATGGTATGGCGGTTTTTGATATATCATACAAAGGGAAGCATACGTACATTCAGGTATTTCATGGTTCTGGTGGTGGAACAACAGTTGGATTTGCTTATAAACGACTAAGTGATTATAGCAACATTATAAGTGATGTAGATGTCGTGGCAGCGGGTCATTGTTTTGATGAAGAAACAGAATTACTTACAAAAGATGGATGGAAGAAGCACGATGAGATATCTGTGGGTGATGTTGCATTGACCTATAATCTAAAAACTGATAATTCAGAATGGAATAATATAGAAGATATCAGTCATTATACTCACTACAAAAAAATGATACATTTTAAAAACAAATCAATGAATTTAATGGTAACGCCAGACCATAGTATTGTTGGTAGTTGGAGATATTTGAAAACGCCATTTAAAAGATTGAAGGCAAAGGATTATGTTAATAAGAGAATAGATATGCCCAATGGTGGTAAAAATATCAATGAAGAATATACAAAGTATACAGACGATGAATTGAAATTGATTGCATGGGTAATTACAGAAGGTTGCTATGAAGATGGGTCGCACATTCGAATATCTCAGTCTAATAAACCAAAGGTCGGAATGAAAAGAATAGAAGATTTGTGCAAGAAAATGAACATAGAATATTATCTTAGTGAAAGAAGTAGCAACGAAAATAGGAACTATGATGCATTTAGAATAGGATTGCGAGGAAAAAACGAATTTGTAAAAATGGCTATGAAAGAATTTCCAGATAAGCAATTAACCAATGAATTTCTAAAATTATCCGAAAGGCAGTTTAAGATATTATTTGAAGAACTTATGTTGGGTGATGGAATTAAGTACGGAAAAAGAATGTATCAATATAGTACAAAATATGAGAAGGAAGCGGATATACTTCAGTCATTATGTGCATACAATGGTTATAGGTCATCTAAAATATCTAAGCAGGACAAAAGATGGCATAAATCCATATTGTATGTGATTTCAATCAATACACGTGGTGTAACATCAGTGTCTGAAAATTCTGGTAAGTATGTTGATTATAATGGTGTAGCATGGTGCCCAACAGTAAAGAACGAAACTGTTGTTGTCAGGAGAAAAGGGAAAACAATTGTAAGTGGAAATAGTCATCGTTTAGGGGTAAACATTTCAATACGTCCGTTAAAACTTCAAGATGGAAAATTGAAACAACGCATTCAATATCACTGTTCTACTGGTTCGTTCCTTGGCAATTACGAAGAAGATACAACGAGTTATGCAGAAAGAAAAGCGTATCCACCGTTGCCAATTGGTTATGTACGGATGGAAATATATAAAGGGGAAGTAGTACCCGATTCAGTGGTACCAGTTCCTGTGTAGGAGTGTGAAAAATATGGATAAAAAGATAGAACATGTCGAATGGTATTTATCAAGAATCAAAAAATTTAGGAATAAAAACCCATGCAGAGTAGAATTTAATGTGATAATGGCAAAATGGTTCTTAGATGGTGTATTAAATGACAATAATAAAGTCGTAACAACAAAAGAAGGATATTGGTAAAAAATGAATTCCCAAGAGCATGCAGAATCAAGTGACTATGAAAGAGTAATAGAATATCTTAATAAATTAGATTTTGTTGGTATAAGTCACGAATCGTCAGCAATAAAAATATATACTAAGAATAATATATCAGTAGTCATATCAGTAGCAAAAAGATAGTAATATTGTTAAACATACAGGTAACATTTAAATACTATGAGATATACCTGTGTATAGGAAGGATATAATGTATAATAAAGGATTTTATATATCACCGTCAAAAATTAACACATTTTATATGTGTCCGTATCAATACTGGGCAAAGTATATAGCACATTTACAAGCAATACCGACACCAGTTGGACCGATGATGTTTGGTAGTACAATACATGATATAATTGTTCAGTATTATGATAAAGTCGATAATGAAACGCATTTATCAGAGGCAGTCGAAAAAATCGAAGAGACATTTACCGAAAATTCCAATTGTTATACAACGTCGCACCCGAAAATCACAAAGCGTTGCCAACGGAACTTTGCTAAGTTTGAAAATGAACGTATAGAGTCCAAAAAAACAAAACCGATATTATTAGAAAAGAAATTATTTGCCGATTTATTTCCAGAAATTCCACGCATAGGTGGAATCGTAGATGCCTATATGGAAGATGGTGCATGTATTGACTGGAAAACTGGTAGGCACGAAGAAATGGATGATGCACGAATGACACAGGGCAAAGTTTATGAAATGTTGCTTGAAGATAATGGATATCCGGTAAAAAAAGTAGTTTTTAATAATTTACGCAGGGGTATGCAACTGGAATTACCAAAAATAACCAACGGTTGGTTGGAGACCAGAATTAGATATATGGTAAGCCAAATAAAAAGGGGAAGATTTCCAACCCAAGAATCTGGTTTATGTGATGGGTGGTGTGGTTATGTGCTAAGTTGTAATACAAGATATAAATGTCCGTGGAGTGGTCACGTTGTCTAAAAGGGTATGTCAGATATGCAGAAAGCATGTGGAACGCAGTGAAATGATTCGTGCTGGAAAAATTGGTTTAATATGCAAGGAGTGTAGCGAACAGCTTGAAGCAAAGTAAAACGACCATTTGGATGCATATAACATATATATCTATAATTGTAATATCTTTTGCAATTATAGGCAATTATATAATGGAAGAAGAAATACCTGAAGTTATCAAAGAAGAACCCAAAATGTATGAAATATACGAACCTTTTATTCGACCAAATGACACAATAAATTTTGCAAATAGTATATTAGGACACAATTTTGGTGGTATAAATAATGTAATGCTTGTACAATACCATATATATGATAAGTTTAATATTACAAGTGGGCAAACAATGTATCCATTACAAACAATTGAAAATAGAAGTGGGTCGCATAACAGTTTAATTTTATTAGAGTATAGTATCTTCTATGAATTAGATTCGTGGATTTTAGTTGTTAATTTTGAGAATAAAACAATATTTGATGAAAACCATATATCAATATTAACGTTTTATAATGGTTCTGCTATGATATCAGACTTTTATATTCCGTTATCCAAGGTGAATTATGTTTGTAGATTGAAAGACGCAGGAGATTTGCTGTACGATATATTAGTTTATACCGATATAGATAAATACGAAGTCAAAAATGCAATATCATTTTCATCAGAATATAGTTTTGAAGATAATATACAGTTTTCTGAATGGTTGAATCGTAAGACAATAGAAAGTTATATTAATGTTGAATGACATACTGATAGTAATGGACTTAAAGTTTTTGTGGAAGGAAATGATAGTGAACGACAAAAACTATCCTAGTCGGGATGCTAGTGTTGTATTCGTTATTATGGCATTTGCTTGGATATTAGTTGGCACTTCTTTTGCTACAGAAACAGTGGTGCTTTCATGGATAGCATTTTCAGTAGCAATTATTTCAACAATGTCAATGTTCTGGTATTTCGTTGTAAGACCGTTGCAGTATTATGAATCAAAGTACGGAAAAACTGGGTGGGGTGACAAATGGTTAGAAAAGCATTAGCATTATTGTTTATTATTATAATTGTAGCGCCAAGTTGTTTAGCATATCAAAATGTAACGCAACAGCAGACAAAGGAATTATTAGGGCAAGATATTGTTGTAATAGATTGCCGTCCTTGCAAATGCAATTATGATAAAGGACACATCGAAGGGTCGATATGGTCTGTCAATCCAACATATTTTTATAGTGAAAGCAGAGATATTATGGTTTATGGCGAAGGCAGTGATGAGTTTTGTATGGATTTATCTAATAATACAGATGTAAATGTATATAATTTGCATGATTATATGGGATTGTTTGATTATTCGAGAAGCAATATATCAACAACAGATAGTATGATATTTTTTGGATTGTTATCTGCATCTGTGGTTGCATTTTTCATTGTATTCTATTGGCAAATAAAGAAAAAAGGGAATGATTAATATTTATTGAAGGAGAAAAGATGCAATTATCAGAAAAATATAGACCAGTTTCTGCAAAGGATTTCATAGGAAAACAAGAATTTATAAAAGAGATTATGGAATATGTTCAGAATGCATTTCCTGTGCTTCTTATAAGTCCGCCTGGATATGGCAAGACAACATTAGCAATAGTAGTTGCAAATGAACTGGGATATCAGTTGATAGAAAAAAATTCGTCTGATAAAAGATTAAAAGAAGATTTACAGGATTTAGAAAGAGCATTGAAAACAAAAACATTTAGAAAGGTATTATATCTATTAGATGAAATAGATGGAATAAAGAATCAAAAATATTTGGCAAAAATAGTAGAAGAATCGAAACACCCAATAATAATGACTGCAAATGAAGAATATAAAATATCACCAGAAATAAAGCAAGTAAGTAAACACATAAAAATGCAAAAACCAAAAATAGAAGACATAACAAAACGTATTAAACAAATTGCACGAAAAGAAGGAATAGCAGTAAATTACGGGAGTATAACAACAGATATACGTTCCAGTATCAATAATACATTTGGTGGTGCTTGTAGTCAAAAAACTAGGATAAATGATTTTGATAAAGTGTTGAATATATTTCGTGGTTATAAGAGCGAAAATACGCCATTGATTTGGTTACTGGACAACGCACACAACTTCTACAAAGGTTATAAACTTATTGAAGTAATAAGGTTGATAACTCTTGCAGATAGTATAGGTTGTAGGGAATTGTTAAGTTGTTTGCCAGTAGCGATATATGGTAAGTCAACACACCCCTATTATCTAAACAAGAAACATAGGAGTGTGGAAAATGGATTTAATCGATGATTATGTAAAAATTGTCGAACGTTATTCGGATGCACCAAAAATCTTTCTTGAAGCATCTGCATATCATAACGTTTCGGCATTATTAGGCAGGTTTTTTAGAAGCACGAATTTTGCGGGTGGTGGCGACACAAAACCAAATATTTGGATTATAATTTCGTCGATTCCAGCAAGGACACGTCGTTCGACAGTAGCGAAATATTCAGCATGGGTATATGATAAAGTGCTTCAGGGATTTTTTATGAATACATTTGGATTGCCAAAAGACAAGGCGTATTTTAAAGCGTCATCGACAATAATTGAAGAAGGTACGCCAGAAGGAATTACTGACCATATAGAAGATACAGGAATGAAGACGTTTTCGATACAGTCCACTGAGTTTGGTTCAGTCTTACAAAAGATGTCGGCAAAGGAATATCAACTTGGTATATCAACGTTATTATCGAAGATGTATTCTGGCGAAGGTGGAACAATGATGCTGAGTGGTCGAAATCGGGATAAACCAGAAGAACGTATTCGAACATTGCCAAAAGGGTTGTATGTTACAATGTTTTGTGGTATGCAGGAACCATCATTATATATTACACCAGATATGGCAAGGCAGGGAATATTACGACGTATTATTTTGTGTTACTTTGATGTAAATGAAATGACAAATTGGCTTAAACCGTTATCGGTCAATAGTGATAATATTTTTAGTGAACTGCGATTATTAATTGATGAATATAAAACACGGATGATACAATATCGTGATTGGTCGCAGTTAAAAAGACCGTATCAGATAAATGCAACATTTGTGCCACGTGCGATGGATTATATTAATAAATATGCTGAAAAGGATGATTACGAATTAAAAGTCGAGTCTAACTTGTATAATATTTATAAGCAAAGTTATTGGGAACATTTATCCAAACTTTCTATATTACGCAGTATAGCACGTGATGGTGTAAAAATGATTGCAAAAGAATACCGAGCAGTTATTACATTGGATGATGTGCAAAAAGCGCAACGGTTTTTAGATGAAGCAACAAAGCATTCAAAAGAGATTATGTTCAATCTTGGTAGAAAGGATGAACCATTACGGTCGTCACGTGACCCCTTGAATAGAATCTTCCAGTTAATTAAAGAATCTGGTAGTGAAGGCATACAGCGTTCTAAATTGTACCGAAAAGTGAATATGAAAGCAGGACAAATGGGTGAATTTATTCGAACATTAGAAATTCAGGAGAGGATAATAACCAAGTTGCCAGAATCTTCGAGTGGTCGAATTCCAATAACGTATGTTGCAACAAAAGTTTGATGTTTTTTGCTAAAAAGCGACCTTTTAAAAGGTCTTCTTTCTTCTTTTTTTGGTATTTTTTCATAAGGGTTGTTCTTCTAATAGAAAGTGTTATAAAGAAGTACTTTGCATAGATAGTATCAAAGATTGTACCATATCGCATAAAGCTATGGTTGTTAGTGTGGGGTATGTCGTGAGTGATATAATTTGCGAACGTCTTTGTGACGATTGCAATGTGAAGTTACATAAGAATCCACATAACGGTGGGGATTATACAATAACAGGTATATTGTTGTCATTTTGCCCTACTTGTGGTTATATGTACCCATTACTTGATGGTGTTAAAAAAGCAATATCGAACAACCAAAAGCGAAAAATCGGCGTAATAGTAGCGAAAAAGTACAACCTTGATTATAGGATAACTAATGACTTGGCAAAAGGTATAAAAAGTGGTGATACAGACGCATTTGTTAAGTCATTGGCGAGTAAAGTAGAAAAAGAGTTTGAAGTAAAAGTACTTATAAAGGGATTAAGATTTAAATAGGGGAAGGGGTTTCCTTCTTTCTAATTTCCTCACCACCTTATTTCTCCTTCCCCTTCATTCCTCCAAGTACTTTAGTGGGACGTAGACCTAGTAAATATTTGCTATCTACGGGCAAAATAAAAGAGGTGAAAATATGGATATGATATATCTTTGGTCAATAGCATTTTTTATTGGTCTAGTAGGTGTAGGTTTCGGACTTAAAGGGAAAGGATTCGGTAATATTCCGTCACCATACGTTTTAGGCATTGGCGCAGTTCTTGCTATTGCTGGTTTCGTTATGGGATTCGGTCCCCTTATTGGTTGGGAACAAACAACAAGCACAGATGAAACAGTAACAATCGTTGAAGAAACAATTGCTGGAACAGCATTCGACATAACACCAACAAATGGTAGTTATGATGGATGGTCAACTGGAAGTGTACCAGTAACTATCGCATCAGATGAAGAGTCAGCAACAGGTGCAATAACAGTTGATGCAGATAATGGTTTTATAGGAAACTGTACTTCTATCAACTTTTCAATAACGCCAATAGCACCCGCAGGTGCAGATTCACAAGACCTAGCAACAATCTTCTTCAGTGTCGATGAAAATCAGAAATACGATGGTGAAGAAATTTATACAGAATCATCTGGTGTAATGAGAGCACAGTTTGCAATAAATGATTACGGTTCTACCGAAAACTATGAAGGACAACATACAATGCTTATGACAGACACACATTGGGTTGAATTTAGATGCGACCTTGACGGTGCAGGAACTGATACTTTCGGTGAAGAATTCGATGCAATTGGTGACACACTAACAATACCAGTAAGTTTCTGGAACAGCGACCACAGTTGGACACAAACATTCGACATTATACTAGTATGTGTTGATGGTGCGTAAACATAATCTAGATTAATATCTAGATTCTTTTTTCTTTTTTTTTATTGGGGAATGAAAATGCAGAAGAAACTATTAGGATTTTTTATTATTACAATGGTGATATTATCACTAACAGGTTGCTTGGGCAACATACAGACACGAAAGTGCTTACAGACATTCGATGTTCGTATAACATCGGTGGCAAATTGTAGTCTAAGTGGAAAAAACCTATCAACTGTATTAAGTTTGAATACAAATCCGGGCATTGAATTTACAGTACGACCAAATTATTGTATTGGTGCAAAAGCAGATGAATATGTATCAATATATTTTAAGGTCGAAAATTATCCGTTAGCGTCAATTAAGACGATTGGTGGCACACCATTCATAAAGTGGACACAGAGCGAAAATACTTGGTATATAAGCGGCGACGACAGAATTGATAATCTCGGTACATATATTTTTCGCTTAGAATTCGATTTAAATCCATCCGAAGAAGAAAGTAATGAGATGGATATTATCTTCTATAATAAGGACAACACATGGAGCAAGAACTATAAATTAAAATTGTGGGATATCTAATGGGTGTAATATATAAGTGGTTGACAAATTCATATACCAATTTTGGTAAGATACCATTTATTTTTGTATTAATAGTTATTGAACTATATTTTTTTATTAACGGAGAAGCACATTTTCCAGAATGGAGCAGTACTTACGGCAATTTAATAACCGTTTATATTCTGATGACGCTTTTCTTTTTATTATGGTCACGCAGAGGCGTTGACCAGCAAATCGACAGACCATTTAGTCAATCAATTATATGGTTTGTCTTCTTTTTTATAGGAACTTATGTTTTGATGCTTTTTGCGTCAATCTTTGGGTTGTTTCAGACAACGTCAATTCCTTCTTCTTTATTTTGGCCAACAGTAATTATACAGGTTTGTGTAGTGGCAACATCAGAAGAACTTATGTTTCGTGGTGTTATGCTTGACTGGGTCGGTGTTATTTGGTCGTCAGTGGCATTTGCAGTTTTTCATGGTTGGGCATATGGCATGATTTATTACCAAGGGCAGTATTCCTGGGGTGCAATGGCGTTTGCTTTTGTAATGGGTTTAATCTTAGCAATGATAGCGAAAAACAAGGAGTGGGGGCTTGCAGCCACAATTTCGATTCATGGATGCTACAACTTATTTATAACGGGTGCAATGGCAGGATTTGGTGGATAAATATGTCTGGTACTGATGGTCTTACTTATAAAGAATTTTATAGCAAAGAATATGCAAAAGCAATGAAACAAAAATTGTCTATTTCACAAAAGAAACCAAATTTAGGATACTTCAAAAATGGGCAAGTGCCATGGAACAAAGGTTTATTAATCTTTGCAAAAAATATAATTTACCATATAAGTATGTTGGTGATGGCAGTTTTTGGGTTAAGAACAGGAACCCGGATTTTATAAACACCAATGGTGAAAAAAAGATAGTAAATATTAACGGCATCTATTGGCATTTATGGAAACATCAAAAAGAGAATCCGTCTTTGACTAAAAAAGATGTAGAAATCAAAGAAATGATACATTATGAACAATATGGATTCAAGTCAATAATAATTTGGGAAGACGAAATGGATAATGACGAAATTATCCTTAAGAAATTAGGAATAACATATAAATAAAAGAGGTGAAAAAATGGTAGAATTAAAAACAAGAAAGTTTGGTGGGCAAAAATTTTATTTCAAAGATAGTGTAGCAAATATTTCTACAGCTAATGAAAGAGTAAGAGTATTAAAGAGAAAGGGTTATAAAAAGTGTAGAATAACCAAAAGAAAGCGTGGTTTAGACATTTGGGCAAGAAAAAATAAAAGAGGTGAAAAAATATGAAAAAAATAACAGAACTATTTGTAGCATTTGTATTGGGTGCAGTAGTAGCATTAGGTGCAACATACTATTTTGGATATTTAATAATCTAGTAGGTACGATATGAATTTAACAACACTCATTACGAAAAAAGTAAGACTGGTTGGTCTTATATTAATCGTGTTTATAGGTGCTTGGATGATGGTGACGCCGTTTTACTCGTATTTAGTTGAAACACTAGATATTGGACCAGTTATATCAGTAATAATTGGTGCTGCGATAGTATTTATAGGTGTAACTAAGTACAAATTACATTTATGGTAAAAAATGAACAGAAAAATATTAATGCTCATTATTATGAGCATAGGAATGATGATGGCAATGCCATTGTTACAAGCAGCAGTTTCACCTGGACCACCCGTTGGTTTGGCATATTCAATAGTAGGCGACAGAGATGTTAAGATAAGTTGGACAAGCGTAGCAGACAATAATACAGTTCTTAAAATATGGAGTGAATCAGAAACATGGGATGCAACTGGATGGGACCGTGAGACCGAAGGAACAGAAGTATTGAATTCTAGCACAATAAATGGTTATAATTTCACGGGTATATGTGGAACTACATATCATTTTGCTACATAGTGTTATTCGATAGGTAATAGTAATTTTAGTACAGTAAACCAGACAATTACAATACGTATGCCAGATTGTGCAGGTACTGGTGGCGGAATTATAACACCATTGACCATAGTCGATGAAACACCAGATGAAGAAGTAGATGTAACAACAGAAACCGAAAACTTCTTTGAAGGAACAGGTGACATTATAGATGATGTACCAAATTCATATACAGTAGCAGGAATTGGTATAATAGTCTTTTTAGGTATTGCTTGGAAACTCGGTTGGTTAGCAATAATCGGAATCTAATCGGTGTTTATCTTGCGCAACCCAAAAATGGCACGTTACGGTAAAAAGAATGGTCGTTGGAAAGGTGGAAATCCCAAGACCTATTACCGAAAAAAAGCGGGTTGTAAAAGAAATGATGGCAAAGTAGTACACCACTTAACAATGACGAAACTGGAAGTATTGAACAATCGTAGAATATCAGCACGGGCAAAACATAACAAGTGGCATCCCGAAAAAGGCGGGAATCATAACACAAAAAAATAGAAAGGTTTATAAAGAGATAGAATATTCGTGCAGTAGGTGATTAAAAATATGAGAAAACCAACAATGAAAATGTCATGGCATGGTGTTAAGGGAAATAAATGGAAAGCATGGGATATAACGGTTGATGATAAAAAGTATCATCATCAAGACAAGAGTTCTGCTATGAGACAATTTAACGCAGCAAAGCGAGTATATGTTAAATTAAAAAAGCAAAAGAAAAGTAAATAAATCCTTATAGTAGGTAATTAAAATGTCAAAATACGTAAGTCCAGAACGTGAAGCATATAAACTCAAGCGCATATATGGAAAAGTTAATGGTAAAAGTATTTTGTTGACTAAGACCGAATTTGACAAAGCGCAAAAACGTGCAAAAAGATATGGATGGTGAAAAAAATGGTAAAAGCAAAGAAAAAAATATGTATCCGAAAACCAGATAAATTTGGTGATTGGTGGGTAACAATAGGTGGAAAACCTTATGAATTCGCACGCACTAAAGCGAAAGCAAAAAAG
>Ga0307928_10003679_pt1 | contig 11706 bp, 29 predicted proteins | sample AceLakmetagen232_FD_201815 | JGI IMG/M metagenome (GOLD analysis project Ga0307928, IMG submission 201815) | Saline water microbial communities from Ace Lake, Antarctica - #232 | ecosystem: Environmental > Aquatic > Non-marine Saline and Alkaline > Saline | place: Antarctica: Ace Lake...
TAAATCTTAACTTAGTCTGATAATTGTATTGGCCTGAAACTAATTTTGGAGACCCAAAAAACGAGCCTTTCCCAGCTAGACTCATATTACTACTTCTCAGCCCCTCATTTAATATTTTTTTTGCGGAGTTTTCACTCGTAGCGTGTATTATATGAGATCCGTTAATCTTAACCCTTTTTATAGCCCTTTCTGTACCGCCATATAACCGTTCTAACATCTTCCAATATTGTTTATTCCTTATAGAATTTAATGACCGAGACGTTTTCATCATAATCGGACACTTCATTTTTTCATCCTTCCAACCAACTAACATAATCTTGTATCATATCACCAACCTCTCCTTTCGTTCCTATAAACCATCCAATCATATCTTTTATGCTATCAGTAATGTATATTTTTACCATCTTGTTGTCAATTCTTTTCTCTACCCTGTATTCTGTTATATATACACAAGGTCTGTCAGACCATTCATATACTAGCTTTCTCAGGACGAAGAACCCGTTGTTGACATCGTCAACTGCTTCCTGGGATTTGATCTGGTTATCTTCCATCGTATTGCCGTTGTACTTAGCTTCGATGGGGAAATTACCAAGCTTCGTACTTAGTACGGCATCGTATGGTCTCTTTACTTCGTTCTTGAAACCACTTTTTTTATCTCCACGTCTTTTCCCCGCCTTGATCTGCCTATACCGACTCTCGTCTATCTTGGGGTCTTTTATTTTCTCGTAATGACACTGAAATATTGCTGCAATATACTTGAAATCTCTCTCGAATAGGGCTTCTCCTACCTTATTCGGTATATATAATTTTTTAGCCATTGTATCTAATCTCTACTCGTTCCACCCATAACAGCCCCACATTTAGGGCATTTCGTACCTGAGCAGGGACTACCCTGAGTATGCTTTTCCTTGTGACCACATTTTGGGCAAACACACATATTTGCTCCTAAGTCTCCCTGACGATTGCCACCTACACCAAGTCCTTCTCCTCTGGCTGCTACTTTCAACATAATTGGACATTTCATACTTGCTTCCTTTTCTTTACGTTTTTTGTTAATCACATAAGCTCCTGCTCCAATACCTAAGCCTAATAAACCAGCACCTAACATTATCTTTCTATTTCTTATTCTTTTTAGACCCTTTTCACCCATGTTAATTAATTTCTTATCTATTATAACTGGCAACCTTGACGATCTCAATTTATCCTTAGCAGCGATGCCACTACGTATTCTTTCCAAATCACCATCCTTAAAATTCTTAATCACTCTACCTTGAAGGTCTGCTGTATATCTTTTAGCATTGCCCCTAAATAGATGCGACTTACCATCACTATATCCCCCACTTCTGTGTTTGATACCCATGAGCCTATCTTTGGCCCTTACACGCCTATTTTTCAATGCCTTTGCATCGGTTTCCTCTATCATTAGCCTGCGCATTATACGTGTATCGCCTGTCACGTTATATCCTCTCCCATACCGTTCAGTCGTTAAAAAAAAAGGTTCATTTTTTGCTGCCCCAGCATGTGCCAGAAACTTATCTTTTTGCCTACTACGAAGAGCTTTCATATTCCCCGCATATCCTCTATCAATACGATCTAAAACACTTGTACCTTTGCTCTTCCCCACTCTTCCCCAACGAATTGCTTCTCTATTGGCTTTTCTCGCAGCCCTTGCCAACAATTCTGTACTTAACCCCGTCTTCAACATTATTGGGTTTCTCATAATTTCTCCTTATTTCTATATATCTTCTATTATAATATTAACAATAAATGTCAAGGAATATTCCCATAACGGCTGATAGCTAAAAAAAAAGAATCATGCAATTCCTACTATAGTTAACGCCCCAGTTGACCCATCAGATGCCACAACTTGTGCAGGGGAAGCCAACGATAGAGGCAAAGGTACTGAGTTCATTACAGCATTTATTATCCCATTAGCCATTTTATCTATCACGCTTTGGTAATCATCATCAGGGAAATATACCACAAAGTAATTTGAGATAAATATCACCGGTATGACAATAGTAAATAGACCATTCTGGCTTTCTCCCATTTTCGTCTTAGATAATTCAATTGACATAGCAACATTAAGCCCAGCCACTCCGGCTTCTGCAGCAGCAGATTTTAAAACATTAGATGAAATCATTAGTGAAGCGTGGAATTTATGTACAGTACCATTTAGTATGGATGGAATTATCCCAATATTACCGACATAGGTCGCACTTATCTCAGCGTTAGTGGTTATATAATCAGATATTGCTTTCGATACATCTTTCCAGTAATCCTCATACCCTTTATTGTACGTCGCTTCTACAAGTACACCTTTAAAGTTTTCTACGTTAAGCATGTTGCTACTCCTTATTAAGAAATATATCTATCTGGCTTACAATCCTAACATCTTCCGGCGACATAATACTTGGTATATCTACCAGGCAATCCTTTTCATCTACGATGATCATAAAGCTATTACCACAATCGGGGCAGAGATGGTATATTCGGTTAGTCTCCGCAGCCTGTATCATTTCACTCCCGCACCTACCACAATACGCGACATTCATATACTTCATAATAAATATTGTCCCCATTTACTATACCCCGCTATCATATACTTAGCGTCTCCATTATGATAGATATCGCCTTGTTAAGCAAATCAGTTGCACTGCATATAAAGATCATGGCAACTACTATAGTTATTATCCTAATCGCTATACATTTAGTGCTTTCTATAGCTTTAAATGTACATAAAACTCCTATAGAAAGAGATAATACCCCCAGTAAAAGTAGCAGATATCCCACATATACCCCCTTGCCAACTGTAACCAAGTATATATTTAACAATTTAACTAATTATGTCAAGTAATATCTAACGGGCAATCAAACATTATGCCCATTGCCCGTTAAATTTCTTATAGTTATTTTCATCTAACTCGTTTTATTACTTTTAATATATCACCTGATACCCTGCCATATTTTTCCTTTGAATCTGTCCGGATACATTTGAGAGTATAAGTGTCATCATCGTTAACATATATAACCATATATTCTACATCTTTCCCTCTTTTTGTACTTATGACTATATCTCCAACATTTATTGTTTTGTTATCCTTGTATAATCTGCTAACTATCCAAAATAATCCTATCAGTACAAGTATGACGGTCGCTATAGCAATGGCAACAGCACTAAGGATATATAGACAACACGCTATTGCTGTATCATCAATTTCCCATTTTCTGTTTTGTGTAACATAACATATAATGTATATAGTAGTCAAAATTGATCCAATCAATAGAATGATATACCACACCCATAGTTGAGTCTGTCCGTATACATCAAATAACCCGCTTATTAATCCCACTATTATCCCCCTTTTTGTTGTATTTGTACCCCTCCCAGCTAACTGTCTTAAATATTCTGGGACTATTTACCCACCTTGCGAATGCTCTTTGATATTCGTCTTTTTTGTTGAAAGGCATTACGAATGGTTGTATTCCTATTTCTTTAAGCTTCATTGCCCTCATAAGATCTTCCTCCGGGCTGCTCCAGTATCCGATTAATATATAGCATGTGATATAATATTTCCTAAGATGTTTAGATATTAACTTTATTTGAGGAATCAAGTCTTCACGAGGGTTATCCCAGGCGATGTGAACCGAACCATATGTTTTCTTTATGTATTTCCTGATAAATTCAGCGTGTGATGGGTCAAACAGTCTAACATCTATCCCTGACCGGAAGCTTATAGGCAGACCCCATTGCTCCAAGTACTTCTCTGCATCTTTCCAGTTGGGGTTAGCAAAGAAGTTATTGTCCATGATATCTATCACCTTACCATTGGGATTTAGATTATAGGGATCAACCCGGTGCATATACCCTTCCTTTTCTCTCACTACACAGAAAGGGCAGTTCCTTACGCATCCACGAGAGAACCACACATAAGATTTCTCACAATCCGGATATATAGAATAGTCGAGATTGCAACATTCTATTTCGTCAGGTAGTTTCTTCCCGATATCATCAAAGCCAGTTCCTCCGCAAATAGCATTCTTAGGCACTCCTGACTTATCAGTGTAGTCAAATAGAGAGGAACAGTACACCTTATCGTATCTATCTCGGTTGAAGTCTATGTACCATTCAACCTCATCCCCAATGCTCTTATGGTAACTCGCTATCCTCATAAGGGCAACATTGTCTATCTTTGGTTCTATGTTATATAGAGCTATTTTCATAGTTTATCACCTTCTGTCATCGTATATTTCTATAATACCATCATAGTCGTCATGCTCTCTTTCAAAGATTACTATGTCATTATGATTTTTTATAAATACCATTAACTCTTCTAAACTATCTATGTTCAATACCCAACATATCTCGTAACCAAACATTCTACCAATACAACCATGTTTCATTATCTTGTGGTTTTTCCCTTTGGTCCTCCATTTACCTTCTGATGAAGAAAACTTTCGGTTAAATTCTTTCTCTGAAACAGTTCTACATCCCCATACTTCTTTCTCACCAAGCACAGCCTCATCGCAAGGTCTCTCCTTTCCACCTATGCTTGTTCTTGTTACTATAAATCTCATAATATTATCTCCTACTTGCTTATCCCATATACTATTTCTAATTCCTCTTCTCTTTCCAGAATAAGGAACCATCCAGACCCATTAAGTTGTTTTGTATCGAGATCATAAGTTGCCGATAGCATCGCCTTCTTCTCTTTCTTAAGCTCTGCCATTGCTGCCTTCATATCTTTTAGCTTAACATCTTTATAGCCGATATCTAATAGACCCTCATGAAGTTGGCTATATCCATTCCACATGTATCTCCTGCTAAACCTATACCATCCCTTCATTATCTCAACGATGTCGTCTTGCATGTTATTCTTCATTTAGTTTCTCCAATGATTCCTCCGTAATATCAGGCAAATTACAATACTGGTTAGTTAGTTCTTCTACCTGCTTCTCTTTTTTGCTCAATCCATCTAATTCAAAACCAAGCTCTTTTAACTTCCTATTTATTACAACCTGCTTACGTCCTATTCTGGATAGCTTCTCCGCGTTGTATCTCTTTATCAATATACCGTGACAATACATACCTATAGTCATATTGACATTCTTATAATCCATAGCACCGTCTTCATTAGATAACCATCTAACTGCATCCAACAATGTTTTTACCTCGGTTTGGTCAGAATAACATCCTTCATAATTCCCACTATACTCCACCTTAAATACAACTTGTGATTTATCAAATTCCAATCTAAGTAGATTTTCTGATTCTTTCATTTCTCTTGCTATCTTCCTGTTGATACCACCAACTTTCTTATTCCTTTCCTTAATAAATAGTTCTTCATTAGTCATCTTTACTCCCATATTCTATTCCCATAGTGCGCACACTAAGACCTAAATACATTGGCTTAACCTTTATGCCACATACAATACTATCTGAATCATCTGGTGTTATACCCACTTCCTCTACTTCTTTTAATATTGCATTCCCAATATTACGTGATATTTCCAATAGGTCTCCATCACGTTCAACCTTTTCACTTATTTCAAGTGTAACTATAAATGTCTGCTCTTTCATACTAATCCACTTCTTGTTTAGGAAATTCAATATTCTCCCACAATGATCTTGCAACAACATCCCAGGAAAACATTACCCCTTCATTACAACCTTTCTTCATACTATCACTATTACTATATATAAAAGACAGCAACTCGATAAAAGGCATATCCATTATAATACCCTTAACATCTTCTGGGGCACAATTTACTATATCCCCAAAAGATAATGAAGTCTTCCATATAACAATATTATCTAACGGACCCTTGTGTTTACACTCGGCGGAAGTGATGTAATCAATTGCTCCTATTCCTACTGTAACATAACTATGATTAAATCCACGCTCTTTGTCCTCTTCATAATCTGGCATTGAGTCAGCATAGTAACTTATCTCTATCAAACTGCAGACTTCCCTTTCGTCGTCCCAGGATTGTAACCAGAAATATATACCACTCTTTAACCTTACAACGTAACCTTCGCTCTTATCATTTTTCTTAAATTCATCTATATTCATTTCAATCTCCTCTCTATTTCCTCTAAGATTCTTTCACACTCTTTCTTACAGTTATTATAGCGGGTCTCATACCTGTCTAACGTGAAGCTACCATCACTACGACGATTATATTGATCACCTATTTCTACTTCGGCGTAATACTCGCCATATTCTTTGACCAGATCAATTAACGTTTGGTCTTTCATTCTGTACATATTGATACCTCTTAAGAATTCCTATTTTTTTTCACACCATGCCCCTTTCTACTAAATAGTCAATTATATGACCATTCTCCTCAGGGTCTACCTCTTTCACTATACGTATTTCATCGCATTTATCCAATACATATCTATGAAATTCCGATAACTTTCTATAAATAGAGATCGCATTCTCCTCAGATAAAGGAACAACGGTTCCGTCATCCAAAATTATCTCGCCATTACTCTTAGAATATCTATTCATCTTAATTTTCATGGTTTCTCCTTGGTAATTTACGGTTATACTGTAGTATATGCATACTAACCCCTTTCAAGATTAACTTGATTATATTTATCGGAAAACTCGACTCTAACCTTACATCCTTCTGGTATAACTGGTTCTAATTCGCATACTGCATCACGGAGTATCTCAAAATCATCATACTGTGAATTATCCGATACTCCATACCCGTATTTCCCAATATTATAGATTACCCTTCCAGACTCAATATAACCACTGTCTGTATTTTTCAGATGCCCAGAGAGACTATGACATTTAATCCAGTCATCAAGATGACTCCCAAATACATCCATTTCTTTAACACTGATAGGTTCCCACATTTTATTCTCCTTTAAATTTCACTAATATCAATAGTTACTGGATTGCCTGTCTTAGACAACCTGCTAGGGATTTCGATATCATCTCCCCAGTCAATATTATAGTATCTATCACTTTTCTCATCATAAGACAGATCATTGTTAACAGTTGCTGTAGCATAGTCGTAACAATAGCTTATGTAATTGTGACAATAACCGTTCATTGACGACAAATCATACATCAACCTCTTAGCTAATTTTGATATAGCCAATCTATTTCTATTCATCTTACTTACTCCTCTGACCATTTTATTAACGCCAGTAATATGGTTTTATTAACTCAATAACTTATGTATCATATGTGATAGATATAGTGCATCACCTGGTGAAAATTTTACAGTGAATGGATTACCATCTACTTTTTTGAATATTATAGTAATAATAGATGTCTCTCTATCTATTTTTATATCATACGATTTTAAATCCTTGACCTTTTTTGCATCAAGCTGTTTTATGTAATCTCGTGCTCTTTCTGACACGTCACCTATATTTTCCTCGGCACATCCTTCCACCGTAAGAGGGCATAATTCGCAATCATAAACGTCTTTGCAATATCCACCATTTCTTATGATCTCACTAACTGATGTTCTGTGTTTCTCTGATAGATCATTAAACTTATCCATTTTATCTCCTATATTTTTCCGATAACATCGTATCCGCCACGATACAAGCTAACTAATTTGAATGTTATGCCGATAGGAAGGTACTTCTTCCACTGCTTTAGCTTTCTTCTGAATTCGCGAACTGACTTTACCGTAGCCATATTAGATGAAGAACAATAGATATATTCAGTGTTTTTATAGTTAATCCATCGTCCATTTCTCATGTTATCGTCTTCCATATATCTAAGGTCGGTCTTCGCTTCTATTTCTACACCAAGCCAGCCCAGTTTATCACTGTGATTGCCCCTGCCTTTCAGTCTCTGCCCCTTTGGCTTCAAATAAATAAGTCCCATTAATTACCTCCTATTATTTCCCTACCGCCATAGCACCAAGAAAGACTTCCTCTCCCGACAAATAGCAATCCTTGAAATATTGATAGTTCTCTTGCCTTATATTTGGGTTTACAAAACAGCATTTAATATTGAGTGCTGTGCAAATAAGGTATATTTGCTGTGCTATTATACCACCGTCTAAGTATGGCATATACGCTAACCCTTCCTTGTATGCTACCATGTCTGCAACAATTAAGATAATCTTATCAGCACCATGAATCCAGCCTACACCTCCGACAAGGAGACCACCGAGCAATGCCTTCTGATCTCTGCTACTAATATATCTAATCGAGACAGCTTTTCGGTTACAGGAAGATGGTACTAAATCAATCATTTCGTTTATTATTTCTATCTCTTCATCTGATAATTTTTCACCAGAAAATATCCTATTCGAGTGACGTGCCTTCATAATCTCCGTGAGACTTTCCTTTTTCCTAAGCTGATGTGCTACATATCTTTCTTGATAGCTATCAACTTCTTTACTACTGGATTCTTTTTCCATAAGTACTCCTGTTTTTTTGGTAATATATATTTAACATGAAACCACACAACACATATCATTACTGGGATAAGGACTAAAACTAATATAATTAATATATTCCATTCCAGACCCAACAGCTTTAACATCCCAAACCCAGTAATGGTTTGCATGATTAATGAATAATAATATCTGCCTATATCAAGCAGTGCTTGCATTTTTCCTAAGTTCATTTATATTCCTTACAATGTGTTCTATATTATCTTTAATGGACTTATTGTAGTCAGTATAGATAACAGGTATATTATTAATAAAGCATTCCTTTGCTATGCGGTTTTTGCCTGAACCAATGTGCGTATTCACCTTGATATAGCAGTCTGCTATAGATAGAACATCTTCCATATCAATTGTTCCATCGAGACGAATCCAGTTAACAGAATTATTTTTAGATTGTTCAGCCATTATTGAAAATATTGTTTCTATGCCATAAATCCATTTAATCCACTTTTGGTTTCGTTTTTTTGGATGATAGTATAGTATATTAAAAGAATTGTGTGGTATTTTATTGTATTTTGTGTGATCATAGTCTGGATTTTCTCTTAGTGTATAATTTGATATACCAACATTGTCTAATATATATCCCATCTCTGGATGATTAATCCAATGAGTAAAATAACTATGGAATAATTTCCAGAATAACCTCCTAAGAAATATTTTTATATACCACTGCAATCTATCTGAAGGAGGATATTTATACAAAGTATATGCGTCAGTTCCTTGCCACCACTTAATAAGCATATTGCCACCTTAATAATCTTCATCGATTTTAACGAATAGAATCCAATACAGCAATATTGGTAGCCCAAGTATAATAAGAAATACTTGCCATATACATTTTATTGTATTTTTCATATTACCTCCTTATTGAACTCTTTAAGTACAGTTCACTAATATTGAACCATAACGGTTCAGTGAACACGAATATTGCACGCAATCACTCGCCATGATTTTGTGCAAAATATGCGTTAACGTCTGCTTTGCCAAAATCTTCCACAACGTATTTTAGCCTCACTGGGAAAAATACAACATTATCTGGGAAGTGATGGTAAATAATATAGTAGTCACTCACGTCAACATCTTCGTTTTTTACAATCCTTTGGTAATATGGGTTTTTAAGATTGATTTTATTGGCGATTTCTTCCGTTACTGCTACAACATAGCCATTATCCCATCGTGAGACTGCAATACCTTTAAATATAGGTATAACTCCATCTATATCCTTATCGACACCTTTAAGCCTAAATGATAAAGCATTGCCAATGTTTATCCTTGCAAGCGGAGTATTATCTCGCCAATAAGGGCAACTCCACCTAAGAATGTACTTTTGTGTACTCAACCCTGCACTTTTCAGCTTAGATCGTAGCTCTTTACGGTGAGGGCAATCACTTCGGTTCTCTATTCCGTATTTCCTACACTCTGCTATTAATAACATTATTCCTCCACGTCCTCAAACCACTCAGACAGTTCTTTATCATCATTATAGTCCTCATTGTCATTATCGCTGTCATCAAAAAAGTATTGAACTACACCGTAGGTATCTTTTGATACACCTATTATTGCTTCATAAAATTCACAACTTGGGAATCTCTTACATTTAGCAAACACTGTCCCCGCTGGGATAACCAAGTCTTTTTTGAGTTTTTTAGCTTTTACTTTTCCCATTCTACACCTCCTTATTCGCTGCAACCCTACCATTCCACTGCGATATGCTCAAATTCGCAACGTGTTCTGCACTGTGCCTATTATAAACTGTCGAATTTATAATTCTACACCGGCATTTACCTGTACATCCTATTTCTACTGATTTCTTTTTTGTGACATTGTTGCCAATAAAAATCAATCCTGCTTCACCTCCGCAAAAAGGGCATGGCAACAATCTATCTGCCATAAAATCATCTTCGTTATTAGGTAGATACTTTACTTTTTCCATCTAACACCTCCTATTTCTTAGTAAATTACGTTCTATCAACTTATACCTCTTATCACGGCAAGTTCGCTTTTCTATATATCTATATTTACGCTTGCCATTACCCCATATACCCATACATTTAGACTTTTTATCATAAGCCCAATACTCAAGTTCCTTCATGAAACACATCTTTTGCTTTGCTCCCATGTTAACCAGTTCCCTGCACAACCATCTCTATTCCAATTGCCCTATCCTCACCATATTTATCTTTTACAATGCAGTCAGGATGACAATAAACCCTAGTTTTACCACTGTTCTTTTTTACACTCTTTGAACCATCTTGAAAAGTTATAACAATGTCAACAAATGGAGGATAGGTTTTGTTATACCAAGGATACTCAGGCTTTTTAATGTTACATATACAACAAAACTCCTTAATTGAATCAAAGAAGCTGTAAGATACTGAAGTTATTGACCTCTCTACAAATATAACTTTCATTTTCACTCCTATATCTTGTTCTCTGAGAATTTGTCAGGAAAACGTAGATAATATCCTAACAGATACCGTTCAGACCTTCTGTCTACAAAGGTATGTCTATCGCCCTCTTTTATGATTTTTACTTTCTTACCACATAGATAAATTAACCCCCAGCCATAAGGTAACTCTTCCTTTTTAATTAGTCCATCAGGACAACAGAAGTATTTCATATCTCCCATCCCAATATTTACCCTGTGATACTTATGGCTGTCACGTTTAAAATCACCTCGTGACATCTTAACCTCTATCACAACGGTGTTCTCGGTGTCAGTAGAGAAACCAATAACGTCTGGATGTTCTACATTGTACATTAAATGATTATTAACTGTAACTAATGGTATTGGTATTTTATTATCCATCTCACTTGCCATATTAATTACACCTGTTCGCTTCAACCACTTCCCGACAACAACACATAATTCATCATGACTCATCTAAATCCTCCATCTGCTCTTTACGGAACGCCATTTTAGCTTTCTCTGAAGGTGAATCAATTGGATACGCTATATCCTCATACTCCACTATCATATCAGCAAGCAATTCCAATTCTATTCGCTCTACCGTAGATATATTATCGTCCTTGTCCAGTAGCTCATCTAATCTAGAAAGAGCCTTGCCATGATCTGACTCAGTCGTAATCTTACTTAGTTTCATGACTCTTTGTTTACCTTTTTATAGTTATCTACATATTCACTTATCCTTACTAATGCACCAGACATGTCACCTTTATATGACAAACTGCCGTATTTACTCTCATTCCACCCTTCTATATTACAAAAGTTACCTAACCTTTAACATTATTATAATCACTACAACCGAG
>Ga0307928_10003680_pt1 | contig 11701 bp, 15 predicted proteins | sample AceLakmetagen232_FD_201815 | JGI IMG/M metagenome (GOLD analysis project Ga0307928, IMG submission 201815) | Saline water microbial communities from Ace Lake, Antarctica - #232 | ecosystem: Environmental > Aquatic > Non-marine Saline and Alkaline > Saline | place: Antarctica: Ace Lake...
AAAATTCACTAATATGTAAATGTTCAACTGTAAAATCTGTTGAACTTGAAGTAATTCCAGTTGCTTCAACTGCTTTAAGATTTGTAAATTTAATAGCTCTATTAGTTGCTGAAAAATTAATTAAATCTTCAATATTGTCGTTGTAAAAAAGAAATCCAGAAATACCACTTTTACTTAATGCTGTTCTTCCAAGTCCGCCTTCACCTATATTTATTGTTACCTTTGGTAATGCCATAATCTTTTAATTTTTTTTAATTTATTAAAAGGAGTAAAACTAATTACTCCTTTATTGTTTTTGTTAATCAATTACTTGACTATGTAGTTTCTACAATACTTACGATACCTTTAACAACGTTAGATGCTTCAACATAAACAGGTGATCCACCTAATCTAATATGTGATTGCATAACGTCTGCATAATAACCAGTTGCATAAGGTTCAACACCTAATTTAATACCGCTTACTGAATAACTTACAAAGTTAGAAGAAAATGCTAAAGCTCCTGAAAAAACTGTTGCTGCGTGAACATCACCATAATTAACTGTTGCTTTAGTAACACCAACTGAATCTTCTTCAAATGGTAATCCTAATGAACGTGCTATTACTTGGAATCCAGCTACTTGACCAATCCAGCCAGTTACTGCAATCTTAGTAGAAAGTTCGTCACTTGATGTAAATTCAGTCATTTTTAGAATATCTGTTTGCATAACAGGATCAACAACTAAATATAATGTACCATAATTACCTTTTGTTTCTCTGATAATTTTAATACGAGCATCTAAAATATCTTGAAAAAGTAATCTTTTTACAGATGCCATTCCATAAATATTAGAACGAGTAGTTGTACCAGTTGTTCTTACTAATGAACTTGTTGCTATGGTTGCCCATTTGTCTGCAATTTCAATATTCATTGCTTGTTTCATATACGAAATCATAGCTTCCATTTCAACTTTTCGAGTGCTGAAAGAAGCTTCTGCTGTAATCAAATCTTCCACAAAACGAGGTGGAGAAGCAATCATTTTATTGTTATAAGTTAAGTCTGAATAACCAACTTCTTTAATAGCTACTGGGTAACTTTGAGATGCACCAATCGCAACTGGTTGCAAGTCTGTATTTACAACTGCTTGTGGAATATGTACTGTTGCGCCATTAACATATTTCGAGTGATTTAAACCTACTGAATACCAATCAGCAACTTCAAATAAATTTTTGGAGAATTCTTTTGTCCAAATTTGAGTATTTACTGCCATTTTGTTTTATTTTTTTAATTATTTATTAAGTTTGTAATAATCTGTCTCCAATTGTTTATAAAGTTCAATATTAGTTTCAGATAGTTGCTCTAATCCCGACTGGTCATTTTCAACATACCAACCAAAATCTTTTTTCTCCTTAGATTTACCATCTTTTAAAGTTTGTGTTAAACTTAAAGATTTAGAAGGAAGATTGTCAATTATTGCTTTTGCTTTATCATAAGGCAATTCTTTAAAATCTTCTTTATTCTTAGAAGTAATTTTACCATTATCTATTGCATTGGTCAATAAAGTTTCCATTTTATCCTCTTTGAATGAGTCAATTTTTTCATTCAAACCAGTAATAGTTGATTTAAACTCTTCAATTTCACTATTTAAATTAATAATAGTTTCGTCTAAAGATGTTTTATCTTTATTCAAATTATCCATTTTTAAATTTAATTCAAGCTTCTCAGCTTTAAAAGTCGAAACATTTTCTTTTAAAATATCAATTTCAGATTTTTTAATTTCTTTAACTTCTACTTTTTTCTCAATTGTTTCTACTTTGGTTTCTTTAGTATCTTTCATTTCTACTTTTTTATTTTTTAAAAATTGTTCAAAATCAAATTCTGTTTTATCTGCACTAAAAAACATATAGTTATCTTTATGAGAAAACTGTTCACTGTTTTTAATACGAGAATCACTATTTGCAGGGATAGTTACAATCGAAGCTTCAAGAGCTACTGATTCAACTATATCGAATACATTATCAGCTTCGTTAAATACTACATTCAAAGGATGAACGCCTATACTAACGGAATCAATAAAATTGTCATTAATTTTTTGCTCAACCTTTCTGGCGAGTTCATCTTTCTGATCGAAAACTGGAGTGGCAACATATGTATTATCAACCCTTTTAAAATTTTCTAATCTTCCAATTGGAAAATCATTTGCTCCTGTTGTAAAATGATTATAAAAAACTGGTGCAATATTATTTTTAAAAGAATCTACATTAAGACCATCCATAATTATTCTGGTCTTAACATTACCTCTATTTATAATTCGTTCAGATGTTAAAACAAATTCTTTCATAAGTTTAAAAACTTTTCTTTAATATAAATACGATTAAAAAAAAGTTTTTTTTATAAACTTATAAACTATTGAAAATCACAAGGAACGAAAGTAATCTTTTTTGCTCTTCGGTGTTGGTCAATTAAATGATTTTTAAAAATAATAAAAATATAATTGTCTATTCTATCTTTTTTTATATTATATTTTTTTTTATTTTTTATTAACTTATAAAAAACTTCTCCTATTATATCTTCATAACTACGAAAATTATAAAAAAGGCAATAAGCTTTTAATATAATATACATCTTTTTATAAAAAAAATTAAAACTTTTTTGATTATCATTTTCTACATAATCAACAAACAACTGGCTTAATGTCATCATCTAAATAAAATATTTTTTTTGCAATTGAAGGATTTAACATTATTATATCCTTATCAACTTTTTTACCAAAATCTTTTAAATTAGAAGCTGTTCTTTTTTTAAATTTACTTGAAACAAATCTTAACTTACCTTTTATATCTTTTGATTTTATAATATCTAAAACTTTATTAAGGTCATATATTACAACCATATTTCCTTTGAAATAATTTATATAATATATTTTTTGTTTTTTTTGTTTCGCATTATTTTTTGCTTTTTTAAATAAAGCTTTCAATTTCTTAATTTCTAAAAGATGATCTGGAAAGGTATGTATAAAACATTCCCTTGTTTTTATTTCTCCTAAAATATATTCTGTTTCAGTTTCAATTCTACAATCATTAACTGAATAAAAAGATTCTAAAGCACATTTGTCTTTGAAAATTCTTTTTAATATATTATCTCCTTTTTTCGCATATTGTTCAACTGTCATTACAAGTTTACCTTTATATATTCAAAAAAATAAAACTTTTTTACTTTTTAAGGAACAGTTATAGTTGAAGTATATTCATTAACTTCTGTTTCTTCAATCTCAGTATATAAAGAATGATCTTCAAAAATAAATTTATATTCAATAGTTGATATTTTAATATTTCCTACATTTTGAGGAAAGTTAATAAGACTTCTTTGAACTGAATATATTCTAAATAAATCAGACTTTAAATCATCTGGTAATTCATATCCTGAAAGTAAATTTAATTGTTTATAAACTTCATCAATTAATGCCAAGTATTCTATATTCTTATCCTTTGCCTCAGCCTTTTCCCAAGTGCCTGAATAAGAGTCTATTCCAATATGTAAAGTAACAATCATTTCACCTGATTGAGTTTGTCGAATCTGATTTAAAACTTCAAATTCATTAATCTCAATAAGACATCTTGGATTACGTTTAGACATTTCCTGACCTTCTTCTTGCTCTTCAAATTGGTTGAAAAATAAATCAACATTTTTAATTGCAGGTACTTTTTCTTTAATAAAGTGTGAAAAGAATAAATACACATATCCTAATATTCCTAATTTGTCGCTCATTTAAATATATTTTTTTTAACTTTATGAATTGCTATATTCATTATCTTTTTAATTTTTACATCAGTATAATGTTTAGCTTTAATCTTTATAAATGTTTTCTTAGTTATTGCAATTGCCTTATATACAGCAAGATGTGTACTGGCATATAAAGCCCACATCTTTTTACGCATCTTTTCAGTAATTTTAATCTTTCCTCCTTTGTCTTGAATATCTGCATAAGGTAAATCTGATTCAATAATATATTTTAATTTACCTTTTAATTTAATTTCAAAAGATTTAGAAAGTTCTCCTGACTTTTTAGATGGTTTTAAATTATCGACAATTGCCTCTTTATGTAACTTTGCAACTTCTTTTGTGAAAGCTGGAATAAGTTTATTTGTTTTCTTTAAAAGTTTTTCAACTCCTATTAATTTAGCCTTTATCTGTTTTGCCATCAGTTTCTTTTTTTACTTCTTTAACTTCAACTTCCTTTTTTGGTTTTAAATCAACATCATACATATTTTCAAAGTAATCAATATCAACATCAAATTTACTAAGTAAGAATTCATTAATCTTTAAACGTTCCTCAACAGAATAAATCTCTGAATCAATAAATTTAAATTCAACTTTTTTATATCCAAATACTTTCAAATCATTAAGTAAAGGTAAAAGTTGATCATTAATAATATATTCAATTAATTTAATATCTGATTTAGTAATTAGATATGATACCGATTTATGTACATCTGCCTGACTTCTTGAACTTCCATCATCAGTTAGCATTGTTGCTCCCAAAACAGCCTTTGACATTTCATCATTTAAGTATTTATTAATACCTTTGAACAAGTCATTATGATTTGAATTACTTTCTTTGAAATCTAATTCAGTATTACTATTAACAATTGCGTATCCTGATTTACCAGCTTCTTTTGCAAATTGATGTATTTTATTAAGTTCTGCTGGATTAGTAGAATCAGTTGTAAATACTCGTGTTGGCTGTCCAAATAGTTCTGCATATTGTAACCAATTATAAGTTGAATCAGTTTTGAATATTGAATACTGTGCTAATGTTAATAAAAGTCCTAAATTAGTAGGATCATTTTCATTATTCAATTCAAGTAAATGCTTACTATAAACTGGTGCAGTATAATCAATATCTCCACTATAATTCCATTGAGAATATTTTACCATTTGAGTTTCTGGAATAACGTGCTCTCTTGGAACTAATGTTATATTAATACCTTGGTTATATTCAAACTCCAGTAAACTATTTCCCCAAAAGATTGTATCCATTGCATAATTTAAGAAATATTCAAACCATTGTTCACTAAATATTTTTGTTAATTTTTCATCAATCTTATTCTTTTGTTGAACAATTTGAAAATTTAAACCAGTAATTCTCTTTTTTCTTTGAGAAATAATATCAAACAAATGTCCATCATTATCAAGACAATCTTTGTAAATTTCAAGTAAATCACTTCTGTTTGGCATTTCAACAGACTGTGCAGATTCTTTTGCTGTATTAAATCTACGTAAAGTATTCTTAGTTACATTTCTATCCTCACGTTGTATATGTGATAATAACTTTATATTTTCGTTCTTTTTAATCATTTTTTATTTTTTAATTTATGTCATCATTATACATTCTCTCACCTGAAGAACCAAAGAACATTGCTGTTGTTTCTAAATCAGAATCTTTCTCAGGTAAGTCTGGTGATATAATTCCTTTTGCAATATCTTTTAAAAGTAATATATTCTTTTCACAGGTTTCTTCTAAATAATCGGGAATATTATTTCCAGATACTCTTTGTGCTAAAAAGCAAACCATAAAATCTATTACGATTCTAATTATTAATCTTGAACGAGCTCCATCAACTCTACTAAATATAGCTTGAGTATCATATCGTCCATTTAAATAAGCACTAACTTCATCAATCGCCATTAATTCCATCTCTGATAATATTTGAAGATCATCCGAAGATATATCATCTATAATTGATTGTAGTTTTCTTAATTTTACTTCTTCTAATTTTATAAATTTCATTTTATATATTTTTGTTTTTTAATTTCTATAAAACATACTGTCTTCATTTGGTATAAAACTTGCAGTAAATCCTTTGTTATGCTTAATATAAGAATGATTCGCAATAGCTAAACTATCCACATAATCATCGTGCTCTCCATCTCTATGATGATAAGTTATTAATCCTGTCTTAGTCATCGAATATGTATAATTTGATAATTGTTTTCCTAATTCAGAGCATAGTTTTCGTGTTGGTAAAGATATATCCTGTGTGAAAATATCCATCTTTAGTTGTTCAACAATTTCCTTTTTAGATGTATTACTTGTAAAAAACTCTTTAATAGGATAAATTGGTTTTAAATGCGAACATCCAGCATCACCAACACCATTACTTTCAGCATATACGATTGGTTTATAATGTCTTAATACAATAGCCATATCCTTTGCTTGAATTGCCCAATTTCCAGAATATTCTGTAATTGATACTACATTTCTATTCTTATCTAAAATCGTTAATACTGATTTATCGGATACTTTCCCCCAATCAATACCAGCAAAATATCTATTATTCTTTTCTACCTTTTGAAATGTTTTTAATATCATAACCTTATCAAGATCTTTAAATACATCTCCTCCATCACTTTGAAACATTCCTAAGAACTCTTGGTTAAATCTAGCACCTGGTAAACGTATTTCCTCTGCCCTAATAATATCCATATTCCTTTTAGGATTATTCTCATAGTTCATATAATGATAACTATAATTATGCTCTTTTGGATTATCTTTTTTATCCATTCCTTTATGAGCCATCTCATAAAACATTCCTGTCACTCCATTTGGAGTTGAAGAAAAGAATAACTGACATTTATCTCCTGAAGCCATTAAAGTTGGAACAATTGAAAAATTGAAAGCTCCATCTTTGAAATATGCAAACTCATCTAAAAAGATATAATTATAACTTTTAGAACGGATAGACTTAGGATTGTCTGCACTTCTAAAATCTATAATCGAACCATTTTTTAATGTAATACTTTTATAAGGAGACTGAATAGACTTTGAAATAAAATCTTGAGAAGATTCAATCTGCATAACATTAAAGAAAAATGTATCTGATTGAGTATTGTAAGGTGCTACAACTAATATTTTTATATTTGGATTTAAAATTCCTAATATCAAAGCTAACCTACTCATTATAAAAGTATTATGAGTAATTGTATAATCATTAGTTAAAAAACATTTAGATTTATTATCTACCATTATACAGGTAGATTCTGCATCTTCAACTTTTTCTACTTTAGTTATTCTTGTTTTCCATTGATGATTAAAAACTGGATTACTTTTAAAATAATTTATCTTTCTTTGTAAACTAAAAGGAGCTTCTTTATTTGTAAAAATTGCAATAGCATAACATAATAAACCATTCTTTTTTATACCTTTATATGTAAAAGTAGGATGCTTTAATCTAAATTTAGCTTTCATTCCTAAACTTCTAACTAGTTTTATAAAACTATCTTTTAATTTTTCAGATGAAGTATAATACTCCATTCCACCTTTTTCACAAATTGTTCCATCTCCATCCATTAAACCTTTTAATAACTCCATTCTGTTTTCAATAGAATCATAAATATATTCATCAGGAATATGTTTAAATTCAGATTTAGTATTTAAATTAAATCTTTTTATTTCTTTTTGAAAAACACCATTTGTTATTATTCCATAACAGTATTTATCTTTTCTCTTTATTATTTTATATTTTGTTAAAGATTCTATTCTTTTTGATATTTCTTTATCACCTGTTATAAATGATAATGAATCTGTTGTTAAACTTCCTTCAGCTATTAAAACACCTAATATATATGGATGTATAATATGTTCCTTTTTAGAATATTTTACAGCTTTAGATGTTAAAATATAACAAGTTTCTGCTTTATTTCTACCACTAATATAATGATCTATAAGGAATTGTGTATTTACTACTTTTGTAGCTCTTTGAATTGCATCCTTTTTACATTCATTTTTTCGTAAACTATAAGAAGGATGATAATATATTTGATGTAAATGTTCTAAACCACATACAAAACTTCTCCCATCTTCTAATGAAATTTTATATTGAGCCTTTAAACCTTGAGGAAATTTACCAATAATATTAACTAACTCTCCACTATCATCATAAATCTTATCACCAAGTTTACAATCGCCAATAGTAGATTCATAACCATCATAATACAATAACATATTGTTATGTAAATCTTTACCTGATTGTCTACCTGCGTTAAGCACATTATAAATATCCTTAGATTCAAGTAATGCACCGAGTATACTATATTGTTTTTCAGAGAGTTGATATGTTATGGAATTTCTCATTTATTTAATAAAATCATTTTTACTTAATTGAAATGTTAGAGATGAAGACTCTTCTTCTAAATCAGAAATATCTGCTTTAAGGAAAAGTTTATTTCTTTTCAAAATAGTATCAACTGCCCACTTTTTTAAACTCCAATCGGTATGATTTAAAGCTTCTAAAATGGTATGCTTTACTGCATTAGAGGCAGTCTTATTAATTTTATTAAAATCTTTTTTAAAGTCTAAATCATCTTGAAGGTGTGCATAAAATGTAACTAATGATATTTTTGTAAATCTACAAGCTTCTCTAACAGAAAAATTAAGTCTAATATAAGCTTCAAGAAAACATTCTTTAACATCTTTATCAAATTTTAAATTTCCGTGTTTAGTTGTAATTTTTTTTGGAATTGCTTTTTTAACTGATTTCATATTTTTATCTAATTTTATATAATATTAAGCATATTTGTATGCTTTTTATATATAAATACGAATTAGTTTAACTATTTTTTAATAAAATTAAAAATATACTTTAATGGTGTGTAAAGTAAATTGAATAAAGTTAAAAAATTATAAAACTCTTTTAAACAAAAAACCTATCAAACTAATAAAAGAATGATAGGTTAAAAAAAAACTATAAATAAGGTTTTAATGACTTTTCCTTGTCTAATTATGAAAAAACTTACTTTATATATTCAAAAACTATTTCTTTTTTATTTTACTTAATGGATTAATTTGAAATAATCTAATTACTTCCATATTAATAACTATACAATCAGCTGTTTTTTCACCAACTTTAAAAAAAGGTTTGATTGATACATCAATTAAGTCAGTATTTATAATTAAACCTCTTTCTTCGGGATAAAAACTTCTTAATAACTCAATAAAATTTGTATTATCATCATAATCAACACCATAAACCCCAATTCCACATTCAAGTGTATCATACTTCTTGAGCTGTATACAAACTCCAATAGGATCATTACTTTCAATACTAAGTTTAGTTCGTTCGAGACACTGCTCTTTTGTTTTATTATATGTTTCTAAATCTAATAAAATGTTCTTCTCATATAAAGCTATTTCAACACCAAGCTTTAAATTATCTTTATTAATAAACACATTTGATATATGTACCATAATACTTTTTATTTTATATATTTAAAATTATTCTACTTTTTTCTCAAATAGTTCTTTATAATAATCTCCTGTTAAAGAATTATCTAATAACTCCATAAAGTAATCAACTTCGATAGTTACATAAGTTTTAGATTTATTTCTTTTGAAAATTAAGACTGGATTAAAAGTTTTACAATTATCTTTAGTTTGTTCTAATGCTGACCAAATATTTAACTTTTCTTGATTTTTACATTCAACAGATATATTTAATTTAGATTGGATATCTGATGAGAAAATAATATCTTCACCATTTACACAGGAAGCTACTGAACGAACTTGATCTTCTGATAAATAGAAAACTGATTTAAATAAATCTACAATAGTATTTTGTAAACGTTTTCCTTTTGCTTTTGCTGATCTTCTTGTTATAGTCATAATGATTGAAATAAAAAACTACACTTCTTCTTGGGAAAGAAATGGAGTTAAACAAATGAATGAATGTTAAACTTTAATAAATCTTTTCTTATTCTTTTTCAAATCCTAATGTTACGTTATGATATTTATGTAGTGGAATTATTTTAATACTATAACTTTCAATACACGGGATATTAAAAGGAGAACTTGTATCTCTTATTTTCACAACATATTCATCAAATTCTTTAAATAATTCTAATGAATACTTTAATTCATCTCTAAACGTTTTGTATATTTTATTTTGATCTTTAAAAATTACATACTTTTTATTCTGATCTTTAAAACAAATTTCATCTTCATTAATAATATCTAATGATGGTAAATTAAATTCCATAAATGTACCAAAAGAATCTGAGATACTTACATTATCTCTTCGTTTTGAGTTTTTACCTATTGTTTCAGATATTGCGTTTAAAATATCTTTTCCTTTAATATTTCTTTCCATAATTTCTTTTTATTTTATAATTCTATTGAATATTTGCAATTCATTTTTTGTCATATCCTTTTTTAATATAACTCTATTTTTTTTTATTAGACAATATTCATAAATTTCAAAAAGTTCTTCTGAAGTTCTTTTAGCTTGTCTAATAGTTGCATCAACATCTTCATAATCTCCTCCTGACATTTGATTGCTTCCAGCTTTTACTACATTTATAATCCAGTCTCTTTGTGCAACTTTTAAAGAATCTGGTACATAATATATTTTATGTAAACTATATCCTGATATTAAATATTCAATATCACAGGATGTTAATAACGATATTGATATTGATAGTAATACTAATAAAATTAAATAGATTTTCTTTTTCATAATTTGTTTTATTTTATATATTCCGATTTATTATTTTTTTTATTTCGAAGGTTGTTGTTATTTATATTCAATTAATAATGTTCCTTTACAATCTTTATAACTTGGAGTAAAAGTAACTTCCATAAAAACCCCCAAATAATCAGCATAAAATTATTTATTTTTATTAATTAATAAACTTAATTAAGAATATTTTTCTTTTAATTCATCAAGTTTTGAATGATTACTACTTTTAACAGCATCATCTAATTTATCATCAAGAGATGTATTTAATTTAGCTGTTTCCGCATAAGACTTTGAAAGGAAATCTAATTTATCAACTTTTTCTTCCATTCGTTCTAATAAATCAATTGTTGAATCTGAACCAATACCTGATAGATTTTTATTAACTCTTAATGTTACTTTAGCTGTTTTATATTTAGCTCTTAAACCAATTAATTTATCTTCCCATTTATTGATATTACTTTTTAATTTATCAACATTATTTTCAAGTGTTTTTAACTGTGTATCAATACCTCCTTGTTGGCTTTTTAAACTTTTAACAGCTCTTAATTTATCATCACTTTTATTAATTGCAGCTGATGCAAGTTCGTCTGTTTCTTCTTCCGATAACTTATTATCTTTTCTGTGTTTAATTACAGTTTCTGCTTTTTCAGAATAACTATCTGACGATTCTTGATTACTTGCTATATCTCTTTTATTACGAAGTGATATTGCTTTAACTTCTGAATGAGCTTTCAATAACTCATTAAGGTCACCTTTTAAGTCATTAATACCTTGTTCTGTAAGTGCTATACTATCTTCAAGTTTATATAAAACTGAATTAACACTTGCTTTACTAATTCTAAACATTCTTTTTAATATTCCCATAATTTTTATTTATTTATTTATTTATAATTTATATATTCACAAAAACTTTTATTTTGTTATTCCTAAACATTCAGTTATGCAACGAGAATGGTCGACTTTACATAATCTGAAATTATATGGACACCTATCTTCTAAATCACTAATAAACATAAAAGAATTTAATGGTGTAATTTCCAGAAGACTATCTTTATAAACACGAAATGATTTTCCACAAATTGCACTACAATATTTAGTATTCTTTTTTCTATCTTCTAATTCTTTTTTCTCTTGCTCATCTTTTTCTCTAATTAATTTATCATTATATAGCTTATTGTTAAGTATTAATCTATCTTCCTTTTTACTT
>Ga0307928_10003681_pt1 | contig 11701 bp, 20 predicted proteins | sample AceLakmetagen232_FD_201815 | JGI IMG/M metagenome (GOLD analysis project Ga0307928, IMG submission 201815) | Saline water microbial communities from Ace Lake, Antarctica - #232 | ecosystem: Environmental > Aquatic > Non-marine Saline and Alkaline > Saline | place: Antarctica: Ace Lake...
TTATAATGAGTAAGAAAAGATTTATAAAAGATTGTCTTGAAAAATTAGAAGATGTAAATTCATTCCAAATTAAAGGGGGAACTGTATCGACGGGAGATTTTGAGTTAAAGGATTTAACGGATAATTTGTTGCCGATTCTGAAAGATTTGATTGAAGATAATATCGACTTAAAAAATGAAATCAAAAAATTGAAAGAGGAAATAGAACTTGATATTTCAAAAATAAAAATAGGGGGAACTGACTAAAGGGAAAATTGTGAAGCTACACTTGAGCGGTATCCTAATGAAAGAAGAGGGGAGATGATTTTATAGAAAAAAGACAGGAGATTTATTATAAAATAAATTTAAAAAATTAAAAAAGGAGAGGAAAATTGAAAAAATTATTATTAGTTTCATTAATTTGCTTGTTTATCTTTGGCCTTGCGATAACGGTAACGGCTAAAGTAAACTTGACATTCTGGGCATATCCTTATTTTACCGTTCCAGACAAAGAACTTGATTGGTTTGAAAGCAAAATAATACAAGAATTTGAGGAATTATATCCAGAAGTGGAAGTTGACTTGGAGATGTTGCCATCATCTGGCGGCCATGAAAAAATAGAAATAGCAGTTGTTACGGGGACACAGCCAGACATACTGTTGCATGGTGGAGTAAAAGTTTTAAGTTATGCAGCTGCTGGAATATTGTCTGATTTTGAAGATACAATGGATGCAGAAGAACAGGCAGACCATTATTCGGATATTTTGGAAACATCTAAAGTAGATGGCAAGGTTTATGCTTATTATCTTTCTGCTGATGGAAGTCCTGGATTGGAAATTAACCGATTTATTGCCCAAAAAGCGGGAGCAATGGGCTTGCTGCCACTGGATCGGAAAGATAGGACTTGGTCTATTGAAGAATTTAAAAAGTTTGCCTTAAAAATTGCAGAGGCGGATATTCCAGAAACCTATGCTTTTGCCCTACACTTCACGGATTCTAATTGTCAACATAATTATATAAAGTTTATGCACCAGGCATTTGGTGCAACCCCGTTTGTTGTCGAGGACGGCAAATATAGATGTACCATGAATTCACCAGAAGCAGTCGAGGGTTTGGAATGGTACGTAGATCTTTACAATACTCCTGGAGTGGGAATGCCAGGGCCGGAGTCGATTGGTATAGATTATTACACTAATTATTGGTATACAGGGAAATTGGCATTTACTTTGGCAGGAGGGAGTATTGGTTCATTAGCAGGAGTTAGAAAAGACCCTGTAGTTATGGAAAAGTTAGACATGATAACCGTAGCTGTACCTACAAAAGAAGGAATAAAGCCTCCAACGGGAATAGGCACAAGAGCATTGGGCGTATTCAAAAGTACACCAGAAAAAGAAAAATATGCCAAATTATTTTGCGAGTTTTATGCCACCAGACCTTATTTGTGGGAAGAAAGTGGTATGGCTTGTCCACCGAGAAAAGGTTGTTTTGACCCGAATAGTCCTTTGTACCAAACAAGTCCTTATCCGCCCAACGACCCCGAAGTTGAATATATTTTAAGATGGCCGGAATATATGACAGTTGCAAGTCAATTTAAAACTTGCCCGGTATATCAACAATATAGGTCGACTTATGCATCAGTTATGCAAGGCGTATTCAGTGGAGAACTTACACCTAAAGAAGGATTGAATATATTTACTAACAAAATTAATAAATTACTTGATGAATATTATGAAGAGAATCCGGTAGAATAATTTATTAAAAATCAAATATTGCCTACCTTGTATTTAGTTTAAGGTAAAACGCTTTGGCCAAAAGAAATGTTGAGGTCGAGTACAACAATGCAAGGCAGGCAATTAAAAGGAGAACTAAATGAAAGTAAGAGATTTTATTGAGAAATTAAACAAAAAAGAGCATTTAGACAAAGAAATAATAATTTCTTCTGATGAAGAAGGAAATAGATATTTTTCAGACATTAATTTTAATGGAAAATTTAGACATATATTAATAATTTACGGTTTAGATGGTTCAGAAGTAGAGTTAGATGATTATTTATAAGGAGGATAAGATGAAATGAAACATCTTTTTAAAGGTATTATCCCATTTTTTATAGGTTATTGTATTGCTAAACCTGTATTTGACTTTCTAACAAGAAAAAATATATACCCATATTTTATGTTCTTTGCAATTACAACGATTATATATTTGATATCTCTAATCTGGTGGGAATATTGGGGACAATTTATGTTCAATAAAATAATTATAAAAAGAAAAGAGGGTAAATAAAATGTTTACCAAAAATTACATAAGAATGTGTGAGAAGGCAGAGGAGATACAGAAGGCATGGAGAGTAAGTATTGGTGATTTATGTAAATGTAAAAAAGATAGTGAAACATATATAATATCAAAGTTTAAATCTGATGGAATATATAAGATGTATGAAATAAATGAAATAAATTATAGTTCCGTAACAGGTTTTATAATAGAGAATGAATTTAAAGATGATTTTACCTACCTACCCGCACAAGAGCAGTTATGGGATATGTTACCAGAAATAAAAGACAAAGTTCATGTAGTATTTAGATTTAATAAATTTTTATCTAATAAATATATAAATGATAGTGCCCATGTTGCCTTTTTAGTGTTAAGTAATATGCCAAAAGAAGATGAAGAAGATTTTTCTATATCAGAATTATTATTTTGCTTTGCTATGAAAGAACTTTATAACAAAATCTGGACAGGAAAAGATTGGATTAATGGCATATCAACCGATAAATAAACCGATACCAAAATATTTTAATGGCGAAAAAGTATTCGGCGAGAAAAGGGATTGTGAAGATTTTGCACCTTTCTTTTTGGATAGACGATATTGTAGGTTAAGTAATAAGTGTGCGAAAGAAGGATATTATTATGATGAAGAAATGTATTCTGAACAATGTGGATTAATAAATTTAATGGAAAAATGTACAGGAATAGATGAGGAAAAATGGCAAAAAATAATCTCATAACCCAAATCAAAAAGAATAAAGTAGCTTACTTATTTTTGTTACCGTCATTTTCGGCTTTTATATTATTTTTATTTTATCCCTTGATGTGCACTTTTATTTACAGTTTCCATCGCTTTACCATAAAGACTTATAGATTTATAGGGCTAAAAAACTATATAAAACTTTTTCAAGATGACACATTTTTAAAAGCAATAAAAAATACCTTATTTTTTGTAATAACTTCTACTCCAACAATTTTAATTTTTAGCATACTGGCGGCGGCATTTATTATCAAGATGAGTCCCAAGCTAAGGAGCTTGTTTATGGGAGCATTTTATTTGCCTAATATAACCTCAATTGTAACGCTTACCTTGATTTGGAGATGGATTTACAATTATCGCTATGGAGCATTAAATTATGTTATATCTTTATTCGGCTATGAGAACATAAATTGGCTGTCGAGCAAGTACACTGTCTTGCCCTCCCTTTTGATATTTTTCATATATCTTTCACTGGGTATGCCCATAATCTTATTGACTGCGGCAATGGCGGCAATACCAAAAACATATTATGATGCTGCCAAAATAGACGGGGCGACTGACTGGCAAATATTGTGGAAAATTACCGTTCCGCTTATCAGACCGACTATACTGTATTTGATGATTATACTGATGATAGGCTCATTCCAGATTTTTATAATCGTGGTATTGCTGACTGGAGGCGGGCCGTATTACCGCTCTACCACAATCGCTTTTCAGATAGCGGATTCGGCATTTTCCAACGGGTACTTTGGTCTTGCAAGCGCCATGGGGATAATTTTGCTTTTTATAGTCTCAATATTAACACTGGTTCAATATAAGTTTTTATCAAAGGATATCCAATATTAGAAAGGAATAAAAATGAAAGGGATAACAAATTTTGATTTGGGTCATACAAGACAAAAAATAATAAAATATAAAATAGAATCTGCAAGAGAATTTGAAGTTCGATATTTAAAAAGTTTATATAATAATCAATATAAAATAATTGATTCTATAAAAATATTGGTAGAAAATCCTAAAACTGATAAAGATAATTATATTATTGAGATTGAGGAAGGTGAGTTTTTTCTTTATAGTCACGGGAAAACTCTTAAAGAAGCCGTTAGAGAAATTAGATTTCTATTGATTGGGTTATATGAAGGATTCACCAATGAACCAGATGATGATTCAATGCCTATATTAGTGGACACTAAAAAGTTTTTCAAAAAGCATATTAAAAAAAGGATAATAAATGACTAAAAAAATGATTATGTTCATGATATTAATAATATTTTTGCTACCCTATTGGTGGATGTTTACTTATTCGCTTGAGCCAGCAACGGCAGCGATGAGCCCGAAGCCCAGACTATTGCCTAAAACCATTACTTTTGATAATTACCTATACATGTTTCGACTTGCACATTTTCCAAAATGGGTCTTTAACAGTATATTTATTCCTGGAATGGCGGTAATTCTCACTTGCCTATCCGCCTCGATGGCAGGCTATGTTTTGGCAAAAAAAGACTTTCCGGGAGGCCGTTTTATATTTTTGCTGATGATAGCCACCATGGCAATCCCAACAAACACAATTTTGATTCCCCGTTTTTTGGTCATGAAAAAATTGGGATTATTGAATACTTATCCGTCTATGTTTCTATTGTACATGGCAAAGCCATTTGGGGTGTTCCTGATGAAACAGATAATATCGACATTACCAGATGAAATGCTGGAGGCAGCAAGAATAGATGGGGCAAGCGAATGGCAGACATTTTGGCTAATGGTAGTCCCTTTGGCCAGGCCTGGAATTATTGCTTTGGGAATGTTTACTTTTGTGGCTTGTTATGGAGATTATTTTTGGCAGTTGCTGATGACCAAAACCGTCGAAATGAGGACTCTTCCGCTGGCAATAGAATATTTTAGGCAAGGAACAGATGTTTCAACATATTCCCCGAAACTTCAATTGATAATGGCGGCTGCTTTATTGGCAAGTTTGCCTTTATTAGTATTGTATTTTTTATTCCATAAATATTTTATTTCTGGCCCGTCGACCGGCAGTCTAAAAGGATAAGGAGGTAAAAAATGAAAATAATAAAAGTTGATAATTGTAAAAAATGTATATATTATACTTCACGAGGGATTTGGCAATTAGACCCAGAAGCAGGTACAGGTACAGAACATAATCAAATATACACCAATAGAGATAAATTATATTGTAGTTTAAAAAGACGGAAAAATGAAATTCTGGGGAAATTTATAGGAATAGCAAATGGTGAAGACGACTTTGTAAAAATCCCTAAATGGTGTCCACTTGAAGATTATAAGGAGGCGAAAGATGAAAGTAATAAATAAAGTTATAGAAAGGTGTGTTGATTGTCCTTATTTTAGAGATTGCGAAGGAGATATATGTTGTAAATATCTCTGGAAACCAATGGAAAGAAAAGATTTTAAGATTATTGAAAAAGGATTTCCTAAATGGTGTAAATTAGAAGATTACAAGGGGTTATAATGAATATTCTAAAGAAAAGTAAAATGAGTATTAGCGTTGAAGAAGCCGTTGATATTTTAGGACAAAAAGGATTTATAGAAAAGGATATATTAAAAATGCAATTAGATAAATTTATAGACATAGTTAATAAACATATCGGTAAAGTCGAAAATATTAGCTTTAAACAAGTAGAAAAGGAGGTGAAAAAAAATGAACGTATATAATAATGTATCTAACAAGGAAGCCCAAAAAGAAGATACTAATGCTAAAAAGGTTTGTGAAATTGACGCAGCATTAACTATCTGTAATAAAATAGCAGAAGAAAATTATTGCATGATAAAAGAGATAAATGATTATTTATTTGGAAATGTTCAACCAGAAGTTAAAGAAGGATTATCAGTAGAAAAAGCAGAATTAGCAGGTTGGTTTGACAAAGTGCTTCTATATATAAATGATTTAAATTACCAAAATACCGATACACGGTTACAGTTAGAAAAACTGCACAAAGAAGTGATTAGTTGAATAATAGATATTAAAATAAAATGAAAGGCAGGCGAAAGATGAAAGATTATATTAGAAGCATGGAATTAAGTGGCCATTTAGAAAGAAAACTATAAAAAAAGAAAAACCATTGAAGAAAAAAAAGGATACTAGAAAAGAAAAACCGCAGTTAAACGTCAGTCCTGAAGATAGATTTACAGTAACAACAAAACGAGATAATAATGATTATCAAATTCAAATTAGAGATAATTGGTCAAAAATACTTTTTAAAGAAAATCTTAAAGGAATTACAAACTGGGCACGTGTTCATGATATTACAATAACAGATGCTGAAAACGAGAATGAAGTATTAAAAGCTATTGAAGAAGGCAAAGATATATTAAGAAAAGCTTTTAATAAAGAACGTGAAAAACAATGTAAATCTAAAAAATGAAAGGAAAAAATATGAAAAAATATGAAGTAGTTAGTCTTATCCCAGCAAGGGGCGGAAGTGAACGAATACCCCGAAAAAATATAAAAATGATGGCGGGTAAACCAATGATGGCTTGGAGTATTGAGGCAAGTCTAAAATCGAAATATATTACCCGAACTTTCGTTTCAACTGAAGATCAAGAAATAAAAGAAATTGCCCTAAAATATGGGGCAGAAGTTGTTGACAGACCCGCTGAACTTAGTGAAGGGCAAATTAGTATTGATTTTGTCTTATTTCATTTAAGATATCATCTTTGGAAAAAAAGATATCAGCCAGATTATATAATATTTTTGCATCCAACATCACCGTTAAGAACAGAAAAACATATAGATGAAGCATTTGAAATGTACTTTAATTCGGATTTTCCATTATTACTTTCGGTTTCTCCCACATCTTATTCGGCCTGCGATACATATTCTATAGAGGAAAACGGTCAATTAAAACCTTTGCTAACAATAAAAGACAGGCGCCATTATGAAAAATTTAGGGGCGAGTTTCATGAAAAACCCCTACTTTATCGAGATGATGGATTTTTGTCAATCGGTCCGTATCACGGGACTGATTATTTTTCATTTTTGGCTATAAACGGGGCTTCTTTGGCCTACAAGGTCAGTCCCGAAAATGCGATTGATGTGGACACCCCACTTGATTTTCAGATAGCCGAAATGCTTCTAAACAAAAGAATTGAAAAAGACAAAAAATAAATTCAATTTAATTTGATATTTGAATAATAATAATATATAATTATAAAGCAAGGAGATAAATAATGAAGACAATCAAGACTTCGGAATATCCGATAAGATATTTATGCAATAAAAATTTAGGGGTAATTATTGAAAATGAAATTCAGAAAAATCGGGGCGGTTATGAATTACTTCAATATTATAATACTCATGGGAAAGGAAATGTATCTGCTGAATTAAGTAGTTATCAAGGGGAAGGATTTTTGGTATCGGTTCATGCCGAAATTGATAGGGCAGATATTCGAGATAAAAAGCAAGTTGGATTTGCAGAAATATATTATAATTATGAATCAGCTAAAAAAATCATATTAAATAAAATAGAGTTTTATGAAAAATGGGTAACTGATCACGTAATATGGCGAATGAGCAGAAAAAAATACAGAAGTGAAGCAGTCACAAATGCAAAAAGGGGATATGTAAAAGAATTGAAAAAATGGAAACATCAATCCAAAAAATATCAATTTATGAATGAGGTATTAAATCCTATAAAAAGTAAACAATATATAATAGATTGTCTTGAAAAAATTTATATGAAAGACCATAAAAACGAGGTCGAGGATGCAATAAAAAGAGGTGAAAAAGTGCCAGAAAAAGTTTTGAAGGAATATAGGTTAAAATAAAATGGAAAGAAAATTAATAAGATTTCGTCAAGGAAATTCCGGCACTTTACAAGAGGGAACATGGCATATAAGATTTGCTTATTATGATGAAAAAGGTAAATATATTTCAGGAGAATCAGAAGAGGCGAATATCTCAAATGAACAATTGTATAATGCAATAAAAAAATATTTAAAAAAGGATAAATAAATGATAACTATAAATAAATTTGCAAAAGAAATAAGAAAACAATTTTTGCGAATTAATAAAGATAAACAATGTTCATTTAATTTTTTAGGATTTGTTGAGATGGAAGATTTGACAGATGAAGTTGAATCACATTTTGAGGAGATTATTTCAGGAAGAACATATTATGTTTGGGTAAATGGAAACAGAGAATTACAGGAGATATTAAAAGGAATAAATATAAAAACAAAATGGCAAGATATTGAGAAATTATTATTAAGGAGTAGATAATGCGTAAATTAAAGGAGATTATAAATACGGTGATTTGTGGGGAATCTTTATCGGTTCTCAAAACGCTACCATCGGAAACGATAAATTGCGTAGTCACAAGTCCACCGTATTGGTAAATGCGGATTAAGAGATTATGGTATCGAATCGACTATCTGGGATGGAGCAGAAGGGTGCGATCATGAATGGGCTACAGAAGTAACTTATAGACCTAACAGCTCTGGTGGACAAAATTCTAATAAGCTAAAAATTAAAGGTGAGGATAATTTTCAGGAATTTGTAAATTATCATAAACGAGAAACTACTTCTAATTTCTGTTCTAAATGCGGAGCTTGGAAGGGTAGCCTTGGACTTGAGCCAACCTTTGAATTATATATTAAACATCTATGCGATATCTTTGATGAGGTTAAAAGAGTATTGAGAAAAGACGGAACTTGCTGGGTTAATTTAGGAGATACATACGCTTCAAGTGGCGGTGCTTCAAGACACTTTGGTTATCAAGACCCTAAATATAAAAATGGTAGAGCAGGTAATTATATTGAGCCATCAGCATTTGAGCAATCAGTTCAACCTAAATCCCTTTGCCTAATTCCCCAATGCTTTGCAATAGAAATGGTTAATCGTGGCTGGATATTACGCAATACTATCATCTGGCACAAGCCAAATTGTATGCCCTCATCAGCTAAAGACAGGTTTACGGTAGATTTTGAATACTTTTATTTCTTTACTAAAAGCAATAAAACACAATTCTGGACTAATAACAAAACAGACGATTGTGTTAGGAAACAACCATTGGGAACGAAGGGAATTGAGGGTAAAGATTGGGAATATAACAAAAATGGTAAGAAAAAATCCCTATGGACCGGACATGATTATTATTTTGAACAGCAGTTTGAGCCAATGAAAGAAAGCACAATAAAAAGAGCAAAAAGCCCTTACTATGGTAATAAAACCAAAAATGGTGGGTATGCTATTGACGCAAAATCTGTTCAAAAACAATATGACAAAATAAATGAATTAGGAATAACTACACGCAACAAGCGAGCAGTCTGGAAAATCCCGACAAAACCATTCCCAGAAGCACATTTTGCAGTATTCCCGGAAGCACTTATCGAAACACCGATTAAGGCAGGGTGTCCGAAATATGTATGTAAGAAGTGCGGAAAGGCGAGAGTGAAGATATTAGATTATTCAGATAAAGTAAATGCACAATGGGGTAAAAGAAAATCAAACCCTCAAGGATTTAGAGATAAAAGAGAAATGCCTCAAAAGGTAATTAAAAATGTAAACGTTAAAGAAATTGGATATACCGATTGCGGTTGTAATGCAGGATTTGAAGGTGGCGTAGTATTAGACCCATTTATTGGAAGTGGTACGACTGCAAGGGTAGCATTAAAGCAAGGGAAAAGGTATTTAGGTATTGAAATTAAGCAGGAATATATTGATATAGCTAATAAGAGAATAAGAAAAATACCGGAAACATTATTTTAAAAAGTATTTTTAAATAATTGAAAAGTTTGAGGAAAAATATATGAAAAAAACTTTCTATTTTAGCCACGACCAAAATGCCCATTCGGATTCCAAAATATTAAGAATGAGAGTTGACTACAAGTATAAAGGTTATGGCTGGTATTGGGCGATAGTAGAGACTATGGCAGAAGCGAGTGAATATAGGCTTAAATTAAATGGTGGCAACATCAAAGGTATGAGCCTGAGCTTAAGCATTCCCGCTAAAAAACTTGAAAAATTTATTAATGATTGTATTGACAAATATAAGCTTTTCGCAAAAGACAAGTCTGGACAATATTTTTATGCAGAAAGTTTACTAAAACGGCTAAACAAAAGGGATAATATAACAAACAGACTTAAAGAAGCGGGCTATAAGGGAGCTGAAGCGAGATGGGGTGGCCATAAGAACCCTATTGAGGCACCTAATAACAGTGAAAAAGAAAAATATTCAGATAATGTTTATATGACCAAAGAAGAAATGGGCAAACTTGAAAAAGAGTATGGCAAAGAGGTAATAGAGGATTATATTGAAAAGCTGAACCGCTATATTGTAGAGCATATCTTGTCAGGAAAACGGAAGCCCTATCAGTCCCATTATCTGACCATTAAGGCGTGGATAAGAAAGGCCAAAAAAGATGAATCAGGTAGCGATATAAAAGATGATTCATATGTAAATTTAAGGAAGGAAATAGCGAATAAATGATAGAAATAAAAGCTTTAAATTTATATGCGGGTATCGGGGGGAATAGAAAACTTTGGGAAAATGTTGATGTTACAGCAGTTGAGAACAATCCTCATATAGCAAAAGTATATCAAAATTTATTTCCAAAAGATAAGGTTATAGTTGTAGATGCACACAAATATCTATTAGAACATTTTAAGGAATACGACTTTATATGGAGTAGCCCACCATGTCCTACACATTCAAAAATGCGTTTTTCTATTAAAAAAAAGATTTTTCCAAATATGAAACTATACGAAGAAATCATATTTTTATCTTATTGGTTTAATGGTAAATGGTGTATAGAAAATGTAATAAGTTATTATAATCCATTAATTAAACCAACAACAATAGGAAGACATTATTATTGGAGTAATTTTAATATAAAGCCAATTTATTTTGATGATTTAGTGATACGCAGAGCAACAAAAGAAGAATTAGCAAATCATCATAGTTTTTCACTTGATATTTTTAATGTAATAAAAAATGTTCCAGAAAATCATGGAAAAGAAAAAAGATTTGATAGAAGACAGATTTTAAGAAATTGCGTTAATCCTGAAATAGGATTGCATATATTAAATTGTGCTTTTAAATATTATAAAACAGAGAGGGTTTAAGGAGTATAAATGATAGATAGTTTATTAATGAAACTATATGACATTTCAACAGAACAAGCATTAATCGGCTCAATTTTAATCGAAGGCAAACTTTTTGAAGAAATTATTGGCATTTTAGACAAAAACGATTTTTACAAAGAATCCCATCAGATTATTTTTAGCACCATTTCAAAATTATTTAAAAAAAACAAAGGGATTGATTTAGTCATTTTGACTGAAGAATTGAATAAAACGAATTTATTGGAAAAAATTGGCGGAGTTACCTATTTAACCAATTTAATAAATAGCGTTCCTACGACTGCAAACTTGCACCATTATGTTAAAATTACAAAAGATTATTCGTATAAAAGGACAGTTTTATCAAAAATTAATAAATTTAAAACTGAAAATATTGACGCCCAAAAATTAGTTGAAGATATTGTCAATATTCCTAAATATGAAGAAATAAAAGAAAAAACCAATAAAGATATTATTTTAGAAACAATGAATGATGCCCAAAGGGGAATGGATTTTAGATTTGGGGAAACTTTTGAGGATATCAATAATATAATCGGGGGGGTTGATAAAGGAGATTTAATAATTGTAGGAGGATATGCTTCA
>Ga0307928_10003682_pt1 | contig 11701 bp, 10 predicted proteins | sample AceLakmetagen232_FD_201815 | JGI IMG/M metagenome (GOLD analysis project Ga0307928, IMG submission 201815) | Saline water microbial communities from Ace Lake, Antarctica - #232 | ecosystem: Environmental > Aquatic > Non-marine Saline and Alkaline > Saline | place: Antarctica: Ace Lake...
TAATACCATTTATCAGCAGTAAATAGAATTTTAGTTACATAAGCACCACCATCTGTCAATCGGAAATCAACTCTTGCATTTCCAGCATCTGCTAATTTCATATACCAAGTTATCTGTCCCTCTGTCCGTCCTGTTCCAGTCTTTTCTATAAAAATCCAACCAATAGCTGCCCTTTCGGCTACAACTCCTTTTGCTCCCTCATAAGCTGAACCTGCCGATATATCAAAATTAGTATCACCAGACCAATCTCCCTGCGTATTTAAATCGCCGTCATTATAGGAGTTGAAATTGTCTTCAAAAATTGTTGCAGGATTTCCTATTAGCCAACTTAAATACTTCGGGATTTTCCACCCTTTCTTTTTAAACCACCAGCATAAATGAATTGGTTTCCAGTTTTTTAATAATTGTTTTATCACATTAGTTCAATTTTATCTTGTTAATTCAAACTTTGTAAGGTCTATATTATCTCGGTTTGAAATGATTATCCGGTCATCCGGAAGGATGAAGTGATAACAGACTCTTGAGGTTTCCTTTATTTTATAGCCAAAGACATAAACCTTAATGAAGTGGTCTATCCCGGCAGGTCTAATATTCCTGTAAAAGTGGAACAGCTGCATCTCTGGCATTACCAGCAAGTCAATCCTCCTTTCCATATCGTCGTATTTATACATCGTGAACATCTTGACTTCCTCCCACTTGATCTCTTTGATCTGGTGGAATATCTTGTCGTTCCCGAATTGGTGGAGTTCCGAATCGTCTTTATAAACAACTCCCCAGACCCACCTTTCTGGTTTTACTTCCTCTGGTTCTCCGTTTTTAATAAATGTGTATATCATAAAAATAACCTTGCCCTCTAAGAGCAAGATTATCTTTTAGCATTGTATTGCTCATAGAGGTATTTTATTACCTTATTAAGTTTTGGCAGAAAGTTATTTCTTCTGCTCTTTTAGCTTTCTTGCTTCTCCACGAGCAAGAGCAGCTTTACTTTGCAAAGAAAACCTACCACCCGAAAGTGCATCAAAGTGTTCAGCCTGCGTAGGAGTGAAGCCGGTCTTGGCACATTTGTGTTTCAGATAAGCTTCTCTCGTTGCGAACACTTTTTGGCACGGACTGCAAGTTACTTTTCCAGCCATCTTAGGCAGTCTCGTCATATTGATAGTTCATCGTGGAGGTTGAACCAGCAACATCACCAGCATCAGTTCCTATCTGATGGATTAAGTAATCGGAGGATCCAGCAGCAGTCAATTCTCCAGTTAAACTACCACCAATTCCCAAGTTAGCGTCTGTTGGTTCGCTTGTGGGCATTACTTGTGTGGCAAGAGTAGATACTGTCACTAAAGGAGTGGCAAATGTTTCCGCACCTCCGTAAGTGGCTTCTCTGGCATTGGTTAAATGAGCAGCAGAGCCACCCAATGCACCGGTTCTCCAGATTTTGAGGTTATCAATCTTTGAAGAACCACCCATCGCTGTCACATCAATTTTCTGCCATTTCTCGTAGGTGTAATCACCCGGAACGACAGGGAAAGCTACTGGGTCTAAATTAGCAGCATCAGTATTACCCATATTACAATTGGTAATATTCGCTGTCTCGGTTTCACCGACTGTGTTGTATTCGTTGATTTGGACTGTAGCGGCCATGATTATATAGCTTTAATTATTTTTTTACGTTTCCTCCTGCGGGTCGACTTTGTCCGCGGAGGTTTTCTTATCATTTTGTCTTTTACTGGATATTGCATTTCGTTTAAGGCTCTGACTGGGAGGGCCCTATCATTTCAGGCCCCCCTGTCAGGTCCTTATTTAGGACGTTGGAGATTCCGATTCCGCTGTGTCGAGGACGGTGATCGCCTTCGGGAGTCCGATGACGTACCCGACTCTCTCGATGATTCTGAGGGCTACCATGTCTTGCTCGGCAAGATTGATGGTCGTCTCTCCATCGGTGTCGGTTATCGTCGCCTCCGTCAGGAGCTTCACCCTCAGCTGTTGTTTGTCGCCGAAGATGCAGGACATCTTCAGGTTTCCAAACGCGATGTAGGGAGATCCCTCCTCTACTTCGGCAGCGAGCGGGAATGCGTCTGAAAGCTCGTATGGATAGTTCCAGATCGTGGCGGGAAGTCCCTGCCCCGGGTTCTGGTATATGTACTGCCCATCTTCGCCCTTCAGCTTCCTGATTACCGAGAGCACGGTGCGGTTCATGTAGAACTTCGCGCCGGCCAAGGCTCCGGAAGGCGTGGCGTCGATCATACTCAGCAAGTCGTCGGCCGTCAGGTTGGTGACGCCGGCTGTCTCCTGGTACACGGGATTCACGAATCCGTTATTCAGGATTCCCGTCCACGGTGTTCCGTCTCCTGCGAAAAACTGGAGATCTTCCTCCTTGGCCACCGCCTCCGCGAACAAAGCCGCGATCAGCTGGGTCAGGTTGATGAGTGAGTCCTCCAAAATTTCCTCGGTGAACGGCACCATGGCCGCGAGCTTCTTCAGGGTCTGGGTCACCAGGGCGAACTTGGGCTGGGTGCTCTTTTTCTTGCCCTGTTCGTCGGTCCAGTACACGCTTACGGATGTTCCCAAAGCTGGGATTTTCCTCGTGTTGCCTGGTCCGCTGAATGGCAGATAAAGCATTTCCCTCCTGGCAAGTCCGTACTGGGTCTCGGCGATCCTAAGGACTTCGTCCTTCAGTTCATCCGGGATGAGCAGGCCGGTGTTGGCGTCGTCCGGAGAATCTCCGGTTGCCGACGTTGTCATAGCCTTGCACTTGGCTATGTCTCCGGCGAGCAGGGCCTTCATGAAGGCGCGAGTTGACTCGTCCTTCTCCGGGTCCTTTTCGACCGGGTTTCCGTCGATCGCCTTTTTCCTCTGGTCGGCTACACCTTCCATGAAGTTTTTGACGATCTTCTCCGAGATTTCGTTCGCCTTGCCTCCCATTACGTCCTGAATGGTATTGCTCACAAGTTCCTTGACCGCTTCAACGTCGATCGCTTCGGCCTTTTCGTCCTTTTCGGCGAGAACTTCGGCCACTTTGGCCTTGCTCTCCTCTGGGACTTCGGCGACGTGCTCCTTCAAGTACGCCTTTTCCTCGTCGTTGATGGCCTCTGCTTTCTCCAACTTGGCTAATATCTTTTTCAATTCATCCATTGTTTTACTGCGATTTTTTGGCTTTTAATAATTCTCTGATCGCTTGATTGATCAGTTTGACCGGTATTTTTTTGTCGCCGCCCTCGTTGACGAGGGGTGTTCGACCTGTCCCTCCAGCTTGGTTATCGGCTTCACGCGAAGCCTTCAGCGCCCCAGTCAGGGTCCTGATAGCCTCGGTTATGGTTTCAAAATTTGATTTGGAGATGATCTCCACGGCCTGCGTGGCCGCCTTCTTCTCGTCGCCTGGCGTCTCGGGCTCCGGCTTCTCTCCCTTCTCTATCGCGGCGATTGCCTCGTCATTGTACTCTTTCATCTCCGGGACCTCCTTGTCAAACTGCTTGTAATGCTTCGCCAGGTGGTTGTAGACGCCCTGCTTGTCTCCGGCTGGGATGTCCACGCCTCCCCTGCCTCCGAGCAGAGCCCCCATGGCTGCCGCCGTACCCTTCCAGACCGCCTTCAAGTCGGCCGCCCTGTGGTGGGGCAGCTTGTATCCGGCTTTGGTGTCAGCGTTTTCGGAATCAAACCATGCGCATATCTTCTTCAACTTTCCGAAGTCGTCTCCGCATTGCTTTATCTGCGCCGGGCCGTCCCAGTCCGCTTCCTCCTCGGCTATGCCATGGTCCGCGTATGGGACTACGCTTTTTACCGACACTACCTCCGTCATCGGGTTGGCCCCTACCAGAACCGGCGACCATTCGAACAGCCTCAGCTTTTTGAGATGCCTTCCGTCTTCGGCGTCGTATGTTTCCTCATCCATGTATCCTATACTGAATTCGTCTATTACCTTCTCTTTGATAAGCTCAAGCGCTTCGGCCGCCTTTTGGACCGCAAGGACCAACTTTCCCTTTATATAAAGACCGCCGAAATTCTTGATGCTTTCCGGCAGCATAGGGTCTCCAGCCGGCACTTCCTTTGCTTCGAGCGTGGCCGCTATCGGCTCTCGCCAGTCATGAGACCATACCCCCTTCGGGAGCTTTTCGGCCAAGCTGTCCTTGAATGCCCCGTAGTCTATGATTTCTCCGTAAGCATCGACGTTCCCGAACACTGAGACGAAAGCTTCTATTATCCCATCGTCAGTGGTCTTCGGTTCGACGATCTTACACGATTTGAATTTTAATTTCATTGTTTTATTATAGCATTTTTATTTTGTAAATACTATTCCAGGAATGCCGGGCCCGTCACGCAGCGACAGTTCGGCTCCATGGGATACTGCAGGCCGTTGGAGAAGTTCTCCCTGAGGCCCACTATCTCACCCCCGACGCCTACGCCGTCCTGGTGCTCCGGCCTGACTCTGCCGTCCCCGGCGTTGATCCACTCTTTGCCGGTGGCGACATCGGACTGCTCGAAACCCTCAAGCATGCCCATGTTGTTTGCCGCGGTGGCCTCGGTCCTGGCGATGAGCTCGCTCCTGTATAGTGGGAAGTCCTGGTAGACGCTTTCGACTCGCGCCGTCAGCTCCCCTATGCCCTCGCCGGCCTGCATGCCGTCGGCTAATGTCGAGCTGAGCTTTTCGACCGTCGTACTATTCACCGACTTGGCGAACAGCTCGGCTCTCTGTTTTATTAAGGTTTGTATCTTTTGTGTAGTATTAAAAGTCTCTTGCGGTGCGATCATCTCGAGCGCCTCGGCCCCGGAGTCCTTGATGAACTGGTCAAGGTATGGCGTGACAAATTCCACCGCGAGGATCCCTTCCGCCTTCTCGTTGAATATCGTCTCTATCTCAATGCTCACCGCCTTGGTCTTGACGTCCTTTTCCTTAGCGTTCTTCTCGAGGGCGCTGATCACTCTGCTCCCTTGGCTGGCCGCGAACTCGTCCACCCCCTCCTTGATTCTTGAGGACCTCGCGTCTATCTTTTTGTTGATCATGCCGGCATACGCCTTCTTGATCTCTGGGTCTTTGAGTAGGGAGACGAGCTTCTTGTCCTTCTCTTTTTTGCCTTTGCCTTTGTCCTTGCTCTCTATTTTTTTGACTACCGCTGCCGCCAGGGCCTCGATTATCTCGAACCTCTGCTTGAGCCAGTACTTCCCCTTGAAGTCAAACACTGGGATCTTCTCCTTCTCCGGCGTGAGGTAAACTTCGGATTTTTCTTTCGCGTTCTGCATGTTCTTTTCCGTCTGTGGTAGCCCGCCGATCGGGATATCCGTCAGTGGCCGGTAGAAACTCCACCCTCCCTTGACCGGAGGAAGGCCCTCTGATTGCCTGACCTCATTGATCAGCAGGTAGTTGTTTTTCAGCCCGGCCTCGTACTCCTTGATTATCAGCTCCCTGTTTTCCGGTGTCGGGTCGACAAACTTTATGAAAAACTCATCGCCATAGGCTGGGGCGATCAGTTCTTCATTTATCTTCTCCGTTATCCGGACCAGCTCCGGCTTGATGGTCTCGGAAAGGAAGATAAACATTGCCGTCTCCGCATTGGCCCTGTTGACGTCGTCGGTCACTGCCACGACCGGCTTCGGTACTCCGAACGCCACGAGGATGTCGTCCCTGGTGAACTTCATCGATTCGATGTAGTCCATCTCCTTCTGGTTTAGTGAGATTTGCTGGTACTCGAGCCCCCCCTCGAGGATCGCGACCTTCGAGCTGTTCTTGATCCCCCTGTGTCGCTTCTCCCAGAATTCTTTGATCTCCATCTTCTGCTCCGGGGTCAGGGTCGTGTCCTTGTTTTTTATCACCGCGTCCGGCCTGGCCGAGTTTAGAAAGAAGTCCCTCTGGTAATCAGTCGCGTATTCCTCTGTCTGCACCCTCTTGCTCGCCGGCCTCAGCGGAGACATTCCCAAGTATGACGAGAGCGGATCCGCATATTTGAAATGCACTATGTCCTCCGGCTCGAATGTCACCTTGCTCCCGTCGCTTTTTTGAAACTCGTACCTCTTGATAAATCTCACCGGGTCGGTAACTATCGTCATCATGTCCGGCCGCAGGTTCCAGAGCTCCACCAGTCTGCCCGATTTGTTTTTTATTTCGAACCAGAACGCGTCGCCGGCGGTCTTCAGGTTTATCATCGTCGTCTCGAGGAATTCCGTCTTCGTTTGGAATGGATTGAATCGGTTGAGCAGGTCCAGGGCTGGGTGCGAAAAAATCTGCTTCATCTCTCCCTTCGAGTTCAGGATTCTGAAAAGCTCGAAGTCTACGGAAGCCACCTTATTTGCGATCTTGGAGATGCACGCGAAAACGTACAGAGACTTTCTGTACTGCTCCATCATTGTCTTGGTTGTCAGCTCCGGTGCAATGAGCCTCGACAAAATTTCGAAGCCCCCCTCGGCCACGGTGTCCTTCTTTCTGAGAAACGAGATCATCTTGTTTATGTTGCCTCGGATTTGCATTGTTTTATTGTAGCATAAAAAATCTTGTCAAGGTAGATTCTCCCCCCTGTTTTCCACAGGCTACACGATCGTGATCCCGGCCCGTGGCTTCTTTCTCATCTGCCAGGCGATGGCCCGACCGAATATCCTGTCGTCGTGCCTGCCCTTCCTGGCCTCTGGCCTGTTGTTATCAGTGTAGACCATGTCGCGCGCCTCGTCCTCTCCCTCCAGGTACGTCTCTATCAGTTCCTCCTTCCGGTACGCCTCCTCAAGCTCCGCGATCATCATCGGCCTCACCGCCGCGGTCGTATCCCAGGTGATCATCCTCACGCCGAGCTGCTTCAGCTTCTGAACGTGCGCCAGTCCAACCCCGTTCTTTTCCACCCCCAGAAAAATGTTGAATGCCTTGCAGACGAACGCTACCTTCTGATCGAATATTTCGTACGGCTCATTAGATGTTATTTCGAAAACTACCGCTGCCTTCTGGGTCTCCGCATCAAGGTCGATCACCGAGAAGTTGTGCGCGTCTCCGGTCGGTGTCCCCTCGGCACCATCGAGTCCGGCGTACATGAGCTTCTTCTTTAGGATCTCCTTTTCTTTGTCGGTCCTCTGCCACGCCTGGATATTATCCAGCGGGATCCTCATCTCCTTCCTCGTCGTTATCTTGCCGAACACGGATCGGCCGGTCTGCAGGAAGCACGACACATCGTCCTCCGGGTACTCCTGCCAAAAGAGCGCGCCCTTGTCCCAGATCTTGTATCTCCTCCACTTCAGCTGTCCAGCTGTCAGGATTATCTTCCATTCCCGGGCCACTCGCGTCACCAGGAACTTCTCCTCGGCCGTAAATGATGCGATGAATTCGTCGTCCGGCATCGCGAACATTTCCTGCGTCGATGCCGAGAGCCCTCGCTTCTCCTCCTCGTTCATCCTCTCCACGCTGTACTCGTCGTCGATGAACCAGGGGATGAAGATCGGCGTGAATGAGCTCGTCCCTTTCTTCGCCTTCTGCCATATCTCGTAGAATTCCCCCCGGCCATTCGCGGTCGTCTCGATATCGATCGTCCCGTATTCGGCCGCCTCTGATATCCCGGCCAGGATCCTCTCCAAGTTTTCGTAGAATGCTGCCTCGGAGAGATGCGCTCTCCCTATTGTGTCTCCTCTGCCGAATGCCTTCTGCCCGGCGGTGCCTATCCAGTAGAAACTTCCCGCCTTCGGGAATCTTATCTCGCTCTTTGAGTCTATCGATATCTGCGGCTTCACCTCCAGGTGGTCTATGAAAAAACGAACCGCGGAGAATAGCCGGGTCGTTGCCTCCCTTTCATGTGAGATCACCACCGCGTTTGTTGGCCGCCGTATGCAGTCGATGAGTTGGTCCGCGTCTATGATCTTACTCAGCCCCTTCTGCCTTGGCTTTAGCCACAGGTTTCTTCGGGTCTTCCTTGCCCAGTATATTTTTTGGACCGGGTTTGACTTGAACGGAACCGTCTCCCCGTGCTTGTCCCGGATCCACAGGAGCCTTTCTATCAGCTCCCGGTTTGTCCTCTGTTTTCTTTGTGTCTTCATTTCCTTGGTTTAGTCTTTCCTCGTCCTCCCAGATGAGATCCTCGAGAGTTTTATTCCCGACCACTTCCTTGATCTTCATTGTCGGCTTGTAGAACGGGTGTCTCTTTTCGAGAAAGAAAGTTATCGCCCGCATGCTGTCCTTGAGTATTCCCTTCTTCAACCTGCCCTCCACCTCCTCGCATTCTTCCGTCTGGATTTCGGACACTGCCCGGGCGAATTCCGGGTCATCCTTCTTCCAATTGTAGTACGTTCCTCTGTCGATTTCGGCTCCTTTGCATGCTGCCGAAATTACCCCGAGCAATCTTTTGAAATAATCGAGGAAGAGTTTCTTTTTTATCCGGGTGCGTTCCTGTTCTTCCCTTTCCTTCTTTACCTTCTCGGCTTCTCCAATAATTAAATACTGGACGATTTTGTTGATTTTTGTTGTTTTCTCTGCCATTTTGATTAGTTGTATATTGGTACGTCTTGGCTACCGAAAGCCTCGCCTGGGCTCAATCTGTGCCTATCTACAATGCCCCTCACGCTCTCTCTCTGCTATCCTAAGACGTTTTCTTTCTGGGAGGCCTAATGTAGCCTCTTTTTAAGCCCTTTTTCCCGCTTTTTTAGTTTATTTTCTGAGCTTTCTCTTTTGTGTAGGCTTCCCAGCGCTTGATGATTACCTCGCAGTATTTCGGGTCTATCTCCATGACGTAGCATCTCCTTCCTTCTTTTTCTGCCGAAATTATTGTTGATCCTGATCCGCCGAATAAATCCAGGACGAGTTCTCCTCTTTGCGAGCTGTTCCTTATTGCCCGGCCGATGAGCTCTAATGGTTTTTGGTTTGGATGAACCATCGTACTTGATGCCCGACGGCTTATCTCCCAGACGTCTGCTTCGAATCTTGTCTCTGGGAAGAAGTGTTTCCCTTCCATCCATCCGTATAAAATCGGCTGAGCTTTTTTTGTCTTCGATCTTCCCTTTATTTGTAGTCCTCCCGGGTTCCTCGTCTTGATTACCATCTCATGCTTGTGTCGGTAGTCTCCCCATCCCAAGGATGTGTTGTTTTTTACCCAGATGATTGGTGTCGAAAATTCAAATCTGTTTTTCCGGAGGGCCCATAGAAATGCCGGGAATGAACTGTAGCCCGAGCAGATGTAAAACGCTCCTCCTTTTTTTACCGATTCAGCCAGCCTGGCTATAAAGTCTTCCGAGAATTTGATGAATTGATTCTCCGGTTGGTTGTCTCCTTCGATTTTTTCAAACTTCATCCCCTGGTAGTCGACGTTGTAGGGAGGATCTGTGAAGACCATGTCGGCCTTGATTCCATCCATTAGTTTCTCGACGTCCTTTTGGTTTGTGCTGTCTCCGCATAAAAGCCGATGCTTTCCGAGCTGATAGACTTCTCCTCTTTTTATCTTTGATTCCTTTATCTTCTCATAGAATCCTTCCGTATCAAAGCTGTCTTCCAAATTGTCTGGCTCGAATATCGAGTCCAGTGCCTCATTTTCAAATCCTATCCCCCGAAGAAGTTCTTCGTCAAAATTACTGAGCTTGTCCCAGTCCCACCCTCCGGTGTTCTTGTTGAGTCTGAGGTTAAGCCTCTTTTCCTCCTCCAGCGTGAGCTCCCTCGATGGCACCCGGACGTCTATCTCCTCCCTGCCGAGGTCTGCATAAATCTTGAGCCTCTGGTGGCCACCGATGAGGTGGTTGTTGGTATTTATCACCACTGGCTCGACCTCGTTGAACTCAACGATCGACTCGGCGAGGTCTTCCCTCTCCTTATCAGTGATTTTCCTCGGGTTGTAGTCGGCCGGAATCAAATCGGCGACTCTCCTCTTTTCCGTCTTCCAGGTTATTTTTTCCATCCTATTTTATTATATTTTGAAAAATCCCGATTACGATTTGCATCGTTTGCAGAACGGCCTTCTGTACCTTTAAGACCAACTGCTCAAGAGTCGAGACCGCCTGCTCGAGGGCTGAAACCCTCTGCTCCAGGTCTGGCCGGGCCTCTGCCACCGCACATGAGCACGTCGCCTGGGCGAGTTGCTGCCTCAGGATCTTCACTTCGTACTCGAGATTGTGGATCCTCTTGAAGGTCTCGTCCTTGTCGCTGAGGTACCGCGTGCTGCAGTACTCCATTCCGGTCCCGCAGTCGACACCAGCGTAGTCTCCGATCTTGGCTGCCGCGATTACTGGCATGACCATCGCTATCAGGATGATTAAAATTGTTTTTTTCATGGTGTTTTGATGATTTTGATATTTATCTTTCTCCGACCTTTTTCAGGTTGTGGGCCCTCACTATTCTCTCCGGGAGGTCCTCCCTGATTATGTCCCCGGGGTTGTATGTTTTCTTGTCGTACGTCATCTGCACTGTGGCGTAGTAGGCGCCCTTGATCGTCTTCTCGTACCTGCTCTCCGTCGGCAACCTCCTCTTGATCCACCTCTGGAACTTCTTGTCCAGGACGGTCCTGTTGTCCGTCGATAGAAAGTCCAGTTGATTCATCCTGCATATCTCGTCTGCGCTGTAGACCTTCGGGTCCAATCGGTACATGCTTTTTATCCCAGCCAGGTTTCCGTACACGCTCCTGAAAAGGTACCCATCCTTGGTCTCTATGTTGTCTGTTATCTTCAGGAACTTCTTCTTGTTTATGACCATCGGATAGTGGACCTCGAAGTCAACCGGGGTCTTCACCCCCATGTCCTTGAGCATTTTGTATGTGTCGCAGATCGCCCCATAGTAGTACCCCTTCTTGCTGCTGTGTTTTTTCTTGTGCTGGGACATCGTCCCCCTGTTGTAGTTCGGGATCTCCAGCGCCTTCTTGAGGAAGAAGAAGTCGTCGTTCATCAGGACGAAGTCTTCACTGACCTTCGGGCTGAGGCAGGCTATCCTTATTTTGTGCACGGCGTTCCTGAGCTTACTCGAGTACGGGTCCTCCGCTGGGATGAACGTGATATTGGACGTGTCCACCCACCGAGGGCAGACGCCTATTATGAAAATCTTGCCGTATTCCAGCAGGTACTTCTGGACGCTCCTGAGGGAGTACCTCAGCTCGTTGTTCCTCCAGAGGCTTCCAGATTTCAGTATGTAAATGAGATCTAATTGCTCCATTTTTTCTTTATGAAAATTATGTTGTTGCCGTATTTTTTGTCTTCGACATATCCGTTCTCGGCCAGGTACTTGTTTATTTCCTCGTTCGGAGGTTCTTCGTCGTATGCCGGAGTGCTCCTGATCTCCACTATGATCGTCTTGAAATTAAGGTTTCCTGATTTCAGGACGTCCAGCACCGTCCCCTCCGTGTCTACGACCAACGTATCATATCCCTCCTGGATGTCCAAAAGCGGGATCACCTTCACCCTAATCTGGCCCTTCTTCTCATTATGCTCTTTAAGCCACTTCTCCTGGCCGGGCAGGAGTTCCTCCTTTCTCTCGAGAAGCGATGAGAAGATGCCTCGCACGTTGAAGTCCCTCTCTCCTCTTTCGCCGATCGCGGTCTCGATGACGCTGTATCCCTTCTCCCTTATCTTCTCGGCGTATTCCGGGACCGGCTCGACGAATGTGAATTCGGCGCCTATCGACTTGTAGATCTCCCCCTCCTCTCCGACGTACCCTCCCACGTGGAGGATCCTTTTGGGATCGTACTCGTGGATGTGCCGGAAGGCTTCGTTTATGTAGGTTGGCTTTATATTCTTAATCCAAAACGTTGATCTGAGTTTTCCGCTCCCGCTT
>Ga0307928_10003683_pt1 | contig 11696 bp, 26 predicted proteins | sample AceLakmetagen232_FD_201815 | JGI IMG/M metagenome (GOLD analysis project Ga0307928, IMG submission 201815) | Saline water microbial communities from Ace Lake, Antarctica - #232 | ecosystem: Environmental > Aquatic > Non-marine Saline and Alkaline > Saline | place: Antarctica: Ace Lake...
ACCCTTGATAGGATCAAACTCACCTTTCTTTTTCTCCAATTTATGTCGCCAGGTTATCTCAATATAAGGAGTTTTCTCAGGCTCCTCCAGCTTACTAGCATCATGATCCTCTACTTCTTTAATCAACTCACCAAACTCTTCTGGGCAGGCCTCTACTATCTTTGCTGCCGCGGCTTGAACTAATTCAATATGTTTATTAGTTCTCTCAAGAAAATACTTCTCCTTTTCATCAGCTTCTTTTACTTCATCAACCCTTTTAAGTTTTTCAAACAACTGATCGAACATACTTGCTTTCACTAATTATCCTATGTTTTTATTATATCATCAACTGGCAATGATTTGACCGGCTCTACTTTGGCAGCCGCTTCAGCAGCAATCTTAGTTGCAATCATTGCCTGGCTCATCGCAGGAGTTATTTGCACGTGAGGAGGCGGTGCGGAAGGTGCTGGAGGAGTAGGCATTACCTCAAAATTTATAAAAGCGGCACCTAAATTTACATCCTTAAACACTAACCTATATTTTCCTTTATTACTAACTTGACCAGAAACATCGCCTTGTCCCTTAACTTGACCATCCTCACTACCCCGGGCCATTTCCATACCATTAATTGTAGTAACTGTAAGCCTATCTTTATTTACTACCTTGTACCCAGAAGGTATAGGCAACCCACCTTGGCACCAACCAGCATCTGTATCGATTCCCACTTTTACCTTCATCTTTCTAGGCTTTTCTATGGGTTTCTCTACAATCTTTTTTACAGGCTTGATTGATTGAATCTTGTGCACCTTTTCTATGGATTTACTAACTTTAGGTGCATGATTTTCAACAACTTCTTCTCCAGCATACTCTTCATAAGCTTCAATAATTTCTAAAGCAGAAGCAATACTATCTTCGCCTGGTCCAGTAAAACCATGAAGGCCTACTTCTCGACAAACTTCCTTAAGAGTTTCGTACAAAAAATTCTCCCAGCCGCCCGAAGCCCTAATCAGTTTCATTAGAAGTTTATTACTTTTTGACATCTCTCAATCTCCTACTCATCTTATTCTCTTACATATCTATCTAACACCTTGTTTAACCTATCTAACATCACTTCTCTTAAGTGATCTCCTATTATAGGTGTAAAGTTATGGTAACTCTTGTTTTATGGTAGCTTAGAAATCGATTCTATAAACCTCACCCAAGAATCACCACCACCCATTCCTCCATTGGGCATAAAAACGGAGAAGTAAAACTCACCAGTCTTATTTTCCTTAATGCCCTTTCGAATAGCTCTCATCTGAGATTCCGTGGGTCTCTTTCCTACCTCAATATTGAATCCTCTATTAGATTGAATATACCGAATATGCCCTTGACTCAAATACTGAAAATATGCCTTAGTTCCTGCAACAGTTTGATATCCGGTTACCCTCCCTGGATGTATCATGGCATAGGCGTGTAATTCATGATCTCCCATGGTATAGTTTGGAATCTCCTCAAACTTCCCATTAGGATGAATCCAACCTGCCTCAGCAATTCCTGTATAACTGGCTTCATCTAACCCACTGCTTGGCATCATAGCTTCCAATGCCTCCGGCGGAATATCCTGTGGGTAGATAAAAGTCATAACTTCCATGTCTCTCACATTCGGGTCATCTGCCAATTTGCTTTTATCTAACTTGTCTGTATCTATCTTCAGAACAACTATCTGGTCTATCCACTCATCTGGAACAGCCTCACTAACTTCTGCGAAAGCTTCAGCCTCCTCAAAAGTCTTGGCCAAATAAATCAAACCCTCTTCAGAATCAGAATAATTTTTCACTGTACCTTCTATTCTTAAACCTTCTGACTTTATCTTATCCAACAAGGGCTTAAACGTACCATGATATAGATACTCAGGAACTTCAATTGCAGTTTCAACTGCTTCCCAAGCTTTCTTTACTTTACCTTTACCATATCTTAAGTAGTTTGTTAACTCAGAACCAGAAGAAATCTTTGCATCATTTTGAGCAAATCCTAAATCTGTAAACATTTCTTCAAAACCATATTTATCGTATAGTTGTTTCATTTTTGATATCTGTGAAGTAGTTAACTTAGGTTCACGCCTGTTCCTTAAACCGGCCTCCTCATCCCGAGTATTTATATAACCAGCTAACGCCCCTTGATCACATAGCTCACTATACCGGGTACCGGCTTCCATTGCAGTATCTATATGTGTATAAACTACAGGAATTATCGTCCCATCCGTGAGTAACCAGAATTTCATATACTGTCCTTCTAGTCCAGGGAAGGTACTCTTCTTCAATGGCCCATTCAACTGACGGGCGTGATACTCCTTCATCTTCTTCTCAGGAGACACTTCGGTTGCTACTGCTTCATCAACCTCTACAAGTTTTTCAACTAAGTCTTCATACATATTTATAATTCTCGTCCCTACTCCGGCCCTCGGGACTCTAATATTACGCCGTTAGTGTACCAGACGCGAATGCCTAGACAATTCAATAAATTCAACAACTCCTATTCTATCTTTCAAAGAGAAATATTTGCTGTCTTCAACTTTTCCAAAACCAATATAGGGTGGGTACCTTTCATACCGGTGGTAACATCAGTGCTGCAATTAAAAAATTTTCTCTTCTTACACAATCTACAAACACCCGTTCCTGCTAACCTATAATCTGTCTTATGTTCCATATCAAATATCTTCTGCTTTCTTTTTGAGCTTGTTGATAAGAACCCCACCAACTGGATAAAGAATAAATCCAACTAACATTCCAATTAGTAATAAATGCATTATTTCTCCTCAAATTTTAATTTCTCTTTAATTTTTCTCACAAGCTTCTTTGTTGTACTTGTTTGCTTCGATAGTGTATCCTTTATATCCTTACAAATTTCCTTCTTACCGCCCCCGTTAGCTGCTATACCCTTTATATCCTGAACATTGCCAACAACTTCTTTCAATGCCCTCTGTTTTACTAAAATACTAACCGCAACAGCAGCAACCGCTCCAATAAATCCAAAAATTGCCATCCACAATGCAAAACGGGCAACCGCCAATGACAAAAACAATGCTGCACCACAAGAAACAACTACTGGAATCCCTATCTTAGAACCATTTATAAAAGCAAACACACCTGCCGCCATACCTAATATGGAGAAAGTTACTAACCAGTTACTGCCTTTCACTGCATCAAAAAGACTCTCTTTTCCACTATCGATTATATCATTACTGGCAGGTGGTTGAAAAATAGCATCCACTATAGGCATAACAAGCCTACATCCAAAACATGTAAGAGCTGTAAAAATAAGAACCAATACTATTATTAAATCTATAATTATAATTATAATCGTTCTACTCATTATCATCTTTCATAAACTCTTCTATAGAACCCTTTAGTGGCATAAGATCTATGCCTAACCTGAGCTTCACTCACTGCATGATTTGGTAAAAACCTTCTCACTAAATCATCAAAAGTTTTCCAAAAAATGAAATTATGCTTCTGATTACAAAATCTACACGTTAGTATATGAGCTATCTCATGCAAGATAAGCTCTTTTGGATATCTATAGTTGATACCTATATCAATAATCTTACGTTGTTTCCAACAAAACCCTTCAGAAGAATTAGTTAGTCTCAGTTGCCAACCGTATAAACTCAATCTAATCAAAACACTGTTAAAGAAATGCACAAGTTTTTTGATATCTTCATCTACAACAATCATATCAATCTGGCCAATCGTTCATTCAATCGCCGGAGTTCAACCTTGCGTTGTTCATCTCTAATATTCACGGTGACCGGCTTAAAATAATTGGATGACATAGGAATTAATGTTTGCATACAAGTACTAATATGTAATCTTACGCCCTGCTCACTACGTGTACCACTAACTGTACTCAATACATCTAAACCATCAGTTCTCATAAGCTTCCTTCTTATTCAATTTCTTTCTAATCCGTTTGTAGCAAAAATATAATTCTAGTAAAATAAATGGTACAAAAACTACAGCTGCTATCTTCAATTCTACTGAATACACTACCTAATTCCCTTCTCCTTTATAACAATCATCCTTGATTAAGTAGACCGCCCCGAAGGTCTGCATCTACCTCATACCTCCTTGAAGATAATGCTTACCTCATGCCTTAATCCCAACATCTGTCAGAATCTTAAAAGGCTTATGAAAACACTTACACGAAAAACACCAATATAAGAACAACTTGCGACCGTGTTTTGGACAATATTTTGGCTTTCTTTTCTCAAATTGCATTCTCTTAAATTCCATACCAATCTCCTAAATTCAATACCACAATTTCCGCCTTAGGATGTGGTCAACTATCGTAATTCTATCTGGTTGGCGTCTGGCGGGACGTTTCCCAAGTTTTTCTTAGATGTTTTTAAGGCATCCACCACTGTCTTCCTTAAATTTTTAATATTCTTATCTATCTCTTGTCTCATTTCTGTAGGAAGACAATCTCTGCATACTTCCTCTGTTCCGGGATACTGTTTATTTTTTATCAATACCCCATCCAAAAGAAAAATAGCCAGTGGCTTACCACATTCCCTACATTTTGAAACCTTTTGAGATATAACTGTATCAATCATCTCTTCTTCTCCCAAACTAATACTTAACTTAATTATACTGGCTCAACTATCCACCTGCTTGAATATCCTTCTTCGTCAGTTTGATTGGATAGAATTTCAGCTAACAACTTTGCTTTAGTTTCACAAAATTGCATAGCATTTTTTCTTTTTAAGGATTCTGTTGGTTCTAATATCCATGTGCTATTTGGATTTTCATAGTACTTTAAATCACAAATATACCAAATGTAATTTGGCTCAGCCTTACTACTCATGTCGTTTACAAGAATAAACATTAGCTATCCAACTCCTCAAACAACTCTTCTACACTATCAACCTCTTTAACATCCTCGCCGCGTTCAGATTTTTCAATTGTCTCGCGTGTTAGTGCATTTGGAACTCTTTCAGGTAAATCATCCTTTGAAGTAACAACAATTGGAGTTTTAAATACTGGAATATATGAAGAATAGATAAACCCTTTCGAACTTTCAGTTTGGTTTCTTTGTATACTGCAATTCTGCTGGTATTCTTCTACATCTTGCATAAAATCTTTAACTTCATCAATAGGCAGTATTCCCAACTTATCCATTAACTTATGAAACCCAGCATCTGATGTATCACGACCAGGTCCCCTAAAAGTAAGTTTCCTGGTATAAATCAATCTTCGAAGAAAATTCAAAAACCATCTTCCCTTTATAGTTTCAACAGGCCAACCTAATTTGTCTAAATAGTAAAGTCTCATTTCTCTTTCTCCCTTTCTCTTTTATTTAAACTATATCCCTTCTCTATCATACGTAACAATTGATATGTTCTTTATAGAACCTCTTGGAATCACAGTTATTGTTTTATCTCCATCACCACATATGTTAGAAGATATTCGAATGACATCTTTATCTTTATTAATAAACCAACCAACTAACTTACATAACATAGCCGGCCATTCCTGGGCAACTTTATCACTCAACCATGTATTACAATCGGTTAGATCCCATAATGTAATAACTAGCAAGTCACCTGGTTTTAATCTTGGCGTTTTAATCTTCTCTTCCTCTCTTTAAGTTTAATCCTTACCCACAGTCCTCAGGATTCTTTATAAGTCTGCCGACTACGCACTGGGTGCAGCAAATATTCTTAATCACTTCCATTTAAGTATTCAGCTAACGTTACCGACTGCCGCAAATTTTGAACCATCAGAATTAGCTGAGTTATGATTTTTTCTGGTTCTTCTATCTCACACAACTCTTCCAGGGCTTCTTTATTCTCCAAAAACCACTCGTATATATCCAACAAGTCTTCATTGTCTGCTTGTAAATGGGATATCTGTTGCTGCAAAGTTACAACCTGATATCCCATCTGCTGAAGACGATTATCAGATTTCTTCTCAACCTCATATTTGTCCATGACAAACATCAACTTAATTATATCTATATTATCTACAATAACATCTATCGGAACACAATAACTAATACTCTCGTAATCTCGATAACCTCCTACCAGAACACCCACCACTTCACCACCCGTTGTAAATACTGGAGATCCCGAATTTCCTCCATAAGTAGCAGTGTCAGTCATCCATAGTATGGACCAGCCCATCTCTTCTGTTGTTTCCCAACCAGAAGGAAGAGGAACTGGATCATATTTTCCTAAATCTAAATCTAAAGAAGAAATTATTCCTTTAGTTACATTAGGAAAGTGTTGTTGACCAAGAGAAGCACCTATAACAAATACATCCTGACCTAATCTACAATCTTTTATACTGCCGAGTTCCACTGCTTTTAGTTCTACTTCGTGCTCCCCTTTTAATACATTTACGCCCTCGCTATTTTCTACACTACAACAACTACCAATACAAGTCAAATCATCAATATAAATAAAAGCAATATCTGAATTCTTATGTGAAATAGCCCTCGTTGCTTTAAGTTCATGGCCGTCTACCGTAAATATATGAAAATCAACTGTGTCCTCAACAACATGACTAGCAGTTACAATAATTCGAGGAGCAATAACGATTCCAGTACTGTGGTATATAACCTCTTGACCCTTACGATCTAATCCAGGAGTTTGGATATGTACTATGCTGCCTATCACCTGTTCTACTATATCAGAAAATGTAGGAGGAAGTTCTGGAACACTTGGGAGCACTTTAGGATCATCTACCCAGGAAGCAGGCGCATACAAATCCTGCTCTGGGCTATACACCAAATTAGGATCTTTTGCCTTCTGAAGTTCATCTTGCAGTCTATTAATTTCCAAAATCTGATCTGTAGATTCCTGAATTTGATCTATAAACTGCTGAAGAGTCATCTTACGCTGATGCTCTCGTTGGGCTATTTCATCTTCCAATCCATTAGAATACTCCAACCGTTGATCTCGCTCCTCTGCCAAACTATTCAATTGCTCCTGGAGTAATCTATTCTCTGTAGTATAGTCCGGACCAACAGACCTAAACTTCCCTGCCACGTGTATTGTTCCCATACATACTATAACAGCCATCACACCCACAAACAGCCCCACTAGAGCATACTTAACAACTGACTTCATTTCCTACTCCTTAGTAATTTATCCATTCTCTCTTAACGGATTTCTATTATTGTTCTTTCTTCTCTAATTTGGGATATCGACTAACTAATGACCTTTTAGTACAGCGGAGGCAAACTGAAAATACTTTGCCATCCTTTGACATCACTGTTAAAGGTCTACCACATCTGGAACAACCCTCACCCACTTTAATTTCTTGATGATACTGTAGTCTGTTAGTCATTTTGTCACCTCATAGTTATCTATTCTTCCCCACTTCGAACCTTTCTCAACGTTTCACTCGTGGATTCTTTAACATTTCTAGTCGGCCAAAAAGCAATCTCACTTGTCTCCGAACTTGTAAGTTTGAAACCCACCCAATTAATCAATCTCAGTTTAAGTATTCTAAAATATCTTTTCATTCTTCTTCCTCCGGTGGGGCACTAAATCGAATCATAACCATTTCAGGGTTTTGAACATCCCTAAATACCTTTATAGTAGAATCATCCTTACTGAGCAAAGCAAATGATTTTGAACCTCCATTAAGTATCTATCCTTCAGATACCAATCCATTAGCTACATCTTCAAATAATCTACGGTCATAATCCTTTAACTTAGAAAACTGATCTTGAACGTAGTCTGCATACTTTTGTTCCTTTGTCCATACAGTAGGAAAGAACTGAATTTTATCACCAACTACCACACGTTTTGTCCGATAATACTTACCAGTAACATCCATCCTCTTATGTGTCCGACCACAAATAACATACTCAATACCATGATCATCTAATTTACCTGAGTACCTATTGTGAGCCTTACCACAAAGTCCACACTTGTCAGTGCTCCACTTGTTTCCTGTTTTCTTTACCATTTCTAACTACTTCTTTTCCTTAACAACAAACCAATTACCACAATCAGTAAGTATCCTTCTACTGTACACCCTATTCCCGGAGTATAATCACCAGTTATTGCCTCGTAAGCTTGCTCGATAAACCCAGTGTGATATGCCAGGAATGTCAACACAAACAAAACCACTAAAAATAAAATTGCTTTCTTACTCATCTCTTTCTCTCCTTCATCAAAAGCCGGCACGTTTGTAGCACCATCCTGACCACAAACACTGCCAGCAATATCACTAGTAAATTATTTAGCACTTCCACCTTTTATACTTCCACGCTTCCAATAAGAACACCGAGGACAAGTAAAGCCGTTTCGCTTATTGCTTTCCTCACCCTTCAGACTGCCACCATGCTGCACACAAAAATAAGGATGTGGAGGTTCCACCCCAATAGCAGCATCTAATTGATCAGAAACTTCATTCTCGTGTGGTGAATTAAGCCTTCTACCTACCGCCCTTACACTATCCTCGTAGCTTGTAAGAGGAACCACTTGATCTAATTGATCCTCTCTTATCACTTCGTTCTTTGGCCAATCAATTTCATCCTTCTCTTCCTTAACTAATAACCTACCAATCCCATCTTCTAAACTTTTAAGTTCAGATAAACAAGAATCAACTAATGTCTCTATAATTTTTAACTCTTCCTTACTTGGACGATTAAAAGAAATTGTCAAAGTCACATCAACCGGACGTCTGTCTGTATCAAGGACTCTACCACAATCCATATCTACTTTTGTAATCATCTCTTTTTCTCTCCCTTAACTATTGGCTCACCTAATTTCTTTTCTTTCTCCCCTTTTGCAATTATATATAGAATATGATTTGCAAGATTCTTTGCTACCCGTGCCCGCAGTATCACCATATCCCCCCATGGCCCTCTATTCTTGAAAGCAATCTGATAAGCCATCTTTAGCCGCTGCCATAGCGACCACCTACCATGCCTATGGTGCCCGAACTCCCAAAAAGATAACTGGATATATGGAGATTCACTACAATCGTCCAAAGAAGCATCCTTACTTACAGCTACCTCTCCTTCAGATATATCTTCTGTCTCGTGAGTCTTAGTGACTGCCACACCTTCTCCAGAACAATCACATGGGAAAATCTTCGTTGGATCCTCAAACATTCTCTTTACTCCTCAATTTGATCCTTCAACTTCCTCACAAATTCATTAAAAATAATAGAAGAACTATAACAACCCTCTTCTATACATTGCTTTGTTACCTCAAGCAATTCGGGATCATTCTGCCAATAACTCTCAACTGTTATCCATGAATTAGACAATGAAATTAAAAGCCTTCCATGTTTTTGTAAATCAAATGGTACTACTTCCCCACAACAAGTCCCTTCCTTGGAGCAAAATACTCTATAGCACTTTGTACAGAACCATTCCATCTCTTTCTCCTCTATATATCTAAATCCATTTCAAGATCATCAATTCTCCCCTCCATGGCCTTAAATTTATTTATAAGAAACACAGATAACCCGACTGGATCTTTACTATCCCAACCTAAATTCTCTTTAGCAAATTCAGTCAATGTCTCTATTTGTTGAGATCTGTTAAGTGCTCTACCCAATTCACCTGCTAAACTCATTTCTCATCTCCTCAACAGTGTAAACTTCTCATCTTTCTTTTCTTTAAATCTTGTACTTGATATATCATATTCTTTAAATCATACGTAGGTAGATCATCAAAAGGTATTGTTCCTAAAGTCTTACTACAAATATCACATTTAATAATTACACTTCCTGGGTTTGAAATTCTTTCTAATTCATAATGTTGCCAAGAAAATTTATGAAATCCTAACCTACATATTACTTCCCTTCTAAAAGTCGACTGGGGATAAAAAATCCATAAAAGAATTTCTTTATATAAAGTAAGAAGAATTCGCTTTAGCCAAGGATTCTTTTTATTATTGATATAAGACAAACATTCTAATGACCTAACAATCCTCTTGTGTTTTTGGTACTCTCTCTTAGAATTTTTCTCGATATACTTATTCATAATACTACCTTAAGTCAATGGTGAGAACCAAACTCACGAACATGGAGCCACAATTTCCGGCATCGGAGGCACATCCCTATCCTCTACCTCCGGAAATGGATTAGGTATTTCTGCATCCCACTTCGTAAAAAGTTTATTGCAACACTTACATGGATAGATTTTTATACCTTGGTAAACAAACCTTCGACCATCACGTTTGTAAAGCTTCTCACCTTTATCACCTGCAAATGATTGATGTCCGGTTAACCAACAAAAGAATTCATTTATCATTTCTTTTCCTTTTCAATCAATTCAAGAATAAACTTTAAGTACTCCTCAGGTCCTTCAACTACAACATCAATTTCGTAATGCTTATTTCGTTTAACCCTAACACCCAAAATATATTTTATTCTATAACCACGAGCTGCTTCATCTTCAAATCTTTCTTTAGGCCAAGAGCCCTCAACGTATCTTAAACCATAATGATTATAAATAGCTCTATATAATTTCCACTTCTTAGGATCGGTATTCATCTAACTCCCCGTTTAGTAATCATTATAATAATTTGGCTAATCTAACATCCAAAGGAAAAGGCTCATCAAAAGGCCAAGCTTCTTTATTAGGAGCAAAATGCATTTTTAAATATTCTGCCTCTAATCTAGGATCAACGTTAACGTGGACATTATGTGTTTCATTTGACCTCATCATTATTCATCTCTCACTCCTCTTTCTCAAAAGGTAAATTCAATTGACCAACCACTTCTCCCTCTATGATATCCAAATCACTCTCGTTATCTACTACAACCACATCTCCATATGTTTTTTCCCAAGCTTCCATACATCGTTCAATTCCAAGCCAACCTCCACTACGTTCTAGCTTCGCAACCACCATTTCATTTACCACACCGTCTGTATAAATCTGAGTTGGAACATAAGAGTGTAAATCCGTATCAAACAAACAAGGCTTTCTATGCACTCGGCCGTCATCCTCTTTCGCCATTGACTTCTCAAGTAACTCTTTAACCTTTAACTCATGATCTATTCTCTTTTTACGCTTCTCACATATTGGACCGGCTACATTTAACATTCTAGCTGTTCTAGTTACCTGCTCGCGTCTCTTGCGTTCAACAGGCTGCTCTTCTTCAGGCAGCTCCTCAATTGGTGGTAACTCTTTAACTACCTCCTCTGTGGCTACCAGATATTCTTTAAGATCGAAATCTTCTAACTTCAAAATCTTTTCATTCAAGTAATTAAATATTTCTATCCTGTCTAATTGCTTATCTGTCCCATCAACAATATCACCTACTACCTCCATCATCGAACTAACAACTTCCATACCAGATGTTAAAGATTCTTTTAAGGATTCCTCTTCTGCGGTACTCATTTCAGGCATTTGTACATCAAAAAGATTCGGATCAGGATCCATGTTCATATAAGCTAAATGAATCTGACAAATTCTTTTGATTCCCGTCCTAACTGTCCTCTGTAATTTTCTGGCCATCCTTGCGAAATTTATATCTACTTTTTCAATTGCCTGACTACCTAATGGACCAGTAGCTTCTTTTAACCATGCACCTAATAACGGAAGCGGAGTTCTCAACGCTGCAGCTAATTGCTGTCTTAAGTCTTCAATATCCCTAATCCATCTAATATCTGTTTCTCCACCTATCTTATCAAATGTAAGATCGCCGACGTTGTCCCAAACCGGGATGAATATGTCTTCGATGGATGCCATGGGATTTTCCTTA
>Ga0307928_10003685_pt1 | contig 11686 bp, 22 predicted proteins | sample AceLakmetagen232_FD_201815 | JGI IMG/M metagenome (GOLD analysis project Ga0307928, IMG submission 201815) | Saline water microbial communities from Ace Lake, Antarctica - #232 | ecosystem: Environmental > Aquatic > Non-marine Saline and Alkaline > Saline | place: Antarctica: Ace Lake...
ATCAACTAACAAGAAAGTTATTATTTTAACTGATGGCGTTGTAGAAGATACAAAATTCGGCAAACGATTAACTCTAACAGTTTCTATTATGGCTAAGATTAAGAAATACACGCCAAATAAGATAAGTTTAGAGAATCTTAAATTAGCTTATGGTTTAATGACAGAATCATGGGTTAATAAGATTATTGAATTAAGAGTGGAGAGTGATGTTAATAACAATAGACTAAGAGTTGTAGCACATGAGATTACACAACCCGAAGTTACAATAAAACAGGTAGAACTAGAAAATGTTATTGAAAACGTTTAATGCTCGAAAAGTTGCCTCAAAGATTAACGCATTGAGTGATAAGGAGTTTAACATGGCTTCTTATCACTCTTCTAATCTTCATATATCACTACAAGAATATCTTAGTGTTGATAGGGAGTGGTTTAAATGAGTTTTGATAAACCTAAAGTAAAAGGAAATAGTAACAATATGTATTTTACAATCATTCCAGAGAATCAAGAAACACATTATAGAAGATATTGGAAAATTAATTCTAATAAAAAAGACTTTGTTAAGTTTAGTTCTAAACAAATCTGTCCTTATTCTAAAGAAGAAATATCTAGAGGTTCTAGAGCAAATCATCCTAATCATATCGCTTTAACTGGTTGGTGCGTTCATTGTGGGAGGTTGAAATGACAATAAAACAAAAACCATTCACATTATATAATGAAAATAAAACAGATACATTCACAACTAGACTTAATGAGGTTGAAAGAAAACAACTTAATATGGGAAAGTTATTATTAGATATAGATAAGGATAGCACAGCTTTAAAGTTGTTAGCATGGATTGGGCTTAATGTGATTAATACGATTTTTTCACCGAAATTGATTAAGTATATTTCAAGTTCAAAGCGTAACCGATTAAGTGACACTACTCTTTATGATGACATTTTAAAAAAAATGTGATACAAATATAAACATAATTGTGACACAATGAGATGTAAAGGGTGATTAGAATGATTAAAGAAATAGCATTAGGAATAATAATATTAACTTCAATAGTTATTTTTGGATTATTGACTTTCTATATATTAGAATTAATTAAAGATAAGAAAAAGGTTAAAATATATTTCTGTCCAGAATGTAATGATTATTTAGATAAACTTATGTGTGAAGATTTATACTATTGTCCAACATGTCAAAAGAATTATGAGATAAGATAAAATGGCTATGACAGACTTAGTAGGGTCAGGAACTAATATTATTAATTCTATTGCAGACGGGTTAATCTTCTGGAAAGATTGGAGTAGTTTGGCTAAGACACTATTATTAGTAGTGATGGTATTATTATTCTTTGGATATATGTTTCTAAAAGATGGAATGAAAGGTGGTTAGATATGAAATTTATGAATATAGATATAGGTTTGAAAGAGATTAGCAGTATAGTTTTTGTTTTTGGATTTGCAATTGGTTACATTCTATTACTATTCAACAATAGAATAGGAAGTTTGATTAGTTTAACATCTTCGATTGGTGGATTAATAATACTAGCAACAAGTTCATCTACAAAAATTTCAGAAGTGAAACAATAATTATAAATATATAAGAAGTGTGAGAAATAATAAAGATGGTGATAATAGATGGCTTATGTTGATGATGTAAACGCAAACATTGATAGGATTAGTTTAGGTTCTATTTTGTTCAGACAGTGGGATAGGATTAACAGAATTTCTGAAAGAGAATTTAGTAATTCAGAGGAGAAAATAAATACTATATCATGGGCTATAAAACTATTTAGGAATTCCATACCGAACACTATTATAGATAAAACTTTTGAAGAAGAAGAAAAGAAAATCATAACTAAACATTTAGTTATATTAGAAAATAAAAGAAAACATAAAGATTACTCTTTAACTGATGATTTAGACAATAATAGTGAATTATTACAATTATGTATTAACTTATTAGCAGACAAGGGAGTATTATACAATAAAGTATCAAACGGAACTTATGATGAAAGCCAAACCTAAATCAGTAAGGACTATGTTTATTGAAAAGAAGCGTAACAGAATGCTTAAAAGAAATCAAAACCTTTTAGTGTGTGTTGTTGGTGGAACTGGTAGCGGTAAGACTTACGGAGCAATAACTCTAGCAGATGAACTTATGAACGGAAATATGAATCCAGAAAGACATATTGTTTTTGATATTGAACATTTTATGGATTTAATTAATAATGGGCATATAAAGAAAGGTGAAGTTGTTATATTTGAAGAAGCTGGAGTCAATATAAGTTCTAAAGACTGGGGAACTAAAGCAAACAAGAATATAAACAAAGTTCTTCAAACGTGCAGACATTTAAACTTTGGAGTTATATTTACGTTACCATCATTCAAGTTTATGGATAATTCTTCTAGAATGTTACAACATTCAGTATTCGTAGCAGATGAAACTAATATAAATTATACAACAAATCAATCTAAATTTAAAGTCTATGATTTGATTAATAATCCGATGAAAAGCATAGAACCAATGACAATATTTCCTAAATTCTACTATGAGAATCAATTAGTTCAAATGAAGTATATTTATGTGAAGAAACCTAGAGAAGAACTTTTAGAAGTCTATGAGAAAAGAAAGACGGAATTCACAACAAAACTAAACAAACAAGTTCAAAGCGAGATAGTTCAAGAAAGATTAGATAGTGAAGCTAAAGTAAAGTTTAGTGCATTTTGTAAGAAATGCGGTGCAAGAAACTCTTTTGACTTCTCTAAAAAACGTATGGAATGGACTTGCAGAAGATGTGGTGGGATTGTTAAATCAAATCCTTTTAAGAAAAATGAATAAAATTTATAAATTAGAAGATGTGGAGATTAAATTTATTTTATGTCAATTTACTCTAAAGGAACTAGATATTATTGAAAGATATAATAATCTAGTTGGTGAAGCTATAAAATGGAGAATAAACCAGAAGAACAAAAACCAGTAGAAGTTAAAGAAAAACCTAGGCCACACGATACTTTAAGAATACGTTGTCCAAGATGTTTTCATAACAAAGCGATACGATATACTGACATAAGAAATATTAAACAAGCAGTTTATATTTGTGAAAATTGTGGGCGAATAGTTAAATATAAATAATAGTTCAACCATTATGTTATTTCATGACAATAAAAACTCTGGTATTGTGGGGTGATTTATCATGGCTAAAATGAACATCTCAAGTGCTTTTAAGGAAACCGAAAAAGGTATTCAAGGCATTGTAAACGTTGGTTTTGCCGCACTTATTGGATTAATCCTATTAGGTTCTATATTATCTGCTGTTACTTCTGGAGCAATAACTCTACCAACCGCATTTAATACTGTTCTTAATGCACAAGACGCAACAATGTCCGCTTATTTCACAACTGGACTTACTGTTGTTGGAACAATTGTTGGACTAATCGTAGTAGTTGTTTTAATTAAACTATTTAGAGGCGGAGACAAAAACGGTGCAATGGCTTAATTCTTTTAAGTTAAAGCATTTTGGGGGGGAAACTCCCCTTTTTTATTTTAATTGAAGATGGACAAAATAGATATTTTATTATACACAATTATCTTTATTCTAATTTTAATTCTAATTATTCCTAAATGGTTTTGCGTTACAGAATATATTGATAAACCAAACATAACTGGGACTGGAGATTATAGGGTTATTATTTCCGATAAAGAGAATTGTTATAATTTATTTGGAATGATAAAAGCAAAAAGGAAATTAAACATTAGAGCATTAGAACGCTTAACTCATAATAGAGATGTTGGAGTTTCTTCGTTTTCTAATTCATCTTCTTCTAGATTAGAATTTCCACTTTCTAATTTATCTTCTAAATCGTCTAATCTATCCAATATGTCTTGATATTCTTCTAAAGTTAATGTTACGTTAGCCATTGTTTATCACCAAGATTATTTAATGAAAAGTTATATTTAAATATATGTATTGTTATAATAGTTTTTGATGGTAAACGACAATAGTATAGATTTAGGAGAACAAACACTAAATGATAAGATAACTTCTTTAAGCAAAATAATTAAATCTTTCAGAATGAGTTTAGAGGGTTATGTGTGGACTGGAACAGATGAAAAATATTATAACACAAATAAACCGTTATGCGATTCTCGAATTATAGATCAACTCGTAGCATTACTAACACCTTTTACAAATGATGTTAATCTAATTACAATCAAAGATGTTTCAACATTTTATTATCAACAATTATATATATGCCGAGAAGTAAACAAAATCTTACATAAATCTCCTTATTCTTATACACCAACATATACACAAGTATTCTTAATATTCGATGATACATTTCAAAATATATCCGATATTATTTTAGGTTCTAAAAGTTTAATACGTTCGATGACTTCAATAAATGAAGAACAAGAAAACAGAGGGTTAGTATAAAATGTTTAATAAGAAAAATAAGAAAAAAGAACAAGAAGCAGGTGCAAGTTTACCAGATATTCACGTTGTTATTTGCACATTAAAAGGTGGAAATTATCCAATTGAGATATTAGAGTTTGACGCAATACAAAATAAAGATGAAGATTTTAATATGTTTGCAATCAATGGTAAGATGAAATGGAGAGAAGAACTTGAACGAAAACGCCATTACATCATAGACCATTTATTGTATAAGTTAAACGCAAGTTCTGAAATTAAAGAAAATAAATTAATCGCTATTGATGTTAAGATAAAAGAATTAGAAGATAAGATTAAAAATAAAACGGACGCTAAAAAAGAAACGGTTGATATGAAAGTAACTAATTTGAATGATAATCATAATTTAATAGATTTACAAAACGATGTAAGACATTATAAAGTTTTAAGATATACTGTTGATAATGCGGGAGAGGGTTCTTATGAGATAATCAATAAGAATGGAAAACGTGAAATGCGTTTCTTAGCACGAGATGGTATATTCCACCCTTATTTTTATAGGAGTGATTCAGATAAAGGAACTCCACTAACTTTATATCCAGATATTTCTTTGAACAGAAAATATTATAGAGAAGTGGACGAGAAAATCACAGATCGTTATTTAAAATCACAAGATGGGAATTTTTTTGCAGGAATTAAAGGAGTGCTAATAACTATTGCTATTGTCTTATTAGTTATTGCTAATATAATGTGGGCTTCTAATAATTATCAAGCAAGAAATGAAATTGATGCGGAGTTAGACGTATGCAGAGCAAAATGTGTAGATAGTGCGACAGATTGTGCATTCTATTATGGTTTGTTAATTCAAGATGATTTAATTAATAGAAGCGTATCAATTCCTAAAGTTGAAGAAGATAAAAAGACTACTGGTTCAATAGTAGATTTAACTAAAAAAATAACAAATAGTTAAATATAAATAATGGTTTTGTTATAATGATAAAAGTATAATGGTTTTAACTGACTTACCACTAGAATTGCAAACTTTACAATTGTTTCAGTTTGAAATGTTTACTAGGGCATTCTGGCTTTTTATTATTATTTCTTTTTCTTTAATTTATGTATTCTATTGGAGAAAATACAACGAGAAGAAAACCCCTTTTTATTCTCTAGCTTTTGTTAGAGGAACAATGCATATTTTCGCAGTTATAACTTTAATTGTTTCACCTTTATTATTTTTGGGAATGTCGCCACAAGATGCGGGAATGGATATTATAATGGTTTTTGTTATTATTTATGTAACACTTCTTAGTTTATACTTATTATTAGTTAATTTAGATTTAATCCGTTATGGTATTAGTTCTTTATTTATATCAGGGGGATTAAACTTAGGGGACGAAAAAGATAAATTAGCTTTCAGAAAATTATATGGTAAAAGATAATGGATTATGAGAAATATACGACATTATTATTTTTTAGTATTGCTTCAACCCTAGCTTTAGGCACAGCTTTATTCATGTATGTTATCGCACATGATTATATATTTATCACATTCTATAATATTATCAGTGATTTAGTTTCAAATGGAACTATGAGTTCAAACTGGCTTACTCCTTTTGATGTTTTCATTCAACAAGCAAGTTCAGTAGTTGGTTTAATGGATTATATATGGTTAGCAGTATTTATAGCGTTAGTTACAGAACTATTTGTAAGTAGTTATAAATCTGAAAGAGAGGGTTATCCCGCAATATTTGGATTCTTATTTTATGGAACTGTTATATTTCTATTCATATCTAGTATATTTGAAACAATCACAGGATATATTTATAATATATTTTTCAATTCAATCTTAACTAATTTAAGTTCACAAGTTCTATTCTTTAATTTTTATATAGCACATTACTCATTGATTAATTTAATCATTGTTGTAATTTGTGTTATATTAAACTTCATAGATTTTAATTTCATGCAATATAACAATAGAAAAGCAGGAGAGATAAGCACAAACAATGGACAAGCCGAATTATAAACAAGATAGTAATAAAATAATAACCATAATTATTTTAATGGGGTTAATCTTATCATTAGTTCTTATCCTTAATTATAAAAGTGTTAATATATCTTATATTGCGAATCTACCAACTGATGATATTGATAATGCTTTAATCACAATAAACTTACCGCATCATGAAATACATGAGGGGGAACATTTTACACTTTCAAATTACATTATATTGGGGGGTAGTGCTAGTTATGGTTGGTTATTTTTACCAACGGGTGATGAAGAAATACATTTAGTTATTAGTGCAGAAAATTCAGTTCATGCAAATTATACATTTATAGAAAATCCAATCATAACAAATAATGGAACTTCTATGACTTATTTTAATAGAAATAGATTATTTCCTGATACAAATGTTCTGAAAATATTTAAACAGCCTGTTTTTTCAGGTGGGCTAAATTTAATTTCTAAAGATGCAGGTGATGGGAAAAAAGTGGGTGGAAGTAATAGAGATTCAAACGAAATTATCCTAAACCCAAATAAAACTTATATCATCTATGTTGAAAATTTAGCAGTTTCAGACAACACGATAAATTACATCTTCGATTGGTATACACATTAAAATGGGAAAACACATAAAAGAACATTGTTATATAATGAGTAAAAAGGTTTTCAAGAATAAGAAAGGTTGCCGACGTTGGTTTAAGTTAAGAAATATCATATTAACAAAAAGTTGTAACATAAAAAACATTGATAAAGATTTCATTGTATTTTTACGTAACAAGTCACAATTCAATAAGAAAACATTAAAAAGAAAATATATAAGGAAAGGAGTTAAATGTATTAATGGTTATCTCAAATGAATAAAAGATTTATAATAATATTTGGAATTGTATTAATTCTTTTATCTAGTTTTGTTTCTGCATATGAATTATTTGATAAATATGAATCAACTGGAAGTCTTGTAGGTAATTTTTTAGTAGCTGATAGATACCAAGCAACTAAATTTAAAGCTACTTCAAATTATGATATTTGTAGCGTTGAGATTTATTTAGGAACTAAAACAAGTTCGCCGTCTATTAATTATGTTGATTTATTTAGTCATGATTCGGGAACTGGAAAACCTGATACTCGATTAAAAAGATTTCACCCACCATCAACAAATCCAACGGGTAACGCATGGAATAATTTCACAGAAACTACTGGTTGTTATAGTTTAGTTTCAGACACTACATATTGGTTAGCGACAAGAGGTATTGGAAACGACGGGGGTAATAAAATTGGTTATTTAGGAACATCAGGTTTAGCTACACAAAATTATACTAATTCAGATGATGGAGGTTCAACATGGACGTTATCGACAGCCATATTAACTTATAGAACTTATGGGATTATACCACCTCCGCCAATACAAGTATTAAACATAACATCTTTTAATTTATATGATGATTCATTAATAAATATATTTGGTGCAGATATAAATTATAGTAATGGTTCAAATCAACATTTTTATACAACTAATGGAATTATTATTGCAGGTGGTGAATATTTAGCTAATATTTCATTACATTCTTTTGATGGGGATAATGTTACATTTTTCAAACAAAATTATGAGAGTTGGAATTCAAACAACACTTTAGAAGCACAAACTTATCAAGCGAAACTAACTTTAGTTGCTAACGAGAGCAATACTAATAATCCTGTTGGTGCTTTTAATTCTACCATAGGTTCTTATTCAAATGAATCTAACGCATTAAACAAAACAATATCATATCTTGACGCAGGAACTTATAATATTGACGCACAATCAAATAGATATTTTATTAATGTTTCACAAGGAATTATAATAACAAGTTTGACAGATACAGAACAAACTGTTTATTTTGCAAATCATATTAACGTAACAGCTTTCAATATAAATACAAGCCAACAAATACTAAACTTTTCAGTTCTTACTGATGATGGTTATAGTAATTCAACACTAGATGGAAACCTAACAGTATTTTGTAGTTATCCAACGTGTGATTTAAGTTATAATGCGAGTGGAGTTAGTTATCTTAATAAAACTTATACAAGTGTTTGGAATAAAAATCATGTTGGACAATTATCTTTAGCAAAATTATATTTATATTTTGTTGAAGCGGACAGTTTAACACCAATAAATAATGCTTCTATAACTGTTATAACTCCAGATACTAGAACTTTAAATCTTCATACTGACGCAAACGGTTTAATTAATTTTAGTTTATTATATAATGAGAATTTTATTAATGGTTCATATCAATTTACATTCCTAGCTTTATCGGGTTTTAATTCTCCCGTTACATTTAATGAAACTATAACAACAGCAAACATTCCTTTTAATAATACTAGAGGGATTGCACGAGTTGGTTTAACTTTCAATATTTATAATAGAGAAACTAAAACGTTACTTTCGGGAATTTCAACAGGAATATTTATGCTTGAATCTTTTAATTTCACAACAACAACAGGAACTTTTGTTATAGCAAACTTAACATTAGTTACGGGAGAGAAAACTGTATTCGCAAGAACAAGCGGTTATTATTCAGAACAGTTAAACTTTGATTTCACAGGACAAGCTAACGTAACAATTAATTTTTATATGTTAAACTTAACTGGTTCTAATAGCGGGTTTGTGTTTACAACTACTATATTTGATAATAGATTGCAACAAGATGCAAGAGTTTCAATGTATGAATATTTCCCTAGTATAAGTGCTTATGTTAAAGTTTCAGAATGTAACAGCAACGTAAATGGAGAATGTGCTTTCACTATTGAATTAAACACAGGACTTTATTATTTCACAGCGACTAAAACTATTGATGGAGTTGAATACTCAACACAAACAAATCCAGAAATTATAATCACCGATGAAGAAACAAGAACTTTAGTTTTATCACGTGCGGATTTATTTGAAACTTCACCGACAAACTCTTTACAAACTACAATAAGTGAAACTTATTTAAATAATATCTCCACAATCTTTGTAGATTTCCAAACCACTGGAAATTTTGTAACAACTGTTTGTGTAGAATATTTTAGAGATGATATATTAAACTGGACTTCTGTTTATTCTCAATGTGTAAATGCAAGTGCAAGTTATGTTGCAACACCAATTTTATTAAATAGAACTTTCGGATATAAAGCAACAGTTTATCAATATCACGCAGGAGATTCTTTTTTAATTAAACAATACAATTATCCTAGTCAGAGTTCATTCGACCAATTATTCACAGGGCGTGGTTTTGCACCACCAGTATTTGTATGGATTTGGGGAGCATTATTAGTTATCGCTTTACTTATTCATAGCGTTGAATTCTTTTGTATTGGTGGTATTATTTTGTCATGGATTACATTTTCAAATATGCCTAGTGTGGCTTTAGCTTCTGTATCGGCATTAAAAACTATAATACTTTTTTCAATAATGACTTTTTCAAGAAGAAAAGAGGATATAACATAATGGCTTTAACAAAACCAATGTTTTATGTAATTGCGTTAGGATTCGCAATAATGGTTTTTTCAGGTTTACTCCTAGTTGGAAATGATTTAAATAATAATACTGGAATTAATCTAGACCAAGATAGTAAAGACTATATAAGTTCTTATTCGGGTTATTTAGAAAACGCTAACGTAAGTTCTTATGACGTTGAAGATAAGACTTATCAAACACAATCCATAACGCAAGATGACGAGGGAACTGGTGACGCAGTAATAACGGATGTATTTGCAACGCTTAACTTTTGGAGAAATGCAGTAAGTAAAATCGAGAATTTCTTTAAGTTAGCTTACAATATACCTACATTATTTATTAATCTTTTAGGTTTACCCACAGGGGGTTTTAACCACTACTTGAATGTGTTAGGAATTATGTTATTTATTGGACTTACAATAATGATTATAAGATTAGTGAGGGGTTCATAATGGTTGCACCAACACCAATAGGTTTTAATTTTAGTAATATCGGAAATTATAATTTAACTTTTAATATTCCTACTACATCAACCGAGTTAATCCCCACAATAACAGCAACAGCAAATAGTGTTACAAATAATGTTTATGGTTATGTTATCTTATCAGCGGTTTGGTTCATATTATTTTGGCTATTGAAAGATAATTCACCGTTCGCTAACTTTAGATATTCATCAGGACGTGCGGTTGCGATAGCTTTTGGTATTGTTGGAGTTATGGGTTTGTCATTACTTGAAGCTGGATTTATAACAAGTTTTAGAAGTGTTGCAATAATGATTATTTTATATGTATTAAGTTTTATATTCGTGTTGTCTTATGAGAATAAAGAATGATTTTTGGATTCATTAGAGGAATTGTAGATTTCTTCACACGTATTGTAAAATATGTATTCGGTGGTATAAAAAGTAAACTTAGTTTCTTAATACAGATTTTTGAAGAAGATAATCGTTCTATTAATTTCAGGAAAGATTTTATTAAAAAACAAAGGAGAGTGTTTAAAGTAAACAATCAAATCTAGATGGCTACAAGAACAATAAGACCTAGATTAATTCCTAAACGTTCTTCACAACGTAGAGGTGCAACTCGCGGAACTTCTATTATAACTCGAAGAAGAACTATTGAAAATGAGCAAAATTATATAAATACTTTAAGAGTTAATTCTAATTCATTCATTAATTCTATTTCTAATTTAAATAATATAGAATCTGAAACTAATAATTTCTTATCTAGAAATATTGGAAATATATCACCATCTTATCAACAACAATTCAGACAGTTTGTTTTAGTTGCAAAGAATAATTTAATAACTAAAACAAACCAAATTAAATCTGCAGTAGATAAGAAACTAGCTTTTTCTTTTCGTGAAGAAGCAACAGCAATTAGAAATCTTAATAGGACTAAATCTTCATCAGGACGTGCTAATTTTATCTCCGCAATTGCTAATATACGTGGTGGACGTGAAGCAACTCAAGAAGTAATTAATAGATTAAATAATGGTGAAAGGTTAGAACTTGCCGCAATAAGTAAATTCATTAAAGATTCGGCAAATTTTGCAGGAGAAAAGAAATTTTCTACTGAATTATCACGACAACAAAATATAACATTAAAAACCAAATCTAGTGCAATAAACAAGTTTGTTAATAATTTGGTAGAGAAAGGACAATTAGTTACAGCAAATGTAATTAAAGATAAATTCAAGTTAAGCACATCAGAAGCTAAAAATATTGAAACATTACTTAGAAGCAATATAAATTCTACTACTTCTTCACAAAACAAAGTTATTAATGAAGTTA
>Ga0307928_10003686_pt1 | contig 11684 bp, 20 predicted proteins | sample AceLakmetagen232_FD_201815 | JGI IMG/M metagenome (GOLD analysis project Ga0307928, IMG submission 201815) | Saline water microbial communities from Ace Lake, Antarctica - #232 | ecosystem: Environmental > Aquatic > Non-marine Saline and Alkaline > Saline | place: Antarctica: Ace Lake...
CAATCACGATGATGTACGCAGTCATTTAGCGTGTTTTTACCCTTGACAGTGTGTATTTGTCTGTATACCTACGTTTATTGTACTAAATATGCAATCTATCACAACGACGTTATATGTTTACGTTTACCCAGTTGTTCTGCATCCTTCCTACAATATCGTCGTACGCTCACTCACTTGACATTCATGTGCATATGCAGTAGGATGCATATCAAAGCCATGTCGGGCGTAGTCAGACAAAAGGGGTATGAGGGTAGGGTGCACTAAGCTTGATGCAGTCTGCCGCTATGCGATTTAAAAATAACTAAATGAGGTGAATCATTATGGCAGTAAAGACAACGCCAAAAGAGTTTGCGGATCTTTGGAAGGCCCGGCTTGACGCATCGACCGATCGCATCAAGATGGGCGTAGAGAAAGTAACGGAGGCGCCGGGGGTTAAGGCGGCGGCTGCTGCTGAGAAGATGAGGCTACATATCCTGGAAGCCCTCGATTCAGGTCGATGGCAGGGTGAAGTTTCCAGGGTTACCCTTGCCGAATGGAAAAAGGCTATGCTTGAAAAGGGCGTCCCTCGAATCCGAGCTGGTACCACTGCGGCGGTTGGGGAGATGGAGGAGTTTGGCAAGGAGCTGTTCGCACACATCGAGACAGGACAACGTGAGCTTGATACGTTGCCATCCGTCACCCTTGACGACAATATCGAGCGGATGACTCGCTTTGTCCGTCACATGTCTACGTTCCACTGGAGAGCGGGCAAGTAGCCCAACGAGGAGGTGAGACCACATTATGTTTCCACATAGAATAGCTATGTTGAAGTCACCGGAGGACGTTGGCGCGGGAGGGACGGAGGTTGTCGATTTGGACATCCTCGATCCTATTTCCCGCATCTTCATAAAGTTCAAGGCAACGAACGGTGACTCAACGAACATCGAAGTACCACAGGCAAACATCACCAAAGTCGAGATCGTTGACGGTTCGGACGTGATGTTCACAATGTCGGGTAAGGCAGTTGACGCGGTGTCGTTCTACGATCGTGGGGTACCTGAGCTTCACTCTTTCAGTTACATGACTGCGTATGGGGCGGAGTCGATGCTTGCGATTAACTTTGGTCGTTTTCCCTTCGATCCGGTGTATGCTCTGCAACCAACTAAGTTCAGAAATCTGCAGTTGAAGATCACGTACGATGAGACTCTGTGTAACGCGGCCTGCGTTGTGAATGAACTTACGGTATGGGCTGAGATCTTCGCTGGAAAGAAAATTAGTCCTATTGGTTTCTTCCAGACAAAGGAACAATACGCTTATACCCCTGCGGTAACGGCGTACGAAGAGATTGACCTTCCAACCGATATGGTGTTGAGGACGTTGTACATTGACGCCCTCCTTGAAAACAAGTATCTTGGTCAGGAGCTTTACGACGTCCGTCTTGACGAGGACAACCTCAAGAATATACTCTACGATGGTCGGTACACCGAACTCATGCGTATCTATCGCCCTTACTTTGGTAAGTACGAACACAAGGTATTAGCGTACATCGGCGCTGGTGCTACGGAGTTTAACTGCGCACCATCGCAAGAGTTGTGCTTGGTCGGTAGCGGGTACGAAGCCGCAGCCGGGTATCTCTCTTTTGTCAGGCAGTTTGGGTGTGAAGGGTCGGCAATCGCCGATGGTGCTGGTCAATTCTTGATCTACGCGTCCGGATACATGCCTCACGGCATCGGAGCTCTTCCCTTTGGAGATAGACAGGCGCCGGAAGATTGGTACGATCCTCGTTCCGTTGGAAAACTGCGGTTGCGGTTGCAAGGGGGCGATTCGGCGGCAGGTACTTACCGTATTCTCACCCAGCAAGTGAGAATGTACTAGGAAGGCGGTAACTATGTTACCAGAAATTATAGAGGTTTCACCTGCGAACTGGGTTAGACTTACCAGCGAACAGATTGTCAACGACCAAGCTACAGTTCTCTATGGTGTGCAGATTTATGCAACTGTAGAGGATGTTGTTACTTTTTATGATGGCCAAAACGCCAACGCCCCTCCGGTGTTTACCGTACAGGTCGTTGCTAACCGATCGAAAAACCTTGTCGTCAACAGGGGGTTACTGTTGACTCACGGTCTCTATGTTGGGGGTGTTCTCGGAACGACTGTAGTCACCGTCGCCTGGAGACCTTACGAGGAACCTATACTACCCAGTGGTGAGTCACGAGGAGCGCAAGGCAGGTAGCAATGAACTTCCGTAAAGCAGTGAGGATGACCGACGACTACACGAAACTCTCACCGCTAAGAACGGAGATTAAACTGGGCGCGGGTAGAATAGCAAAAGTGGATTTTCACTTCCCTGCGGGGTGCGGGGGTCTAGTCGGGATTCGCGTACTCCAAGGGGCTTCTCAGTTATGGCCGTTAACATCGGGTGAGTGGATCGTGTCAGACGATCATACAGTTACTTTTTCATCTGACTATCTGCTTGACGTCCGTCCGTACACTCTCACCATCGTGGGCTACAGTGAAGACGACACTTACCCACACACCATCTATATCTCCATGACAGTTGATTCTGTTGTCGACCCCTCTCAACCGATTGTGGAGGCCATCACTCTTGGTGTACCTGCACTGGCAAACATGGTTGTATCGGGTAACAGAGAGCTCAATCAAGACACACTGAACGCCATGAAGAGAATAGAAGATAAGATGGTAGAGATACTGCTTGAACAGGTAGCAGAAGCGAAATTAACGAATGACCGACTCTACTCGGATATGAGCTTGGAAGAGCTCGTGAGGATCTAATATGGCTACGGGACTTCCTGACTGGTTTAAGGGTACTGTCCTCTACGGTATCGGACCTGCGGACGAATTCATACCGATCAGGACGGACGAGGAGGGGAATCTACACGTGGGATACGGATCGCATGCTATAACGCATCAAGACGGTGGCTCGGATGAGATCAGTGTCGCAGGATTGGTCGGACTGCTTGCAGATGAGCAACTATCTTCATGGGGTCTTGTATCTGGTAAACCGGTAACGTTTGCACCATCGGCTCATGCTGCCGATCATGAGAACGGCGGCATAGATGAGATAAACGTTGTCGGTCTTTCAGGACTGCTTGCAGATGAACAACCATCCTCTTGGGCTCTTGTATCTGGTAAACCGGCAACGTTTGCACCATCGGCTCATGCTGCCGATCATGAGAACGGCGGCATAGATGAGATAAACGTTGTCGATCTTTCAGGACTACTTGCAGACACACAGACACCTAAATCACATAGTAACACCGCACATAGTCCACGCATGGTAGAGGTCGATGGTACAGAACCTCTCACGGACGACTGGGATATTGGTGTGGGTAGAACGATCGAAGCAGAGCAGATAAAAGCAAGAAGTAACGCCGGTCTCAAGCTGTTCGAGGATGGAGGAGTAGGAATCTTTGTAAAAGACGGTGGGGATATCGGCATACGGACGCTGACACCTTTAGCACCACTGCATTTAATTAAGGATCGTATAGGAACCGGTGTAACCGCTGCCCACATAAGTTACCCCAGCTCTACGGTTATTTATGAGGATACAAATGGCGGATTCGAGTTCTTTGCTTCACAAGCGGGAACGTGGGGGGCGTTTATTAGTCTAAAAGAAGTCAATTCTGAAGATATGTCACTGTCAGACACTTGGGGCATAATAAGACAAACTCTTGACGGCACTGGAAACGGTTCATTGCATTTTACTTACGGGGCAGGTATAAATCCCTGGGCGAACGACAGTATCTTAGCCATGTTACCTTCTGGTAACATTGGTATCAATAAAGCCGTTCCTACAGAGAAGCTTGACGTTGCTGGCAATATCGGTGTATCGGGGACGGTTGACGGTGTCGATGTAGCAGCGCATCATGTCCGGCATGAGAGTGGCGGTGACGATCCTATACCAATCAATGCACTAGGTATAACAGGAACACTTGACATAGTAGGACAAAAGACCTACTTGCGTGGTAACGCTAGTGCAAGCCTACTCCATCTAAGCCGCATCACTACAACAACTTGGTATGGTTGGGATCTATCGAGTATAGTCGGGTCTCGTACTGCAGTAGTGTTTATACGTGTGGACAATAACACAGGAAGTAATCACAGTTATGCTATTGCACCACTCAGTAGTGATGTCTGGTTTCCAGCTGATTTCGGCTGGGAGCGTGGTACAGCTTCCGGACAGATTGATAGTGCAGATGAAGGTATCTTGATTGCCTATACAAACGCTAGTGGTGTAGTGTATCTGAGAGCCGAAAGTAATCACGATCATGCAACGGATTACTATCTTGTTGGATTCATATAGAGGGGGATAAGATGAGCAAGAAAGACCCACAACGGATCGAGTACACACGGCTTGAACGAGAGATTAATCTACGTGTCCAAGCACAACAGTTGGTCCTGAAAGAGCAAGGACAACGACTCGATCGTGAACGGGAAGATCTCTACAAGTCCATTCTCGATCGAAGCGGTATTGACAACACCACTATCGTAGATGCACAGTTTTACAATGATCACGCAGAAGTCAAGATTAAGGGAGGTGCTAAACATGGCTCCGTTTCTGGAAAGGTTAAAGAGTAGGAAGTTCATTGCGGCGATGGTCGCTGCACTGTGGTACCTCGTTTCAGGTACCTTGAACGGAACCCTTGAACAGTTGGGATGGACAGTCATTGCGATTGTTCTTGGATACGTTGTTACGGAGGGGTCAAAGGATGCTCTAGTAGCATACTTCAAGACAAAGAACGGTGAAAAGTAGGGGGATGTTGTTAGATGACTATCACAACGAGCATCGTTATTAACCTTGCCACGATCCTTACGGGGATTGGTACGATGCTCTACATCGTCGGACGTCGTTCGGGTCACATTGACGGTATAGAGAAAAGGTTAGAACGGATTGAACGAATACTAAATCACAGAGAGGAGGATTAGATGAAACGTGCTTTGGTACTAGCAGTAGCGGTGGTTTTTGCGTTGGGGATCGTTGCCTATTCACAGGCATACATGGATCTAAACTGGGTTCAAGATGGGGTACAGACTCCCTCGATGACAATCAGAGCTACTGTGGGTGTCTATTCTCCCTACTTTTGGGGAGGGTTACACGGACAGACTTATCACACCTTCATCTTCAAGTACATCGACGATATTTGGACAACGACGTGGGAAGATGGTGGATGGTTGATCTATGGCTACGATGAGTCCTATATCAAGGCGGGGATGTGGTACAACTCAGAAACGAACATGCACTTCGGTATACGGATGCATTTGTCCTTTGAGAGCTACCTCCCTACGATGGAGACTGACAAACCAGGAGGTGTTTAATGGCCATAGAGTATGAGGTACCAGAAGAGCAAGCCGTGGAATTACGTAAGGGAATGCACAACATGGGTCTTGCCAAGGATATTCTTGTCAAGCTGCGTACAGCGGGAAGACCGAACGCTGAGGCGGAGGGGAGAGTCCGTGAGATTGAGAGCATGCTGCAACGTTTCGCCGATGCTTTCAAGGTCGACATCACTCCAGAGGAGTAGCCATGACGAAAAAGTCTGTAGATAAGGGTGAGTCCGTTGACCCACAGGATCTCCGTGTCGCCGGGCTTGCCCTCGTAAAGAGTATTGAAGATCAACTCAAAGACCAGGCCAAGAGGGGGTATCCGGTTAGTGAAGGTCTAAAGGGAGCTAAGGCGCTTCGCAGGTACTTGAAAAAGGCGGCGAAGTAGCATGAGCTGGGAATGGGTTACTGGTGCACTCGGTGACCTTGGGAATATGCTGCTACAGGCGCTCTTCAATGCCGGTGCGAACACTGTAGAGGATCTGGCAACTCAGGCCATGACCGGGGCTCTTGGGGGTATTAGTGATGCTATAACGGGTGCGCTTGGGGTAGACAGTTGGTTTAGTGGGGTTGTTGAGACCTTCACCGGCAACTTAGAACAGAGTCTTGGCTCTGCGACAGCCAATCTTACTAACGGCCTCAATCAGACCGCACAGACGGCACTCGGAATAAGCAATGCCCAACAAGAGTTGACTGCTAGACTGAATGGCGTCACAGAGGGGCTCCTCGATGGAGTCAACGACAAGTTAGCGATCGAGCAGAGTCAACAGCAACAGACCGGTGCCGTATTGACTGACTATATGTTACACTTTGTCAACGGTAAGAGCAAAGAGATGGAGACGTTTGGTGCGTACTTAGCGCAGGCGGAAGTTGATGCTGCAGGCGGTGCAGCGGTGCTTAATATCACAGGGACTAACCGTTATTATGATTATATGATGGAATATATTGAAGCTGACTTATCGTTTGTTGAGGGGCGTGCCGTAGACCTTGACGAGGCAACCTATAACGCATTGATGGATCAAGTAGAACGCAATAGCAGAGACTTCAAGGAATGGTTCAGGGATACGGTTGTCATCCCTATTGCTAACTACAATGCGATGGTCGGTGCATTAAGACAGGCATCACAAATTGATCCTGAGACGTATAAGGAACAGTTGATCGGATCGGTGAAAGCTAGTTGGGAAGTTTACCAAGAGATGATAGAAAAAGGTTACGCCCCACCTAAGTAGAATAAGGGAGTTATAGTGGCAATCCCTAGATCACTTGAGATATTGTTTGCGCCAGCTGCACTGTTGGGTGGTCTAGTCGGACGTTTATTCGGTATAAGTACCGTTGAGGAGCAACTTAACGCTTACTGGATGCACGGTAACCCGTTAATGCGGACTCCTCATGATGTTGCTGTCAGGATGAGACTTATTGGTCTCTATGACGATGCTGAATACTATGAGAAGATGCAGTTTTGGGGTTATTCAGAGGACAAGGCAACGGAGATCTTGAACTCAAGCTATCAGTACATGGATGCTGGTGCTCGCATACAGTTGGGATGGCGTGAAGGTAAGAGCGACGACGTAATAGCAGAGGAGCTTATAGGAAAAGGTTACAATCCCGACGATGCCAAGAAATTGGTCAAGGTATCGCATTTTTACCCTTCACCGGGTGATCTCGTTCGTTGGCAAGCAAAGGAGGTCTTTGAACCTGAGATGATTGCTAAGTACGGTCTCGATGCAGAGTTTGGAGACATAGACTTAACCTCGTTTCACGGTGCAGGACTGACAACAGAGCAGGCGCTAAACTACTGGCGTGCGCACTGGGAGCATGCCTCATGGACAGAAGTTCAAGAGATGCTTTTCCGGGGTCAGATTGAAGAGTCAGACGTTTGGGATTGGTTCAGGTTAGTAGAAATCCCTCCGTTTTGGCGCGACAAGATGATTAAGGTCGCGTACCATCCCTATACCCGTGTCGATGTACGACGGATGCACAAGCTGGGTGTGATCGATGATGAGGGCCTAAAGCGTGCTTTGATGGACATCGGCTTTGACGATGAACATGCTGAGGGGATGAAAAAATTCTACATACAATATAACATGGGGACTGGTGAAAACCCCGATCGGGACCTCACACGATCGATCATCGAAAAGGCGTACCACGTGGGTACTATAAACGCAAGCGAGTTGAAAAGTGGATTAAACGCTCTGGGGTATGATGATGATAAGGTGGCGTTCATACAAGCGATTCTCGATCAAGATGAAGCGTTGGACAGAGCAACGGACTGGATCGGGCTACTGCGATCACAGGTCAACGCGGGTCTCATCGACCCCATTACAGCAAAGAATAAGTTAGCAGAGATGGGATTGTCCTCAAGCGCCGTTGAACACTGGGGAAATATCTTCGTTGCCTATGCAGAAGAGCCGATGAAAATTCCCTCCAAGACCGACATCAAGAACTGGGTAGCACACAAGACGATCGATGAAGCGGAGGGTAAGAGTTATATGCAGCGTCTTGGCTATGCTGAACATGAGATCTACTTATATATGACAGACTGGGTCGGATCTGAGGAGAGGTATACAGAGTGGATTGAGCGCATGAGAGAGATTGCAGAGGAGACAAGGAGTTAGTCATGGCTACACCACACGACGCAAGACTGAAAGAGTTTCAGAAGTTGATCGATGCAGCGACACGACAATTGAAGGTGCAAGATGCAGCGAAGGCAGTTGCGAAAAAGGAAGAAGAGACTACGCCGGAAACATAGATCATGTTCCTACAGGAAGCGTGAGCGGTTCAACTGCACCCGATGGGGTAACGATACCCTTATCATAGACTCTGTGGAGAGTCTTGACGACCTGATGCTGTCTTATCGTGTCAGGGGTGTTTCTTCGGAGCCGGGTACGGAAACGATCGAAGGTCATGTAACTGTAGACACCCTCTGAGAGCTTCTGAGCCGTCCGTGGTACGCCTTTGATCGCTACCTCCTCATCTAGTGAGTAGTCCTTGGGACCGTGGATCGTAAGTGACTCTCCGATTGTCTTAATGCCAAGTGCACCAAGGGTGTTTGTAGCTATCTCACCACTGAGTCGTTCGTATCCGGTGCGATCGACAAAGAGCGAGTCAGTGTCGCAGTAGAACACGTGGTCAAGGCCAGCGATCTCGAATAGCTCCCACAGATGTACCCTTGCGTAGGAGCTTATCCATGAGGCTAAACTGACAGAGGTGAAGCGTGCAGCGGCTTCACCGGTCTTGATCCAGGTCTTTCCTCCAAAGGTGAAGCGTGATTCAGGTCTTCCCGTTGCTGTAGATACCACAATGGTGATACCAGGAAGCTCACCGGGTATTGCCTCTCCCACTTCATAAACGGGGTTACGTTGCCCCCACTTACCATAGAGTGAATTTAGGAGAAGCTTGGAAAACCACTTCATCGTAGCGTCACCTTCGGTCATTGCCTGTTGTCTCACGTGCCAAAAGTAGTCGACATAGCCCGGAAACGGTCTACCTCTCCGATATACTATAACTCTATGGACTTTCCTAACATATCCGGCATTCCAACAATAGGTAAACTCAGGACCGGCGATCGTAGAACGGAAAGAGCCAACCGGAAAGATCAGCTTGTCGCTTCTCACCGGTACAACGGGAAGTGGCGTGTCAATGTCGCAGTCTACCAGTAGCTCATAATCCTTGATCAGTTGTCGCATATAAGCCGGTGACGGGTTGACAAATTCACCCAAGAGCTCACAAGGGAAGGTGTGTGCTTTCATCTGTGATGCGTACATCGAGGTCACATCAAGGTAGTAGATCGGGGTAGTAGGTACGGTGCCGATGAAAAAGGCTTCTGTGCGCCCCCCGTGGTAGGAAGCTCTCTCATGCTCGATCACCGCCTCGTAACGATGAAGAACGATCCTCTCTTGCATGAAACGGTGTCTGTATCCAGCCATCGCCTGACCGGGGCCGGTCATGGCAAGAGAGCCTAAGTCGTGCTCTTTCACGAAGTCGATGTACCCTTCCATACCTGCCTTTAGAACCTCTACATCACAGGTACAATAGGTCTTCCAGACGTTATCGGGCTCTGAAGGGTCCGGCATGGGTAGTTTTGATAACCCCATTCTCTCACCGATCGCAGAGAGTGAGGTACGCATGAACCCAAAGCTATCAACCAACTGTAGAGCCTTTCCCTCTTTCTTCAATCGTAGCAGGAAGACACCCGGTGAGATAGCCCAGAAGCGTACTTCCCAGTTGTCGTCTTCAACCGTCTGGAAACCCTTCACCGCAGCAAAGTCGAAGTCCATGTTATGAGCAACTACCCAGGTAGTGACCTTGGGTCGAAGACATGACTCTAGCCAAGTCCAGAAGCCTTGGGGGGTCGTAAAGTGGTGACACTCTGCAGGACCGCGAGGGTTACCCTGTGAGTAGCGTTGACGTATGGCAACACCTAACCTTAGAGTGTGTTCTTGTTCTGTAAGAGCAGGGTCAAAATAAGTCTCTGTATCAAAATATACTATCTCGCTGGGAAAGACAGATCTTCTGTTAGGTGTTAATATATAAGTATTATCCTTCCAGCGCATGCTGACGATAGTGCTCGTAAGCCATCAAGCCAAACAACGGAAAGATCATTGTCCATATTGCAATCACTACCCATTGTTGCCAGGTTATCATAATTGTCACCTCCAAACCTTAACCGACCATAGGGTTGTAGAACCCCATCATCGGAGTGACCTCCGTAACTTCGTTGTCACCACCAGGAGAGGTATCTATAACGGCACTTCTCGCTGCATCTTCAATCTCCTGTCGTGTCTTTGATTGATAGAGATCGGGCTTTTCAATACCGTCCTCTAAGTGCGTGTGAGTCACTGTTACATAGTCTTCGTGAGACTCACCGGTGATCCGGTCTTTATAGCGTACACGGGCGACCGTTTCGTACCTTGCACTCATTCTCCAACGTGTTTGGGCATACAAGTCAGAATTGACCACCTCACCTTTCCAGGTGTATCTGATCTGACTACCTTTCTCTAGTGCGTCTCTCCAGTAGCTAACATCCTTGAGTATGTTTACCCTGCGATAGCCAAGGCCTTTCAGTTGCAGCGCACTCTGAATCCTGTTACCAGAGAGTCCTCTACGTAGCCCTGACAGGATGAATCCCTGCGAGAGAACTCGCTTTGCCGACATTGACCATGCTGGAAAGAGTGGCATATTCACCACCTAAGAGAAAAAAGGGGGGAGATAAACGCCGAAGAGGCGGTGTACCTCCGTGAACTCTCTGTGAGAGCTACGCTTATACTCCCCTCTATACCGGTAAGGTCAGATCGAATCCCTGAACTGCTCGATCATCGATTGTACTCCAAGCACCATCTCACCAAGCTTGTCCACCTGTGTGGCGATTTCCGGGCGTTTACCACGGACGCATAACGCCCTGACTTTCACGAGATGATGCGATACCCAGTCAGCATTCGAGAGGGCACGCTTTAGTTCGCGTCTTATTTCAGCTCGGATGGTTGGTTTTCCCATTTCTGCACTTCCTTAACTGTGGATCGGAGCTCACCCTGTCCACCAAAGTAGACCACATCAATGAGACAAGCGTTGCCTACACACTCCTCACTATCCCACTCCATAATCGCTGGAGTAAAACTTGGGTCGATCGCTTCAGCCCACCTCCGAGCTTTACAACGAGGATCAAGGGCGAACGATGCGCTTGTAACACCCGTTACAGTCAACGTTTCGCTGGCCTTCTCAACCTCAAAAGTCCAAAAGATACCATCCCCGAACTGCATGTTAACAGGGTCGCTACACCCCACGAACTTGGCTTTGTACTTCCCCGGATCGACATCGTCGGTTGCATACTGGCTTGTGTGGAATTTCACTACTGACCACCTCCTGGTAGTCTGTTTCTGGGGAGTCTTATAAGCTCATCTCCCCAGTCTCCGTGAGTACGTATGTACTCGTCTAAAGCTGCTTCACAACTGTAAAAACTGAATAGAAGTGACTCAAGTTCACCTATATGTGCATATATAGAGGACCAGCCTCCTACACTCCCCTTCCTGTAGGCATTATAGGCAGTACTCCGAATCGCCTCAGCCATCCATGTAGTTTCCCAGTCACGAATCAGGGGGTTCTGCATCGGTCGGCCCCGTGTGTTGCCTGGTGTATTCATCAAGGTCTTCTTGTATCGTGTCAATGGCATAGTTACACTTGTGCAGCAGCTTGTCTGCTACACTGATGAAATGTAACCAAAATGAAATAGTAATAGGAAGACTCTCCGAATTTCTCTCTAAACACCTTAGAGTTACCTCTAAAGCATCCGAAACAGCATTGAGGTAGAACTTGAGGCGAAACTGTTCTTTTGTAGCAGAATCTTCCATTTGGGTCACCACCTTTGT
>Ga0307928_10003687_pt1 | contig 11684 bp, 20 predicted proteins | sample AceLakmetagen232_FD_201815 | JGI IMG/M metagenome (GOLD analysis project Ga0307928, IMG submission 201815) | Saline water microbial communities from Ace Lake, Antarctica - #232 | ecosystem: Environmental > Aquatic > Non-marine Saline and Alkaline > Saline | place: Antarctica: Ace Lake...
ATTGTAATTGGTCATATATTTTATCCAAATAAGAATTAACTTTTTTAGCCATTGAACCTAACTTCCTTACTTTTGTATCACCAGAATTAACCTCGATTAGTATTTCACTTTCATTAGAATCATAGTTTTCTTCTAATATATCTAATTGGTCAGATAATTCTTTAATTAATTCAACTTCTGATTTACGACCATTAAGCTTTATCGTAGGTTGAATTTCTGTGAGTAATGTTTGTTGTATTGCGATTCTTTCTTTAAGTGCGTTATATCTTCTTATTTCCCTGGCCTGTGGGCTTATTTCTTCTGCCTCTTTACTTGTTACTGCACCGAGTCTAAAAGTTAATTTAGCATTTTTATGAGTATCTATTAATGGATGTAAAATTTCCTCTGCAAACTTTTTAGCAGAATTAAATGTTCTAACTGTTGATCTATCCATTATAATTATCTATTTCTAATAAATCATTCATTTCTTTGCTTTCAAATTGATCCCATGCCTCTTGTGTACAAACACACTTAACCTTACCTTCAACAAATCCCCCTGTTTCAATTATTTGATTTTGTTTATCGAAATTAACATAGGTTAAAATACAAAGAGTAGATAATAGTATTATTACAACTACTCCGATTACTAATCTATAATCTGCTAAAAACTTCTCTAATGTTTTAAAGTAATTCATTCTGAAAGTTCCTTTAATTTTAACCAAATAGCTTTAAGTGGATTCTCTTTAAATAATTCATCTTCAGTTTCTTCATCAAACTCGTCGTCTTCTAAATCTTCTGTATCATCATAATCATCATCTCCTAAATTATCAAACTCATTTTCTACATCTAAAGGTTTATTTATCTCTTTACTTACAGCATCAGTTTCTAATTCTTCATTCTCCATTTTTACCTCCATCTAATTTATCAGCCTTTAATTCTAATTTCTTGGACATATTCCCCAATACTCCGCTTAGAGACATTAGAAACATAAAGTAAAAGTTTTTAATATCCATATTAGTTTTTTATGTCATCCATTTTAAATCGTTCTTCTTTATTAAAATCTAATTCACCAGATAATTTTATATCTCCATGACTTCTTTCGTTCTCTTTTCCGCCAATACTTCTTGATAAAACCTGACGTATCCTTATGAGCATCATATTTATTAATTGTACTGCCTTTCTTTGTTTTTCCTCTGTATCCATACCAAGCTTATACATATTATTACTAATATAACTAACCATAAATTTCCTTAGAATATCCATAGTCATAAGGTATTCATCTTTTGTTAAAACACCAAGCTTCATATCTGAACCTAAATAAGCAGACAATTCTGATAATACATCTTCTGCACCCTCATCTGATAAGAAATGATTAGGAACTTTTTTAGTTATTAATATTTCTCTTCCCATTTCATCTGTTTCTCGATATACTCTAAGACCTCTAATTTTCATTTCTAGATCTGCATAATCAGGATCTAATAATAAACTAAAATAATTTGTATTTTTATCTTTTACTTTAATAAAGGGAATACTCTCACTTGGTTTTTTATTAGTATTAGATATTGGTGTTTTATTAATTTTTTTAGCAAAAGGATTTCCATCTATAATTATTTTCTTTTCCTTTTCAAGTTCTTCTGCATATTTATTTCCTACCATTTTCTATAATTTCTAATTCTTCTTTAATTGAGGTTATACTTGAAGTCTTTTCTTTAAACTTATTAAGATTTTCATAGTCTCTTAAATCTGTAGGTAAAATTACTTCTCCATTATTAAAAGAATCCTCAATCTTTTTTAGTTCTAATTCCCTCTTTTTATCAACAAACTTATATTTTAATTTGTGAATTAAGTTAGTTACTAATTTCATCCCGCACCCACAGCATTTAAATTACTTCTTAAATTATCAGTTCCTAAAATTTGTTTAAGCTTTTCAGTTAATAATAACATAGCATTGGTTTGTTCTAATTGAGTTTTTTGTGTTTTATCCATGCTATCAAATAATTGTAATTCACTTTGAGATATTGCGGCATCAATTTCTTTAGCATCTAACCAATATTTACCACCGACTATTACACCTACTAAAAGAACTATTGCTATTATGGCAATAGATGCAGCCTTTACTATTCCTAATAAATCACTTCTTCTATCTAATTTATTTAATGCTGCATGATCTCTATTAACTTCATCTAAAGAATAATCAATACCAGGATATCTTACACCAACTTTTAACCTTTTTCTATCTTCATTAATACCTTCAATACCATCAATTAAAAATATTCTATTATCAGCAGTAACAATTATATCATAAACTCCTGGCCTAGTATAATGATTTAAATTAGGGAATAATTTCTTACCTAAAATTGGAGTTTCTAAATAAATTAATCTTAACCCATTACTTAGAGTGACTCTTTTACCCTTTATAATTTTAGGATCTAAATAAATTGTCTTATGTGTTTTGTCTTCTTGCCTAAGTCTAATCTGTATATTCCATTTGGATCTTGTCTTTATACTATACGCAACTAAAAAAATAATACTACCAATAATAACAAAACCTATAACCGCCCCAATTAACCAACCATATTGTGCAAGATTACCCCAACCACTCGTAAGAGTTCCAACAGCTATGTCCATTGGTTCAGCCATTATTCTTTAACCTCAACTTTATATACATGACCACACTTATAACAAATTCTATCATCGGTCTTAACACGATAAGTAGTCTGCGAAGAATTACATCTGGGACATTTTAACACATCTTTCATGTTATATTTAAGAATTAGTTCTTTATAAGTCTTTTTATTTATTTTTTTATTAAAATAATAAGATGGGGCATAATGCCCCAAAGAAAAAAATCAATTACCTGCGAAAGTATGGATTCCTTCCTCTTCTGAGAACAAAGGTTTGATATAACTGATCAACCATACTATGGCTAATATTACACCAATCACTGCTAAGAATCCTACTAGAGCTGTTACGAAAGCACCGAATTGTACAGAAATATTTGTCACATTAATTCCAGCCAAATTACTTTGTGTATCTGTATAACCATATGTTACATTTAGATCTTCACCAATATAAGCTGAATCATCTTCTAGTATAAGAGTACAACCACTCTCTGTGAATGTATAATTCCCAGCTGTAAGATTTACCCCATCAGTTGCGTTAGCAACATATGTTAAATCACATACAGCGTCAGGATATGTACTAATTACTGCTAAAGTTGTAGCTGTAATATTATCTACAGCCGAAAGTGTTTCGTCTGTATTCGTACCAGTCGTTACTGTATCTGCAAAAGTAGAATTATCTGTAATAGATCCAATAACTAATGCTGCGAAAAGAACTAGAATAGTAACACTCATTACTGTTGCGACTCCGCCCATTACGTTTTTACCCATATTTTTGTTTTCCATTTTTATTTAAAAAAAGTTTGGGAGAGGTTTTACCCCCTCCATAAACAAATCATTTAGACATTAACAGGTCTAATTACCTGCGAAAGTCTGGATTCCGTCCTCTTTTGAGAACAAAGGTTTGATATAACTGATTAACCATACAATAGCGATTATTACACCGATTACTGCGAAGAATCCTACTAGAGCTGTTACGAAAGCACTAAATTGTGTTCCTAAATAAGTTGTGTTAATTATAGTTAAAGTACTAAACACCGTCTGTGCTAGTAATGTACCAATAATAAGAGCAGAAACCAAAACAAGAATAATAACAGCCATTACCGTAGTAACAGCCTTCATAATTTCTTTACCGTCCATTTTTATTTACCTCCTTGAAAATTTAATTGAAAGTTTTGCATGAATTAGTCAGTAGTAAAAACTATATAAAAGGCTAATAACATCATGTTACCTCACATTACTTATAGAAAATTGTTAATATAAATGATATTGCTGTAATACCTATGAAGGTTAAAACATGGTATGGTGTTATCCAACCTGCAAGAGAAAAGAAAAATGATGCTATTGTCGTCGCAAAACTTGCAGCTAATATTGAATTAAAGAATCTTGTTCTTCCAGTGAAGGCTGCAAAAGCATAATAAGAACCAACACCTAACACAAAAAACAATGAAAATAAAACTATAAAGTAAGGATTAATAATTAATATTGCATCTCTCAAAGGATAGGCAATTTGATTTATTCCTGTCTCATTTCCATAGTCTAAGTATGTTTTATATTGTACTATATTTACCATTATGTTTGCCCCGTCCTTATTGCTTTAATTGCATATGCTACACTTACATAACCTATGATTGCTATTAACAAACCACTAATTAATCCAGTATATATATTTCCGAATAACAATAATCCTAATAATCCTATTGAAGTCCACGTTATCGTCACAATATCTTGTAAGTTTGTTGAGATTGCAGTTTGTGATTGGTCTGCACCACTAACAGCTATCTCTGGATTATAAGAAGCAGATAAATTTGAATTGACATTAGCAGTTGTTATTAAATTTTCACTACCCATAATATTTGTTAAGTTTAAATTGTATGCTACTATCTCTGGATAATCATCAAAAATTTCACCCTCACCTTCGTTGTTTACTAATAAAATGTAAGAACTAAGTAAACCTAATATTAATAGTCCTATTAATAAACTGTTAATTGTCCATGCTGTCAAAGTCTGCTCTGCCATCTATGTTTCGTCCTTCTTATTTATTTTAATTAATATAATTATTCCTGATAAAATCAACCAAGAAACAGACCCTAAAATGATACCTATACTAGTACCTTTGATTAAGAATAAAAATCCTAATACAACAACTGAAAATATTGATGCAATTATCATTATTATTGGAGATGAAACAACCATAGTAACTAAAAATATTATAAACAATGCAGCGATAGCATAATTATTTTTCTGAAAGATTATATTTAAATCTTCTTGGAAGTATGATTTAGCTTGTCTTTGTGAACCATCATAAATTAAAGTAATTATAACTTCAGAATCTCCTATTGTATCATCGACATCGCAAGAGAACAAACCAGCAGATGATGTTATGCTCGAATTACATAATGTAACTGGATCTTGAAATGGGTTATATTGAATCATCCAAACTCTAACACTTTTAGTTTCTCCTGTTGGAATTACATAATCAACTGTAATAGTATTATTATCTTGTAGAATAGAATAAGATATTCCAACAACTTCATCTATATTAGTATATGGATCTGGAGAACCTCTCCCATTCAATTCTAACGTACATGTAGAAGTCAATTCACTTTCACAAACAATAGCTGGATTATCAAATACATTTAATACCTCTCCATTCTCAGTTGTTATAACCCTGTATTTATAATTGTTTAAATCAAAATGTCCAATAGCTGTTCCTTCACTCGATGTTATTGGTATTTCTACTGTTCTATAAATACCCTCACTAATATATTTTCTTTCTATTTGCAATAATACATTAGGCCTAGCCACATAATCATTATCTCTATAAAACATTTCAAATTCAGTAGATTGATTAATATTTAAATTATAAAGATTTATAATTTGTGGAAAGTTTAATGTACTTGCTTTTTGAATATGATAAAATTCTGGCACATATAAAAAAGTTGAAGTGTTTGTTGGGTCTACATAATATCTCATTTCTAAATCATAATAATATCCAGTGCCTGTTAAGTTTAAATTAGAACAAATTCTCATGTTACTCATATTAAAAAACTTTTTTTGTGTTGTTGATAGAGCTGTGGTTTTATCATTATTAAATAATTCTAAATTAACTTCTATTGTTCCTAATAAATCTAACAATGTTTTTTCATCATATAAGGTTATATTAAAAACTTCATTGGCATAAGAAGAACAATCATCAATTAACAAAACAAATACAGATTGATTATAACTTTCTGTAATATATAAACCTGATTCTGTTGTTATATTAAAATAAAATGTTTCATTGGTGTTTGCATTAACATCTGGTATTTGAAAAGAATTTGATACTTTATATAATCCAGAATCTAAAGATAAAATACTGCTAGAATAATCTGTCCCACCATAATTTATTTTTGCAGAAGTTATTTCTTCTGTTGCCTGTATATATAAAACAAAATCTTCTAAAGATAAATCTAAGACTTCTTCATTATAAGTTAAGTTTAAATTAAGTAAATTATAATTCCATTCTATAAATTCAAAATTCTTGTTTCCTAATGTGTCATTTGCATAAATTGTCATATTAAATTTATCTTCTTCTAATATAAATTGCGTAGAATTTTTAACTCCAGTTAGACATCCATCTATTGAAATATTTGTACCATTATAATTATACCAACAAGATTCTAAGTTTATATCAATAAATGTTATATTCAAAGTTTCGTTATTACCAATAGTACTATAACCTAACGTTCCTGTTGGATTTTCTATATTTATTGTTGGAACAGAAGAATCAATAGTTAATGTTCTATTTTCTGTAGCAAATCCACAATCTCCATCTGAATCACATGCTTGAACATTCCACAATGTTGATGACGTTATTATTTTATTAAATGTTTGTGTAGGAGATGTTATGCCAAAATAAGGTATTCCATTTCCTGAATTCCAAAGTTCATCTATTTCTGATACACTTAAAACTCTATCCCATATTCCTATTTCATCTAATTTACCATTAAAAAAATCTACACCATTTCTACCTATTACAGAAGAAGCTCCAGTTGCCCATGTATTTGCTACAGTTTTACTATCACTTACATTATCTAAATAAAATTCTACATTTGTTCCATCATAAGTAACTGCAACATGATGCCAGTTTGTATCTGTAATAGACAAATCACTTTGAACATTATTAGCACCATTTTCTCCAAATGCTATTTTTCCTGTTGAGTCATATAAAAATAATATTGGAACTTCTGGTCCTACATCAGCTCTTCCTAAAATAACATCATAAACTCCAGTAGTGTCTCTTATTACCCAAACACTCATAGAAAAATTATTAGTAATATTCAAAGCACCGATATTTATATTTTCACTACTCCCATCTAAATCAAAAGCACTATTTATTTTTCCACTTGCATAATATAAATTGTCAGTATTAGTAGTTGATGTTCCATTATTTACTCCATTAGTATCTATAACATTTGTTGTAGAGAGATTATCATCTAATTTGTAATATAAAATTAAATTATTTTTCCATATATTTCCCGAAGTTATTGTTTCATTAGCAATCCAACTACCAGAAATATTATTATAAAGTGTCATATTCTCTAGAATTACTCCACCAGTTACATTCGCTGTTGCATTGAATGTTACTTTATTTGTCGTTGAGATGTAGTTGTCTGCGGGGGAGTTTAAAGTTACTTCTGCATCATCACCTTCAGATATGTTTCCCCAAGTTGCCCAACTCTCTAACCACTCTCCATTTGTTTTAATAACCCAATCAACAGTTCTACTTGGTTTCTTTTCTGCTTCTAATTTAATTGTATAAGTTCCTTGTAGTATTTCTTCTCCTAATTGATAATTTATCCATCCTTCGTGAGAATCAATTTTAATATCCTGACATTCAATTATATCAGTTCCATTTTTAGATTGTCTTATAACTTCACATTGATTTTCATAATCATCTATATTTCCCCAATATTTAAACTGATAATTTCTAACATTCTGTTCAATCCAATTTTCATCTTCCTGTAATGTTTTAAATATAATATCATCAATTAAAACTCCATCTTCACCTAACTTAACTTCAATAGTAGAACTACAATCTATTCCACAAGTTTCGTCATGCTGTGATAAATATCCTTCAAATAAAGTTTTACCTAATCCAAATGTATTTTTAATTTCTATTGGTTTATATTTTTCCAATAATTGATTTCCTTGAACATTTTTCCCATCGAAAGTTATATCTTTTATATTCTTTACATTATCCCAATCAAAAGCACTAACAAAACTAATCATAAACAAACCTAGAAGTAGAAAGATAAATATTTTTTTAGTTTTCATCTACTATTTATAGATGTTGTAATTTATAAATGTTGGCATATTAAGATTAAGACTTCTTCATCTTCTTCTCAATAGCAATCAATCCATACTTGGCATCGGTGTAATATTTTGGGAACTCACGGATATGATCCAATGCTATTTTTCTGGAAACTGCTATAGAAAACAAATGTTCTATTTTCTCAACCCTTGTACCTATTCTTAACTCTCTCTCAAATGCTTTTCCAACACATCTATTTATTTTCTTCGACATTTTGATTTCCTCTTATTCTTTTTATATTTATAATGTCTTCTACCATATTTCATTCTCATTTTTTCGACTTCTTCCTCTGCCTTATGGAATGTATCAAAGATTTTCTGTGGAGAACCAGAAATACAGGCAGAAAATTTGTTGCCAATGCGTTTAATCGTTATTTGTCCAATTACTTTTGCCATACATAATTATAAGTAGTTGGAATTTATAAATGTTGGCATATTAAAAGAATTGAAATATATCTACTTTTAAAAAATATTTTATAGCCAATAAAAATCCTATCAATATTAATATCCATGTAATTAACTTAACTAATACTTGTTTTAACACATCCCCCAAGAAACTAAAGAATCCCATTAACCTAAATCCTCATTACCTTGATTATATTGTCCTGCACTCTTAAACACACCTATAAATCCGATTACTCCTGACAGGAATATTATGAAGAATACAAACTGTGGGAAATACAACATTATTTTATTATAGATTCCAAATGGTTGAAGCATTGAATACATAACATCATTACTTAATATTGTTCTATAAACATTCCCAACATGAATAGAGATATATCCTATGATAATTGAACTTATTATATGAACAATAAATAATGCTGGATGTTTCTTAGTTCTAAAGCCCATAAAGAATAATGCAAAAACAAATCCAAAGATAGCAAAATAGTTAGCATAAATTAAAACTGATTTTAATTCTAATATCGGATATAATACCATAGCAAACATTTCCTGGCATGTTGAAAAAAATACATTTTGAGGAATTAAACAATCAACAGATAATAAAGCGGTATAAACATTATCCATAACAAAATAAGATATGGCAAAAATTATTCCACTTATAAAAATTAAGAATGTTACATATATATTTGTCATAAATTCTTTCCCCTTCTCTGAAAAATTAATATTAAATACCATCTATTTCTTTCTCCACTAGGCCATCATAAACCTTTTTATTTGAGTATATTAGATTACTTAAAATTTTTGTTAATTTAGGAAGTGAAACTTTTGTTCGGATAGTTTCTTTTCCTTCATTTATTCTATTGTTCTGTATTTTAAATATTAATTCTTTAAATTTAGGATGAACATACATATGAACTGCTATGTTTTCTTTATTTGCCATTCCAAAGTCCTCTATAACTATCAGTTACATCTTTAATTAATGTCATTATTAATTCATAAAAACTAAATATCATATAAATAAAAACTAATATAAATCCCCAAAGAACTACATATAATAATGTTGTAAATAATAAAATGAAACTAGATATTCCAAATGATTCAACCAACTCTGTTAATACAAACATAAAGAATACTATTGCTAAGTAATAAAACATTATGAAATTTTTAAATAAACCATAACCTAAAGTATAAAGAATAGTAGTACCCAAATTTCTATCTCCGTTTGTTTTGTTGTTAAAATACCCTGCAACTATTTTATTATATAATTTATTCCTTCTCTCTTCATTGAACTTAATATTCATCCATATAACAAATATAAAAAATCCAATAGATAAAAGTATAAGCATTGTGTAAACACCAATTGATGGTGGCCTTCCATTCATACTTACATCAAAACAAAATGATATGGGAGTATCTAATTGAGAATATCCATCTACTTGATATGTACCGACTTTATTTAAATTATCTCCGAGAAAAGTATAATAAAAAGTATTATTCCCCGTCATTCCAACATTATCTAAAAAAATATTACCATCTGCATTGACAACTGTTAAATTTATATATTCACATGTTGAACAAGTTATTGTTACTGTTTTATTCTGATGAATAATTCCATATCCTTTCCACCCTTCATCTGCACAACCCTGCGAAGATGCAAATCCAACTAATAAAAATAAAAATAAAAGACTAAATAAGAATATTTTTTTATTAATCATTTTCTCCTACCATTTTTAATTATTCTTTTTATTACTTCATCATATGTTTCTCTATTGGAACGTTTCTTTTTATTAAGAAATATTTTCAAATCTTTACTTATCCTTATCAATTCATTCATCACCATAATTTACGCACGTAAACACCAGTAAACTATACTTTATATATCTTACTAATTATCCGAAAGCTTCTTTCTTAGCCATTTTTTACAAGCTACATTATCTCCACGACTATATTTTTTGAAACTTGAATTTTCTCCTTCTTCAATATCCCAAGTATTCATAGCAATTCTTTCTTTCAAATCTTCTATCCTTTTTATTAACTTTTGTTTTTTATCTTATTTATTTTATTACAATCCATTTTTCCGACATTTATCCAATAAATCTTCACTCATTGGTTTTTCTCTATCATCTTTAACATTTGAGTTAGTATTATAAAATGGACATCTTGTAAAGTGATATCTTTCTTGTTGGAGGTCTATACAATAAACCATTCTTCCTCTCATCTCGCAGTTGAATTTGTCGCAGTTCATTATTCTTTCTTCTCCGAGATTGCGTCGTTTATTTTCAGTATGGTTGGACGACCTGCAACATTTTCTAATCTTTCTTGAGTAATTTTATTTTCTGATAATAATAAATTTATATAATATCTCATTGTACTTCTTTTAATATTTAACTTTTTACATAAACTAGCTATACAATGTGTATCTTTCTTAATCTCATTAAAGACATCATTTTTATTTTCTTCAGATATATTTCCAATATCTATCTCCTTATCGCAATGTGGGCATCTCATTGTGCGTCTCCTTTTTGTTTTACGTAGTGAGTAGTCTCAGGAAGGGATGAATTATTATCATCGATACCAAGTTTGCCACCTGCAGAGTTACTCCCTTGCGTTTCCTGAGTTTGAGTTCCTTTCTTTATTCCGTTTTTAAGTTGGTCTTTTTTTATCTCTTTTTCAATAAATTCTTCAGTTAGTGGGAATCCATCAAACTTTATTTTAACTCTAGGAACATCCATACCAAAGAATAATTTGTTCAAATCATATAGAATATCTAATGCTTTTAAATACTTTTTAAATTCTTCATGTGTTAATGCACCTTTTAGCTGATTACATATATGACAACAAATTTGTTTATTTTTTTCAGTATCATCACCACCTCTAGCAGTTGGAATCTTGTGGTCTATTGTTAAGGCAAATTTATTATTGCAGTTACAATATACACATTTCTCTCCAAGTTTTTTCTTAAGATTATCTTTCTTTATTTTGCTTAGTTTCATATTTTTTCTTTTCATTGTGCCTCAACTCCATCATTTTCATGGTCTGCGTCATTTAGGTAGTTTCTTAACGCCATAGCTGAGCTTTCTGCTTCCCATTTATTAATTGAATGTTCATTTACCGTTAGCTTTTCTCCTTCTTTTTCTCTTAATTTTGATTCATCTATAGCCCAATCTTGATACATATTTATTCTTTCTTTTAATAGCTTAATATCTTTTTTATTCATCTTTAACTCCGTCATTTTCATGGTCTGCGTCTTTGATTTTTCTATGAATTGATAAATCTTTTATTAATAATTCGTGTAACTTGATTAGGGCTTCTTTATTTAAATCT
>Ga0307928_10003688_pt1 | contig 11683 bp, 13 predicted proteins | sample AceLakmetagen232_FD_201815 | JGI IMG/M metagenome (GOLD analysis project Ga0307928, IMG submission 201815) | Saline water microbial communities from Ace Lake, Antarctica - #232 | ecosystem: Environmental > Aquatic > Non-marine Saline and Alkaline > Saline | place: Antarctica: Ace Lake...
CCGCTACCCTAGTGAGTAAATTACCTATGTCTTGTAGAACCCCTTTTATAGATAATTCTTTCAAGTAACCTATTATTAATTTTATAACTCTTACAACCTTATTAAAAGGTTTTAATAAGAATTTACCTATTTTTTTGCCTATTGATTTTATAGGTTTTAATAAGTGTTTATTTATTTTTTTGCCTATTGTCTCCAAAATTGCGTATAGTCTAGGAAATTTTTTCTTTATAAAGTTCATAATTTTATTAAATACGGTTTTAATAGCTCTAGTAATCTTTTTTACTACGGTTTTAATAGTTCTAGTAATCTTTTTTATTACCCTCATTAAGGCACTAAATATATAGTCCCGCATTTTCTTAATGGATTTTTTTAGCCTGTCAATACCAAAACGAATGACATTAAAAACAGTTGTCGCAACATTCCGTATAATATCCCATATATTCGTAAATATTACCGAAAATTCTTCCCAGTATTTAGCAAGTAACATCGGAATACCAACAAATAAAGCTACTATTGGTGCGAATATTAAACCCCAAGCTATTACCATGAATATTACCAAATCACTCACACCTTGCATTTTTTCTCTTATTTCGTCCCAATAAACAATTAACAAGACTATATAGGCTATTAACAAGGCTATACCTATTATGATTAAACCCACGGGGTTTGCTTCCATTGCATAGTTTAATAACCATTGAGCAATAGCCGCTAATTTTAGCTTGCCTGTAAGCTTGCCTAAAGATTTTCCTATCTTCTGTAATTGGTTTGTTATTTTTTCCTTTTTATTACCACTTTCGTAGAGGTTAATAAGCTTCTGGGTTACAGAAGTTAATTTTTTTTCTAGTGTGTCTAAATAAATAGCTGCCCTAACTAAAGCATCTTTAAGACCTTTTCTTAATGTTGGAATTACATGTTTCCTTAAAAAAGAGTTAAATTCTTGAGCATACCTCTTAGCCCTGATTAATTGTTGTATAAAAGGCACTAGAATTGGTATCCCTTTTATTAGAATAATTGCCCCGACAATAGTCCCTATTGCTGTCCCAAGACCTTCCGCAATAGATTTACCTTTAAAGAATAAATTCCACAACCGTTTTACCTTCTTTTTTATATAGTCAATGGCTGTCCTTATCCAAGACATTATGACAGACCAAAATATGCGTATAGCAGTTAAAAAGGGTTTTACAGCCTTAATAAAGGCAGCAAAAAAGATTTTAAATTCAATCTTCATTATAGCAAGCCATAGTATTATTGGGGCTATATTACCTTGAAAGTCATTAAACCAATCGCTTAATTTTGTTATAAATTTTCCTAGCGTAACAACCACCTTACCTATTACCTTGTCTATTTCTCCCCACACCATAGTAAGAATATTTCCTACATTTTTACCTAGTGTAAATAGCTTTTGTTGCAAAGATATTTCTTCATACTTATAGCCTAGCATTTGTTCTGCATATTGCTTTTCTTGTGCATTTAGGCTTTCTCCAACCTTAATTTTTTCTGCGATTCTTTGGAGTTCTAAGTTTCCCTGAGCGTCCATTTGAGAAGCTATGTTAAGTAAGCCCGTTCTCCCGTCAAGAGCCTCGTTTGTTAGTGGTATCTGTTTTTGTAATAACTGATTAGCCATTTCTTGTCTACCAACAAATTTAGTACTTCCGTCCTCCATCTTAACCTGAGCATCTACAATTGACGAAAAGGGCTTTAAAACCTTATCTTTTATAGTAGCCGTCATGGCGTTAAATAAAGAACCCTCAACCTGAGAATAGCCTACCATTTCCATTTTAAAGTTTTCAAACAAGTCAGTTACGTTTGATAAAGCACCCCCAAAAGTATTAAGCTTATTTTCCATTCCCCCTTTATACATAATGGCTAAGTATTCTGCTAATGCCATTTTGTATTCCATAGTGCCTTTAGTGGCTGTATTAACAACCTTGGCATACTCTATCATCTTAGTTTTTTCCTCGTCTGTCCTGCTAGATTCCATAGCCATATTTTCCATACGGCTTGCCCTAAGACCAGTCCTTTCTGCGAGTTGTTCCCAGTTACCCTCTCCCGCTTTTGAAAACATAGACATTCCAGCAGAGAATTCAAACCCCTCGCTACCTGCCATATCTCCAATCGCTTGAAATACCTTATTTTTCTTGTATTCGTCTTTTGTGTAACCCTCTCTTGCCATTTGTAAAAGAGCTTGGTTTACCTCCGGTAAATCAAAGGGCGTAGTGGTTGCCATTTCTCTACCCCATTCTAGCTCCGCAATTGTTTTGGCTTCACTACCTAATGAGGTTTTTATGGAAGCAAATACTTGTTCCATTTCTTGCCCAGTACTAATTATAATATGACTTAGTGTAGCAAATGCTGCTACTAGAGAGGTCGTTATAACGCCCCCAACGATAAGAGCCGTAGTCTTTATTTTTTGAAGAATGCCGTCTAAACCTCCTAGCCTATCAGTAAGCTTTCCAAAAATTGTGCTGCCCTTTTCTCCTTCCGTCCCTATTTTCTGTGTAGCCTCTGCCATAGCATCGAAAGCTGTTTCAGAATGCTCTGCCTGTTCTGACACATTACCCAGCTCTTCCGCTAAGGTGTGTGCCATTTCAGTAGCCCTCGGCGCTTCAAGGAGGTAGTCCCCTACAAAGTCTATTGCTATACCGTAATTAAATAATTTCATTATTTACTCAGTTTTTTTGCTCTTCTTTTATAATTTTATACTCTCTTGCAAATAATCTAGCTCGTAAGTGGGTTGGTATCTTCATAAAGTCTGTATAACCTACCCTAAACCTTTTCATATACAAGTAAAGCTGTTCCTCAATATCTGGCATAGTCCCAGAATACCTAAAAAACAGCTCCCCCCACTCTACTTGCATTATGTCTCCAAAAGTCATTTTTTTGAACACAATGTCTTTATTTCTGCTCATTAAAACATAGTAGTCTATTAAGTTCTCAAAAGTTTCTAACTTAAAAAAAAATTACGTGCCGACCAGTAATAAGGAGTTTCCTCACCACAATTAGTGCATGTATCTTTATAAAATAAAGGTGTAGAGGGTAAGTCGCTTCTTAAAGAAGCTCTTATCTTATTCGTATCCTTAGTCCCTATTTCTTTACTAAATAGTAAAGAAGTTCTGCTATTTTTATACCTTTCGTCTATATCATAGCTTTTTGAAGGGCTTTTCTTGTTCACATAAGACAGTTTTTGCAAAGTGTCTTCTGCTATTCTTCTCCAAAAGACCAATGAATCTTTAGCCACCTTTTCATGCTTTAAAGCGTCTTGTAATAAAGGCACTCTAAAGGTCATTGTATTAAATTGCATACCTTCCATGTCCTTTAAAGGGGCGACACCCTCGGTTTTTAAGGTGTAGCTTTTACTTAAAGTTACAACAATTTCCGTTATTTTTTCGTCTGTTTTAGGTGTTTCAATCTTAAACAACTCTACATCTGCCTTAAACGTCTGTCCACACTCTTCACATTGAATTTTTTGGTCTTGTAGTATGTCCTCCCAGCATTCCCTATGAATTTGTAAAATTAAACCGTCCGCATCAGATAGGGGCATCTTTTTTAAACTGGTCGGAACTACTTTTGTTGAGAAAAACTCGCTTGCTATTTTTTGCCCTCCTATACTATGTGTAGCTGCTGCAATAACCTCTGACATCCACGTATAAATTTTTGTTTCAGTCGGTTTTTTCACAAAGTATTTTTCAGCCTCTCCTGTTGTTTCGTAGCCCATAATTTTTTCTACCCGCTTCTCGTTAAGGGTGTAGCCTATCGGTAATACATATTCAATCATCTAATTTTAGTTTTTAGTTTTTTATTTTTAGCTGTTTATTTTTTGCCAATGGCTTACAGAAAATGTATAATCAATGTCATGTCTTGCTTCTGCTTCTGCATCGTAATCAGGGTATTTTACTTCCTTCATTTGCAAGCCAAAAAACATTATTCTGAAAACTTCCTCCCCATTATGGAATTTGATTAGTTGTCCATCAAATCTTTGTCCCTTATGTAGGCTAAGTTCTGTTAAAGTTTCCATTCCAGAATCGTCAATCCCACCATCTAGTGGTCTAGTAGCTGTTATTTCTCCAAAGTCAAATATTTGAGACGAGTATTTATGTGTGATGTTTGTTGTGCCATCTACATATTTAATCTCTCCTGTTTTTTTAGACAACCCACTTATTTTTTGAAAGTCAGGAGCAACAAGCCCCCCTATATCAAAAGTCCAGTGTGATGTTGCGTAAAGGTTCTCTTTTCGTGCCATTTTTTCCTATTTTTAAGGTGTTAATAAAATTTCTTCTCTTGTATAACCTGTTATGATAGAGCCTAAAGTAAGGTCATATTCAGTAACCTTATGCCCTAATACAACATCAGTAAGTTTAACGCTTATAGCCCCAGATAAACCGCCTAAAGGAAAATTCTTTGAATCAGTTCGTCTTAGTAAAAGACTTATTATATGTGTTTCTCCAGTTCCAGTGCCTATCGTTAATGTGCCATAACCAGTTTTAGTTACGGTAGAATATTTTCCTTGGGTAACATTCCCAACCATGAGTAGTATTACTATTTCAACCGCTCCAGTTAAAACAACAGGTGTCCCTTCTTCGTCTAAAACAGGGATAGCGATTACTACATCGTCTCCCTGTTTGATTTTTAGTTCTTGGTCAATCATGCTTTAAAAGATTTTTTAGATTTGTTCCCAAAGAATAGTAATTGTTCCTGTTGCTGTTACGTCTCCTGCTCCTGCCCAACCGTCTGCAACGTTTAAGAATAAGTCCTTTACAGAACCAACTGCGTTTAAAGCGATACCTGTTAAAGCTCCGGCAGTAGCAACCTTAGTTCCTACTAATGGAGTTGCTCCAGAAATTGCAGAGCTTGCTCCTCCTTCCCAGTAGTCTTCCATTGTTGCACCAGCTGCTCCAATAGTTGCTTGAGCGCCTGCTCCTAGAACAGAGCCTAAACCTATTTCAGGTGTGTCTCCAATAATTGTAGCTGTCCCTGTTAATGCAACGGACATATATGTAGCTTTTATTACCTGCACACCAGCTGGAAATTCAAAAACCTTTTTACCAAATGCTAAGTTAGCTGCTGCAACCGCAGAGCCTACCGCTAAGTCAGTAAAAGTAAGAACCGTTTTTCTTGTGGCTCCTGCCACCTCTTCGGCTATAGATACACCTGTAATAGTCTCTGCTGAAACTGGTAAACTTGCAAAGCTTACACCTTTAAAGTCTGCCGGAGTTCCTGCAATTGCAAAACGTGTGTATAAAATACCGTCTGTTAAATCTACATATCTTGTTCCAATAGGGTAAAGCGTTGTGTTAGTCGCTAAAGCGTCTGTTACAGCAATGCTACCGTTTCCTAGTAATTCAGGAATAGCGATACCTTTATAAGTAGTGTTAGTTTGTTTTAAGTTAGTTACTGCCATTTTTTTGTTTGTTTTTTAGGTTTAGGTTAAATATTTATTCCACGATGGATAAAACACCATCATTTCTATTTAATTGAATTTCTATAAACTCTACAGTTTCAGTAGGTATCCAACTAATTTCTAAGGTTAAATTTTTTCTGTTTTCTGTTGAGCTTTCTACGCTTACAACACAGGCTTGGTCAAACGATATGCTTTGCTCAATTCCACCTTGATTGTAAATGTTCTGCATCCACATTACATTTGATACTTTCATATCATTTCGTAAAGTAGGTGTGTTCAATTTTTCTCTGTATGTTAAGTTTCTGTCAAGTAAGTTTGCTATAATCCAGTTAGTTTCAAGTCTTACATGGATACTTTCATATAAAAACGTTGTAGAAGCTGTTCTCGAAGTCCAAATCATAAAACCGACTCTTTCGTTGTAACGAATAGTATTCAGTTTAAAAACGTCCGTGTATCTGTCTAGGGTTGCTACCGCAATATCTTTATGCGTAAAGTCAAGTATTCCTACCGCGTAAGTTCTGTCTCCTGCCGGAACGCTCCACGCAATATCATTATCCATGTTTGCTACACGAATAAAACCTGCTCCTAATACGTAGCCTGTTGCGGGTATCCAAACAGTTCCACCGTCTTCGTCATCAACCTCCATCCAATTAAGGTAAGAAGCTATGAAAGACTGTCCACTTGATTTAATAAGACCATAAAAAGTTTCTATTGCTGCCGCAGTAGAATCTTTAGGCATAGTGTGAACATAAAAAAGCCTGTTAGTATTACAGAATGCTTCTGCCTTCACCGCAAACGCGTCTGTTGATAATTCGGGACACGCTATTATATTAATAGGTGCTTTTAACATTATCGCCATTCCTTCTGCTACCGCTGTTGTAGCGTCATAGCCAGGTTCGTAGTCTGTTGCCACTGGTGCGTTATAAACGCCACCTGCTAAAGTTATAGTAGTAGTTCCTGTCGCTAGTCCAGATGCGTATCCAGCACCCTCTTCCGCTAGTATATAATTACTTATTTTATTTATTTTGCTAACCATAGCAGATAAAGTAAGCTCTTTAAACGTCTCTACAACCGTGCCACCATACACAACCTCTACCACCACGTTATCCGGGTCTTCTATACCTACTGTATAAAAATTAACCACAATTCCGTTTGCCCAAGTTCCAACATCTTCTTGTCCTTGTCTTCCTGCTTTTATTATCAATACCTCGTTTGTGGTATTCATAATCTCTTCAAAGCCAGCAACACAACCAGAGCCTACGACTCTCATTTGAAAAAGTTGTATAGGTGCTTTCTGTAAATTATCGAACATCGCTTTTACCGTGTAGTAGGACTTTAATGTTTTATCGTATCCTCCGAAGTAAAGTGCGTCCTCTTTTAAGTTCGCTGTAAAAGTGGGTAACAATGCTACACCTCTTGCGCGTTCTACCATTAAACCAATATTTCTGGTTGGTATTCCGCTCCCTAAGTTAAACACGTTATCGACACCTTCTTTTGCTCTTATTCCTATGTCTGCCATTTTTTTATGTTATTAGTTGATTATAAACCTCGTATTTCTCCTCTTCGGGAGTCATTTCGTTACATATTAGTTGTATGCTTTCTATTGTTTCTTTTGTTACATTTTGTTTTAGACTTACGAAACTTTTTATCTTAAAATCACACTGAAATTCAAATTTGTCTTCTATGTTCGTCTCCATTATTTCAGCGTAGTATTTTGTGGGGACTCCTAAAGTGTTATCTCCTACCACAATCTTCTTAAACAAAAAAGAAGCCTCATATCTGTCTATGTTAAACGTTCTGTAAAACCATTGTAATAAAACGTCTAATTGCTTTTGAAAGTAGGTTGCTACGCTTATTTGATATTTGTGTAAAATCGGTAATTCTACACTCATAATATCGCCTACATTTATTCCGTTTTCTGTTCTAAAATTCCCTTGTATTTCGCCAAGATTTTTTCTTCTCTCTTTGTCTATTACAGGAGTAAAATTCTGTATTGTTATTACAGGGTAATGGTTATAAGTGGCTTCCTCTTTGTATTTGCCACCTCTTTTGAAGTATCTTACCAGAGTGTTAAATATTTCATTATTTAAGTCTGTAAGCTGTAAAAAAGGAAATAGCTTATCCGAATAGGCAAGCTTTTGCTTGACCGTATGGTTTAGAAATTGTTTATAAAACTCATAATCAACCTCTTTTATGCTTGTTAAAAATCCTTCGTTACTTAAAGCTATCATCTAATTTTTTAGTTACAAATTGTGAATACTTCTGCATAAATTCTTCAATAGTGTTCCTCCATAAAGGTCTTGCAGGTATATTTTTGTCTGCAATTCCGTACTCTAACACCTTTGCTATTTCTCCTAGAGGATATTTCGTTCTAGGGTGTTTTTTTCTTTTTTTAAACCCGATAGTTAAGTGTCCTTCTTTGCTAAAGATTTCTATATTCTTAATGTAGTAACCCTCTGCTATAAAAGGTCTGTTATCCCAGCCTTTGCTACTTTTTGTGTTTGACCAATCCCTAGAAAGTCTAAACCCATATTTATTGCTAAGAATGTTTTTAATTAGCAAATCGTAAAAAGCTTTAGAGCTATCTTTCGGTAGCCGCTTTCTTATTGTATTTTGGGTCAATTTAAAAAAGTTTATAGGATTGTATTTTCCTCTTTCTTTAATTGGCATTAAGTAACCTCCTTACAATGAAATTCTATCCCTATTAAAATGTCGAATGAATTAGGCTCTACCTCTTTAATTATTTCAGCTATATATAGCCTTTTATTGAAGTTAATCCTTATTCCGCTTTTTGTTCTTAGTATCTCCTCTGAAAAGGTATTAATCCCGGTTTTATTGATTAATTCAATGTCAGATAAATAAAATACTATATTTGTGTCATCACTTACGCCATATTTTTCTCTTTCTGCCGGAGTATCTGTTATTATATATAAACACTTAAATAGTGTGTTATCATTCCAAATAACCTTATTCTCCCCTATAAAGTTAGAGTAATCATCAATCTCTACAATAGAAGATTTTTCAATTAAAACTTCCGATGTCTGTTGAGCTAATCGGCTGAAATAAATCTGCCGTATATCCTGATAATGTGTCTTCCCTAACATAGCTAAATGGTGTCCAAGCTTTTTCTATTGGAATAATAGTAGAAACTCCGCTATCAGTCCTAAGAGAAAAATCGTTAAATAACTTTTCAAATTTTGCACGTATAAACAATTGTAATTTCATCAAGAAACTATCCCTATCCCCCCAAAGAGATGTAATACCGCTTTGTTCAGAATCTTTTATAGGGCTTTCGTTAATAGTAAACGAACTCCCTACATTTGTTTTTACAGATTTTTCTGTGTCTAAGTAAGATTCTCCATTTTGGAATTGTGATTGATAAGCCTTTATTTCTTGTTGCTTTTCTCTCCTTAATTCTATTAAGTAAAAAGAAGCCCACAAAACTAATTTCTGTTGTTCTAACGAGCATAGCCCGTTAATTGCATTTTCTAACCAATCTTCGTCCTCAAAGTCAATCCTCTGATGTTTATATACAATAAAATACTCCGTAAGAGTATTTTTTATAGTTTCATCAGATAGATAATTATTAGCTTTGAGCGTTACGGTTTCGTCTGTTTGAGTTATTACGATGTTCTGTAAATAGTTTGTAGGCTCTGTTGTTATAGCGTCTTTAAGATATTGCACAGTAATATCTAATGTTCTTAGGTAGTTTACAAAATTGTAAATTTTAGGTATATCCGCGTAAGGTTTAAATTCCCCGAAGTTTACACCCAAGTCAGTTATACTAAAACTTAGACCTGTCTTCTGTAAAGTTATTACAGAAACAGGTTCTACGTCTAATATTATCTCTCTACAATATGTGATTACCTTTTCAAGCATTTAGTTAAATTAAAGTTGCAATTCCTCTGTTTACCAATTTAATGGCAACGTGATACTCTATTTCTGCTATCGTGTCTCTTTTAAACTCTCTACCATTATGTGCATGAGTTTTTAGGTATTTTACCTTTATAACTCTAGTCTTTGGTTTTTCGTTTACCGGATTAGCGGGTAAAACCTCACCCGTAACCTCGATAGGTTTAAGCTTTTCTATAGGATCTAGCTTAATAATCTCTTTTTCCTTAGTAAGCTCTCCTGTAACAATAACCTCTTCTGAAATAAATTTCTTCTCTTTTTTTTCTTTTTTTGGTGCTGGCATATTTTAATTATTAGGCTGTTAAACCAATTAATATATTTTTTTCTTCAATAAGACCTACCCCAAAAATTGCATACCATGCCATTCCGTGTAGTCTTCCGTAGTCATTATTATTTTTGGTGCGTATTTCTGGTTTTAAAGCTTCTGCGATACCAAAGGCATTTTCGCCAAAAAATAAAGATTCATATAAGTCAATTGCTACACCGTATTTCACACTTGATTGAGCTGGCGTAAGATGTGGCATATTTGTAGTTGATACAAAACGAACTCCTTCATACATTCCAACTTCTCCTTTGTAGATATTCATACCATCTTTATTGTATTGGTTTACGCCAATCCATTTAGTGTCGTCTGATAAATCTCTTAGTTGATGTGGAGTTGCTACGCAGATGTAATATTCTCCGTCAATTTTAGGGACGTCATTTGTTCTTAAATACTCAACAGCGTCTTTTACTATTTGTGTGTCAAACACGTCAGAAGTAGTCAAAGAAGAAGAAGCAGCTACACCCTTTCCATATTTGTAATTAGTAGTAGTAAGGGCTACGTTTCTTATAATAGAGTCAAAAGATTTAGCCAAGTTTCTAGCTAATACTGTAGTTTTTGCTAAAAGAATATCTACATTATTAGTAGTGATAGCTTTTTGCGTTACCGCAACCGCTTTACCGTATTCTTTTACCGTAATTTCTATTTCGCTGTCAGATATTTTTGAATCGGTCATCTCTACACCGTCTTGTAGTTCCTCAGTTACTACAGCTAGCTCGTCAAATTTTGAGAATTTAATTGATGCTCCGGGTTCTTTTAGTAAGTCTGTTTTCTTTGAAGCAAACGCATAAAATACCAACATCGGCATAGCGTTGTATAGTAAGTCTTGTGAATAGAATGCTCTTTGAGAGCTTGTTAAATCAATTTGTTTAGTTGCTGACATTTGTTTTTAAGTTTAGGTTGTTTTATTTGCTCTTAGTTGGGCAATTAAAGTGTCTCTGTGTTCTGCGAACTCTTTACTAGACATATTTTTTACGTCTAATTCAGTTTCCTTTTTATATTTCGGCGGTGTGAATCCATTTTCCTGTCTTACATAAACTACCTTTTCCTTTTGTGGCTCATTTTTTTGTTCTGCATCTTCCTTTTCTATTTCGGCTAAAGTTAGTTCTTTTCCATCAACTTTTTTAGTGATGTATTTTTTTGAGTGGTCTAAAGCAGTTGGTAAATATGCGTCTAATTTTTCAGAGCTGTCTATATTATCAAGCAAGGACGGTAAAATGTAACCTTTATACTTTTTAAGTATTTCAGCTTTGTGCTGGTTAAAGGTCTGTTTGGTTTGCCCCGATTTCAATAAACGTATTTCCTCTTTTAGCTTAGTGTTTTCTGCTTCTCTTTCAGCTTTTGTTCCTTCCGCTTGTTCCGCTAAGAGTTGTTTTACTTGTTCAATTGTTAGGTTTTCTTTTTTATTTTTTAGCTCGTCTTTTTGTTCTCCATCAGATTTTTTAGTCTTTTCTCCGTTACCTTTACTTTTCTCGTTTTTTTGTTGTTCGTTTTGTAAAAGTTTAATTTGGGTTTTCAAAGTGGTAATTTCTTCCGAGTCTTGTTTTTCTTTGGACTCTCCTTTAAGCTTATGCAATTCCATTTTTAGTGTTGATATAGACGCTTGAAGCTTTTCCTTTTCCTCAGCTCTTGTTAAGCCTTTAACATTGTTTAGATGCCCTTGTAAGTCTTCGTTTTTTAAAAGTTCTCCTAAAGTAATTTCTGTATCCCCAATTTTTATTTTTTTTTCTAAATTTGACATGTGCCTTATCTTGTTTATGTTGTTCGTTTTTTAGTTTAATTTAGTTATATTTAGCTAATAATAGCTATTATGCTGTTTTGGGGTTTGAAAGTACCTTAACGGCATTATTTACTTTAGCCGTAGTTGTTGTATCAACATTTTGGCTTTTGTCTTTTTTACCAGATACTACTGCATCATTAACAAAATTATCCTTTTGTCCTTTGATTGTTTTCTTTTCCATTTTATTGGGTTTTTAAGTGATTAAATAACTTATTTTTACAAAAATATAACTATTATATTTAATACGCAAAACTTTTTAACTGTTTTTTAA
>Ga0307928_10003689_pt1 | contig 11682 bp, 13 predicted proteins | sample AceLakmetagen232_FD_201815 | JGI IMG/M metagenome (GOLD analysis project Ga0307928, IMG submission 201815) | Saline water microbial communities from Ace Lake, Antarctica - #232 | ecosystem: Environmental > Aquatic > Non-marine Saline and Alkaline > Saline | place: Antarctica: Ace Lake...
TAAATCTAATTCTATTAGATCAGAAATTATGGAGATGCTCAAAACAAGATTTGGTGGCTTATCTTTTTGGGCAAGGATTGAAGCAGACATTGCTTTAAGATGTGCTGAATTACCTGAGCCAAATGCAAAAGAAAGAAAGATTGATTTTCTTAAAAAATTAAAAGAGCTTAAAGAATTTCTTGCAGAACAAAATGTTTCTCCTGAAGATCTTAAATTCATTGATGAAGAAATTGAGATACATGAGCAAACAAAAATGATTAGTTTGTATGAAGAAAAAGATGATTCTATTGAAGAAAAAACAATTCTTGCATATTCAAGATTAGGAAAAGGTTCTGAAGGAATGGTAGTAATCCCTCAAAAATATAATTATTCTCAATTATCCAAATTAACAAATGGAGTTTATCAAAAAACAGGCCTGATTAAATTCTATATTAGCAGAGAACAAACAATTTATGGAAAAGTAGTTGCTGAAATTTATGAGCATGCACAAGAGATTCCAATTGCAACAGTTATTGAAAGCAAGAAAGCAGATAAGGAAACAGGAGAGCCAAAGTTCAAAGGAATAAAACTTTTTGGACAGAAGTTTACAAGAAATGAGATGAAGGTTGTCAAGGAAATTAATCTCCCTTTTTATGTTTATAGATTTATTACAGAAGATAATAACGAGCTCATCTTAATTACTTCAACCCAATGTGAGATTGGAGATTATGTGATCACAGGTGTTCAAACACAATGTGATGATTATAAAATGCTTACTGATTCTGCTCGACTTCCAACTAAACTTCCTTTCTTTTTTGCTCAAAGAATCCAAAATAGGATTATTAAATTTAAAAACCATGATGAATTTAAATCAAGATTAGATTATTTAAAAATTGAAAAAGGTGTCTTTTTTGATTATCCTTTCACAACAACTAAAAAAAATACAACTTGGAAATTATTACAACCTCCCTGGTATAAATGGTTGATATGGGCCTGGCTTACGCATGAGAATAAAGGAATCTTTAATAATTATCCTTTGCATTTAATGATCATTGGAGAAAAAAATTCTGGAAAATCTTTATTATTAAATTCTTTACATGCAAGAAGTAAAGAAACAAGAAATATATTTTCAGGTTCAAGTTCGACACTGAAGCACTTGGTTCCTTCCTTCAAATACAATCCTGCAAGATTAGGTTATCTTGCTGAAAGCAATAGATTTGCTTTTTGTGATGAATTTTTAAGGTGCCTAATTAATTCAAGAACAACAAAAGAAGGAAGCCAAAGAGAAGAAGGTGTTGCAATTATGAATGATTTATTAGAACATCAAAAAAGAGAAGCTGGTTCAGGAGTTTCAAGAGTTAATGTAAACATGACTTCGAGAATTATAGCAACAACAAATCCAATTAGAGATATAAAAAATGTAGAATGTTTGATTAATACTTTTGATGAGAGTTTTCTTTCAAGATGGCTTATTTATTACCAAACACCTTATCATGTTCAGATGGTTAGAAAAAGTAGGGATTATGATTTAGAAAGATACAAATTTAAAATTCCAGTAAATGATTGGATTAGTATTTTGGATTATCTCCAAACTTTTTCTGCTGAATATGATTTAAAAAGAATAGAAAAGATTCATAAAGAGGTTCCAAGAGTTTTGAGTGAAAATTTAAGTAAGCATTATGATGCCCGGCACATGCACCATCTTGAATGCCTTATGGATGGGGTTGTAAAAACAAGATGTTTTTTAGAAAGAGATATGACTTTTAAAGCAAAAGAAGAGGATTATAAAATTTTAAAAGAAGTGTGGTTGAATATCATTAAAAGTTGGATAGATGTTGCTTATATAAAAAAAATTGAAGTAGGTGAAAGAATTTTTTATATGCCTGAAAATTGTCAATATATTTATTGGAGAGTTTGTGAACAAAAAAAGCCTGTATCAAGAGATGAAGCAAAAGCAATTGCAAGAAAAGCAATGTCCTTAGATGAATATTTTGAGGCATGGAATATTCTAATTGACATGGGGGTTCTCGTCGAGTCTGATGGGTTTGCAAGGCCACATTATATTTCGGAGTTAAAAGATGGAGAACAATCACGGTTATCAGGTTGAGAGAGCAATGAAAGAATGGTTTAAAGGAAAAACCCATCCAGCAGATTGTGTTGATTTTCAAACAACTAAATCTCTCTATGAAATAAAAAGTTGTAGATTATTTATTGAATGTGTTAATGGAAATCATAAGAGGGCTTATACAAAAACACCTCATAAAAAAATTAGAACAACTCAAATGGGAAGATTTTTTGTTAAATTAGAAAATCATAAAAAATTATTAACGCGTGCTGAATTAGAAAATAAAATACCAAGATATGTTTTTGTAGTTACGATTGGAAAACAAAAGATATGGAGAGTAAAATCTTGGGAAAAAATAAATTCAATTATGCGTAAAAGAAGTGAGGTTACACCAATTAGAATCAAAGATCTCTTTAATGAAGTCTGGGAGGATGGATGATGGCTTTTATTGCAGGTTATGATTCAGATTTTGAAACATGGGATTATATTCATGGAGATGTTTACAAAGGAATGTCGATTGCTTGTGATAGATATTATTATCTTTGGGATTTTGGTGATGAGCATGGTTTGAAAATTGCTTTAAGAGATCCTTCAAATAATTATTGGACAAAATGGGTTGCCTTTCCAGGAATGCTTTATGAAAATCGTTCAAATGAATGGGGTTCATCAGGAGGAGGATTAACTGCTGCAATTGATGTACATAGAAGTCTTTTAAAAAATGAGATTATAATTGAATCTGATTATCCAACTTATGAAGAAAATTATGATGCAGCAAAATTAATTGGAAAAATAATTGAAGAAAAAGGATTTCAACCTTTGTATTATTATTCTGGAAATAAAAGTGTTCACATTCATGTTTTTTTTGATTGGAATTGTTTAAAAGAATTAGATCCGATTATTCAAGATCAATTAAGGGTGCTGTTTAGAGATAGCAAATTGAGATTCAAAAGAAAATTTATTGAATGGCTAAGAGCAAAAATGATTTCTTGTTGGGACACAAATGCAAAAAAATTTGATGAAGATTTAATTAAGGCCACACATTTAATCAGGTGTGAGCTCAGTAAAAATAAACAAGGTTATAAAACTTTTTTAGGATATTCTCATAAAGATATGAGTTTTGTTCCATATATTTGTAATGAAAAAAATAGAATTTATCCTAAATTAGGTGAAATTAAATTGTCTTCTCCAAAAGATATTCAAGGATTGATTGAAGAATTTATGGAATCAATCAGAGTGAAGAAAAAGAGTGAGAGAATAAGAAAGAGAAATATGTCATTGACAAATTGGGGTGTTGATTTGCCTCCGGAAACACTAAGAGAATGTGTAAAATCAATTTTAAGCCCTGATTTCAAAAATGTTGGAGATGGATTCCAAAGAGGTATGTTTATCCTCTTAAATGAGCTGAGACGCGTTCTAGGAGACGATCAGGCAAGGATAGTGCTAAATGATTGGAATTCTAAGATGGATTTTCCTATAAAAGATAAAGAAATTGAATATAGATTCAAACTCAAAAATTACTCCCTCTCGTGTGATTACATTCACAAGTTCTTAAAAGAAGTCGGTATAGACATCTCGGAAAAGTGTAAGGGTAAGGTTTATAAGTGAGTATATACTCTTAATTATAACTAAATTTAAAGCTTAAGAGTCCGTAGTGACAAGATAGCTTAAGGAGAAAAACAAGATGAAATTACCAACAAGTGATAAGACTTCTTCATTTGGAAACAAGGCCCATATCAAAAAGGGCTACTACCCTGGAAAACTTCTAAAGGTTGAACTTTTTGCAGATAGAGATGGAAATGCAAAAATCGGAAAGTTTGGCCAACAGCTTATCTTTGAGTTTGCCGTCTATAAGAAGGATCCTGAAACTGATGCACCAATTGCACCAATGAAATATCAGGCTACTGAAGGTGATGATGAACTTAGCCCTGTGATAATACCAAAGTTTGTTTATCACATGTACAAGAAAACAGGCAAAGATAAGAAATGGGTTGAAGGAGAATATCAAACTGCAATTACTCCCAAGAGTGCTATTACAAAAATCCTAAAAGCACTAGGATGGAAGTTCTCAGCAGAAGGCGTTGATCCCGATGAGTTTATTGGGAAATGGGTTGAGTTAAATCTTGACGACTATACACAGGGTGAGGGTGATGAAAAATATACAGCCTCGACAATTAAGGATATTAATCCTTACAAAGGGCCTGAAGTAAAAGACGTTGAAGATGTTAAAGCAACTGAAAAACCAAAGAAAGTTGAGAAACAAGTAAAGCACGAAGCTGTGAAAAAAGAAGCTGAAGAAAAACCAGTTTCTGAAGATGTAAGCAAAGAGATCAAATCGTTAGAAGACGAGATAGCCAACATGAAACAAATGAATAAAGATGGCTTTGTATCTGACGATGGATTGAAGCAAGCAACTGAGCAGCTTGAGACAAAAATTGAGGAGTTAAAGAAAAAATGAGTTCAGAAGTTTTAATCCCTGGGTTGAAATTTGCTAACAAGCATAACCTTACTCAGAAAGAGATTGAAGTGTTAGTGCCTTTTTTGGAGAAGCCATATACAACTTTGGAATTATCTGAAGTATTGGGTGCCCATAAGACAACCTTACATCATGTAATCCAGAGATTGAAGCTTAAGAATCTCTTGGTTCTAAAAAACCGAGATGCGAAAGGCACTAATTTGTATGAATTCAATTTATCTCAATTAGAATAATAATTTTTTTTTTATTTTTTTTTATTTGAGAAGTGCTTAGAAAATAATTAAATCAAAGGAGGATAAAAACATGACTGATGAAGAAAACCAAGAATCTGTTCCAGATGCTGTAGAAGATGGAGCTAAAGAAGCGGAAGCAGAATCTGAAGAAAAATCAGAAGATTCAGCTGAAGAAAAAGCTGAAGATTCAGAAGACTCTGAATAATCTTATTTAAATTTTTTTACTTATTTTTTTTTATTTTCACGAGGACAAAATGAAGAAATGGACAAAACTTGAAATTGAAGCTCTAGTTCTAAATTATAAGGGTGTTTCTGCAAGAGATCTCTCAATAGAAACAGGCAGAAGCATTCGCGCAATAATTCAAAAAGCAAAAAAGCTTGGCCTGAAATCAAAACTAAGAGATCAAGGCAATAACCAGGATAACAAGGGTTCAAATAATCCTAACTGGAAAAGCACTAAAGAGACTGCAGGACAAAGCATTTAAATAAATATCTCACTTTTCTAAATTAATTAAATCATACAGGAGGTTAAAAAAATGACAAGTTTTGGTCCCGTAACAGGGGACGTGAAAGGAAATGTTCAGTTCAAGGATGGAGCAGTTACTTTTGAAAATGGATTTGATGCTATTAATGATGGCGGACAAATTTGGCATGTTGATGGTTCTTTAGCTACAGGAAATGCTCATGGAAAAGATTGGGCGAATGCAATGACAACAATCCAAGCTGCAGTTACTGCGGCAAGTGCATATGATACAATTTATGTAAAACCTAAATTAATCACTGATGCTACTGGAGATCCAACAAGCTACGCTGAAGTAATTATAATTCCATTCGGTACTCACCATTTATCAATAGTTGGTATTGGTCGAGGAAGAACTCAGGGTGGATTGCCACAGATAAAAATGGGCTCAGGCGCAAATGCTTTATTGACAATTCGATCTGCAGGATGTTTGATTGCAAACATAGGTTTTGATGGATATGGTTCAACAGGTGGAGGAATCTTACTTGACGACGATAATTCAACAAAAACTGCTTTTGGAACAACAATAACAAATTGCCACTTTAAGAATTGTGTAGGATCAGCAGCAAATGCAACAGCTGGCGGAGCAATTATGTGGAGTGCTGCAGGAAACGCTTGGCAAGTATTAATATCTAATTGTAATTTTTACAAAAATGTATGTGATATTTGTGTTTTAGGAACAAGCAATACAGTTCCACAAGATGTAGTTATTGAAGATTGTAACTTTTCAAATTCAGCAGCTAGCACAGATTGTAATATCTATGCAGGTGGAAGTGGATTTGGTGGAGGACTTAAAATCAATAGATGTGTCTTTGGAAAAACACCAGCTTTAGGAACAACTGATTTATTCACAGAAATTACCTGTTATGGAACAGGAGGAACTGGAGTAATGTCAAACTGTGTGTTTGGAGCAGCAGGAACTACAACTGGATATGGAGCAAGCAAAGCATCAGCAAGTATTGGAACTACAATTGAATTGTGTAATAACTATTCAAATGCAGGATTGATTGTCAGAGAAGCTTAAAATGGCAGATAAAAAAGACAATCATTGCTATGAGTGCGCCGGAAAAGGAAAAGCAAGAGGCTATGAATGTGCTACTTGCGATGGTGAAGGAAACCTAAAACCAGTCCCAGTTGAAAAAAGCTCAAAGAAAAGGAAGTAATTTCTTTTTTAATTTATTTATTTTTTTCTTTTTCTTTTTTTTTTATTTTACGCAGTGTGGTGTAATGGTTTAACATATGGGCCCCATGAGCCTAAGAACGCAGTTCAATTCTGTGCATTGCGATTTGAGTATATACTCACTCAAAATCTCTAAAAAAAATTCTAACCGAAAAATTTAAATATCCCCTTCCCTTTTCAATTATACAATGGCAGCTTATGCATTAACAGATTATTCTGTAAAAGGAGATTATGATACAGTCCTTGCTGCATTAGAAACTCAATTAGAAACTGTTGACGACGGGAAAACCATTCGTTATGTTGATATTATAAAAAGAGGGAATGAGTTTGTTGGAGTCTTACTCTATGATGCTTAAAAATGGCAGACTATTTTTTCACACGTTATTCTGTAAAAGGAGATTATGATACAGTCCTTGCTGCATTAGAAACTCAATTAGAAACTGTAACAAATACAAAAGCTATCCATCTTGTAAAAATTCTTCCAAGAGGAAATGAATTTGTTGGTGTCTTACTTTACATAACTTAATTAAGAATTATTTTGTTTTCTTTTATCTCTCATTTCTTGAACTATTTTTAAATAATGTTTGTGTGTTAAATATTTTGGACAAATCACAAACAAAGAATCAAAATAGCACCTTCGATAATTTCCTAAATCTGAACATTCTTTCCAATCGCATGATGCTATCTCTGCGTCACCTTTTTCCACATGGTTTTCTAAATCAACCATTATTATTTCACCTCTATTTTTTTGAAATAATATTCTATGATTGACCAGAGCCCTTCAAAAACGGCACCGCCTGCAAGAAGCCCAGTTATTTCTGGATCAAAAGCAAATTTTACACAAGCTAAACCTATAACTGTTATTACAAGTTTCTTTCTGCCTTTGATAAATTGCCAGAGATTCCATCCTTTCAAACTTAGATTCTCACTGAATTTTTTTGACATTTGTTTTACCTCCCTTCAATTTTTAAGTTGTCATTGAATATTGAACAACCAAACTATCTATTTGAGTATCTGTACTCGCAAGAGTTAATTTAATTACTAAAGATTTTCCAACTCCTAATGTAAGAAGAGTCCCTCTTGCAATAGTTGTATATGAAGCTCCTCCATCGTGGCTTACACCAATTGTTGTTCCTGGAAGATCATCTCCAACAATATCAACTTTAACACTTTGAAAAATTCTATCATCTCCTGGCCCATATGCTGAACTAATCCAAACCCCATCAGATTGTCCTGTAGCAACTTTTAAAACTCCATCCGAAACTTCAGTTTGAGAATGTGTTCCAGAATCTATATTGAATAAATCTATTTCTGAATAATCTAAATCATCAATATTTCCAGCAGAATCAGTTTTCCTATGTTCTCTTTCAAGCCTTTGTTTTATAATGTGGCTCATCCTTTTTGATTCTTTATTAATTTGAACAGTTGTAAATAATCCATCACCACCAATTTCATGGGTATATGTAATAATTTTATAAGCTCCTGGAGGGATATTTTCTAAAGGTGAACTTAATCTAATTTTTTCTCCTGGTTGAATTCCTGCAAGAAGTAAACCTCTTACTTCCCCAATAACTGGAGGATCCTTTTTTTCTGTTAATAAATATTCTGCTAAATCTTTTGCGGCAATATGAGTTATGATTCCATCATCATTAATAATTTCTCGTCGAATACCATGTGTTGTTTGAGAATCAGAATCATTTGCAGTATAGAAAACCTGCACCCCATCAATAGTCCCACCAATAACTCTAATTTGATTTTTTACATATTGTAAATCAGGAGCAAAATCTCCAACCTCAATTAAATTATAATCATGTACAATTCCTTCAGTTGTATTTGTTATTGAGCCTGAAGCAAAAAATTCAACTGTTAAATTACAAGAAACATAACAATCATAACTTGCTGCATTACAAATTGCTTCAACAGCTTCCCAAAAAGGAATATCTAAAAAAGTCATTGTGACCAAAGTTCCTGTTGCAACATCAATTCCTGAAGTATCATATCTACTCTGGCCATAAGTATCAAATAAATCTTTAATAATATAACCAACATCAACATCAACATAATCTTTATGAACATCTTGTCCATGAACAAATAAAGCCTCACTTCTTCCAGTAACTAAAACATTATTATTTTTCTTTGAAGGCTTTTCAATCCTTCCTCTAAATCTTAAAGTTGTTGGAGTGCTAGCTGCATAATCACAATAATATCTGAAGATCTCCATCCCAGTCCAAACATCACTATAGGTTTCATTTGGATTTGGAATTTCAAATTCAAAATTTCCAATACCTTCTGTTACTCCATCTTCAATTTTTAAACCTATTAAAATGTCAGTTATATCGTCGATAGTGCCATCAGTCCTCTCAACAGTGGCTTTATAATTTGCAGAATAAAGTGGAGGAATCCATACTTTTGGAGTTATTTTTTTCAAACTACGAACTGCTGCCATTATGTCAACTCCTCTGAACAAGTACAATCAACACAACATCCTCTAAAAGATAAATCAGGCTCCCATAATTTCCATTGAGAATAACTACAAGTATAATCTGCCCACATCCAAAATTGAGTATTATTTAAATATTCTAAATCTTCTCCAAGATTATACCAGGAACTTGTTGTCATGCTTGCTGAAGGTTTAGTGCTATTTGTATTTATAAAAAGATCAACACAACTATCAACTTCAGGAGATGTAATATTTATACAATCAAAATCAGTATATTCTGTTGGAAATGTTGATAAATTATTTGTAATTTTAATTGTAACACTGCTATCAAATGTACAATCATCTTCAGTTAAATTATAAGATAAATTATGCCAAGTATTAGGAGCTAAGTTAACATCACAGTGAGATGTATCGCTATCATTTCCCCAACTCTTTAATTTAGTTCCATCACAAGATAAATAGAAACATTCATCTTCAGTATTTACTGCAGCACCAAAAGCCTGGAAAGAAATATTTACATAAGTATAATCTGTAAAATCAAATGATTGTTCAATATAGGAATCAGTTTCTGTTCCCCCATACATCCTAACAATTGTTGGATCACATTGTCCAGTTGTACCTCCAATACCAACATAAACTCCTGGATCTGTCCAACCACTATAATCTCTATATTGGAAGTTTGTAAAATCATAAAAAGAATCTAACTCAAGACCAGTATAATAAAGAGAAAAGTTCATATTTTTCCCCCCATAATTTGTTGTAGTGATATTTAAGATAGGTACAGAATCTTTTTGGCCATAAGGAGTTACATTTTTTGATGTAGAATCTTTTGGAATAAATTCTAAATAATCAATGAAATTTGGAAAATTATATTCCCAATCAGAATAATAATTGAAAATTTCAAGAGTATCATTATTTGTTTTATTATCTAAAAAATCAAAAGAGTACATCATTGATTCATAATCTGCAATCCAAAATTGATCTTCTACAAGAGGAGACCAAGCCATCCCATAAGGTGCAGAGATTGTAGAATTTATAGTAGCAGTTCCAATAATTGACCAAGTAGTATTATAAATTGTGATTGCAGTTGTATTTACTGAAAGGAAATTATTTCCATATAATGTAATGTCCCACCAGCTAGTATCAACTATTGGATAAGCTGTAATCCAATTCCCTTCAAGATCATAAACATAAACAAGAAAATCATCATCATCAGGAATGTGCCATTGAGAATTATATTGCAAAAGGCCTTGAGGATCATCATTTTGAAGTTTTAGATCAAAAGAATATATCTCTGTTTGGTTATCATCATCCCAAGTTAATGTTTTTAATCTGTTTGTATATAAATTAGTTGTTGGGTGCATAGAAGAATCTGGCCTTAAATAATACCAATAATCATCATCTGCCCAAAGCCCCTCAAGAGAAGGACCTGAAATCCCTTCTTTATAACCATCAATTAAAGTTCCATTTTTATATGCTGATTGGACTCCTCCTTGAGAAGTATATCTATAAACTATTTTATCTGAACTCACAGCCATCTTATATCCATCATCACTAGAAATAGACCAGTTTGAAGTTGTATTATAATTTGTAAAATCAACAAGCTTTTCATAAACAAAAAAATCTAATGTAAAATTTCCACCTGCATAATCATAAGTAAGATTTGTAATTTCTATTGAACCATTTTCAGCACTTCCAAATACAAGAGGAATTGCAACATCTCCTGAAGAAGCTTCTAAAAAATCACTAAGGACATCTACATCAATAAAAACTTCAAGAGCGGGCCTTGTATAATTTATTTCTATTTCATCAACTGTAACAGTTCCTGCAGATTCAGAAGTTAGCCACCCTGGTATTTGACAATTTCCTTGATCATCTATTGAACAAGAATCTAAATAAGTTGTTAGAGCTGTAGTCATATCTCCTGTTCGATTGCTCACACTTAAATCTCCAGTATAATTCCATTCATCTATTCCATCAGGATCTCCAACTTCCAAACTAAGATTTGTAGGAAGATATTCTCCATAAATTTTAAATCCAAAATCGTGTGGTAATGCAACTCCATCCCTCATACTTGTTCCTCCAGAATAAGGATTTGTATCTTCTGCACTTGCTCCCCAAAAAATATAATTAGGATATCCAACTGAGTATTTTGCATTAAGAGTAATATGATATGTATTCCCTGGAGTTACACTTCCATTAACAGGGTAAGTATAAAATGCTGTATTCCCTGAAAGATCTTCTCTATCAATTGTAAATTGAAAAGTGCTATTATCTCCTGCAGAAGTTCCAATTCTTACAGTTATATCGTCGTCATCTAATCCATCTCCAGATCTCCAAAGGGCTAAAGAGATATTTGTAAGATTAACTGTTGTTGGTACAAAAGTTTGAGAATAATTATATTGATATTGTTCTGAAACTAATTCCCAATTCCCCCAACCAATTAATTCACAATCATCTGAACACTCTTGATCTAAAATATTTTCTAACCAACTCCCAGTAAGATTCCAATAAGCAGAAGTAATAGTTGCATCTTCCGGAATACTAAACCAAAAATCTTCAGTACTTGTTCCAGCAGTATCAAAATCTAAATCTTGAGTTGTAGCTCCTCCATATAATTGAGTTGAAGTAGGCCCACTAAAAATAATTCCAATATCATTACTCAAAGTATTATTTACATAAATTTTAATATCTGGATAAGTATCATTATATTCACTTCCTGAAATCCAAAAACTCAAATTCAAAACCTCATCATATTGATGTGAATCAACATAAACAGTTAAATTTTCAGG
>Ga0307928_10003691_pt1 | contig 11678 bp, 17 predicted proteins | sample AceLakmetagen232_FD_201815 | JGI IMG/M metagenome (GOLD analysis project Ga0307928, IMG submission 201815) | Saline water microbial communities from Ace Lake, Antarctica - #232 | ecosystem: Environmental > Aquatic > Non-marine Saline and Alkaline > Saline | place: Antarctica: Ace Lake...
CATAACCTCTGGCAAGTGAAACCTTCCTACATAAATCCTGAATTATTTTCTCAAATCTAATCAGCTTATTTCTATATCTTCCACGCAATACTTTAAGAGCTACTACAGAATTTGCGTAGGTAGGTCCGTTACTTCCGGTCATTGCTTTATTGGTATAAAGTGCGGTTAGAATTCTATCTTCTATCTTATCCATCTCTGGAATAATTGACAGCATTCCCTGTGTGGGAACAATGGCACTGTGATTAACATACTGATGTGTTACCATACGGAAGAATTTCTGATGCTGATTTTCTGACAGAGTGGAATTAAATGCAGAGATATCATCCTCACTTGGTATCCACTTTCCGGAAGGGTCTCCAAGCTTCCATAGCTGTATAGGAGTTATATATCCATCTGCAACAGCTGTCTGAGCACCACGAAGCTTATCTTCGTATAATAGATCTCTTATAGCTCTCAATACCTGACTGGTTCCTCTTTTATGATAAGGATTGGATAATCGTTGCATACCGTAAACATTGTTTTTCGACAGAGGGATTGTCTTCCCAGACTCTATACAGTTTCTAATCTTAGGATCAAGCTGCATATAGACTTCTTCAAATCTAGGATCGTCAAAAGATTTAGTTCTTAAATCTTTTAATTCGTTTGATACTTCCAACGATATAATGTATTGTCTAAACCCTGTCTGAAGTTCTGAGTATGGAAATATCTCTAACAGATCGGGGTTTAAGACAGTTACTCCGTCCCATATTTCGCTATAGCCATCCCATGAGAAATAAGAATACTGCTCTCCCATAAGTTCAAATTCTCTACTCGCAGAAAGTAGCCATTCGTATAAATGTAGGTTTTCTTTCATATCACCAAAAACCTGTTTTATCTCAGGGTTGTTATCCAGATCAGTACCACCGAATGAAAAATCAGAGATAGGTAAAAACGCATGGATGTCAATACTATTTCCAATTAAAGGATGAAGCATATCATAGTGTCGAATCCACTTATTGTAATGAGATATAGATTTAGGCAGAAACTGTTCTTCTGGATTAAATAAAGGATCTCTTACCTCTGGAGTACCGTACAAAGAAGACGACTCAACTGTCTGAACTGCCTGAGTCTGTCTTTGGTCAACTCCATATATCATTGTACTTTTTGGCATTGTAAGCAGTCTGCTTTTAGCTGGTTTCCTATAAAATCGTGATACCATTTAGTAAGACCTCCTTACTTTGGGTGCCATAAGATATGAGTCACTAATAGGGATTGTTTTGTTTTCAAAATACTCCTCAATGATGCGATCTGTTATTACCGGAATCTCTACACCACGCTCATTTAATATTTTGCTGCGGATGATTTCACCTTCACTATCTACCAGAACTCTGATGTTAAAAGTGACTCTTGCATTTATTCTTTTCTGAGTCGAGCGACTACCTCTATTGTCTATGGTTTTTTTAAATGTAATCTGATAGTCATACAACTTCTGCTCGTTGTTATAATTATCTTCTGCCATCAGTTTAGCTACATACATATTTTTTCTAACGGCTGACAATTGTGCTTCTACATAATCTTCAATGTGCATCACATATTCTCCACATATTAATCAATATGATATAGCTGATTTAAAAATCCGTCAATTTTAGGCAAGTTTTTTCTTGCAAAAATATTTTCAAGGTGGTATAGTTCTGTGGTTGATTAATATTTTAAGGAGAAAACATTTTGAAAAAATTTAATAACAATGTTGGAAATGAAATAAAAATATTTGCCGAGACTATTGAAGAAGTAGCATACGAGCAAATAAAAAGACTCTCTAATTTTAAGGCTTATGAAAACTCAAAGTTTAGAATAATGCCAGACTGTCATGCTGGTGCTGGTTGCACTATTGGAACTACGATGACAGTTGATGATAAAATAACTCCAAACCTCGTAGGTGTTGATATTGGATGTGGAATGTTGACCGTGGAACTATCAAACAAAAGAGTTGATTTGATGAAGCTAGACAAGGTTATCAACGCAAAGGTTCCTCACGGATTTAATGTTCACGATAATCCTCAGATAGAGTTTCTTTCTCCAGCGTTATTCTGCAAAAAACATGTAGATGTCGAGCGAGGACTGAGAGCTGTTGGAACTCTTGGTGGTGGAAATCATTTCATAGAAATAGCACAATCAAAAGACAATGTTTCATATCTTATAATACATTCTGGAAGCAGAAGTATTGGAAATCAGGTAGCTAAACATTATCAGGAGTTGGCAGTTAAAAGTCTTTATAGAAAATCAGAATTCAAAGTCACTGAACTTATCTTTAGATTGAAAGATGAGGGTAGAGAAAAAGATATTTCAGCTGAGTTACTAAAATTAAAAGGCAAAGGGGCTGAACAAGAAAAGATGTTTGGAGATCTTGCCTACCTTGAAGGAGAGCATCGCAATAGATATATGCACGATCTGAACTCAATGCAGGAGTATGCTGCATTAAATAGAGCTAAAATAGCAGACATAATATTTGAGAATACTAACATTAAGCCTGTTGATAGAATTGAAACTATTCACAACTATGTTGACTTCAAACGCATGATATTGCGTAAGGGTGCTGTTAGTGCTGAGAAAGGAGAGCAATTATTAATACCTATGAATATGCGTGACGGATCTCTTTTGTGTGTTGGAAAAGGAAATGAAGATTGGAACTATTCAGCACCACACGGAGCAGGTCGTTTAATGAGCCGGAAGAAAGCCAAACAAGTTTTAGACATGTCGGAGTTTGAAAAACAGATGGAGAATGTGTACTCTACTTCTGTTGTGAAAGGAACGCTTGACGAAGCTCCCAACGCTTACAAACCTATGAAAGAAATAATTAATCAGATAAAAGATACGGTTGATATTGTAGATATTTTAAAACCGATATATAATTTTAAATCTCACTAATGGAGAAAACATTTTGAAAAGAAGACTTACAGATGTCGAGGAAGATAATTTAATTGCAGAAGTTTTAAAGTGCAAAATGTCTGTAAATAAAATAGCAAAGAAGTGGAGCATATCAACAAGCTTGATTTATTATGCTTTCCGCAGAAAGAATAAGTCTGTAAAGGGCAGGGCTATGTATAGAAGTCGTTTTACAAAAAAGAGACTTGGCGAACTTCTCAAGGACTACGAAAATGGAGTCTCACCACAAACCTTAGTTGAAGAATATAAAGTAAGCTACGTCACCATCAGAAACAATCTGATAGCTTTGGGCAAGTGGAAGAATTGTAGCAAACTAAGTGATGACAAGGTGAGAGAAATTCTTGAAAAATATTACATACAAAAGGTCTCAAAGATATCTTTATCAAAAGAATATCCTGTTTCCATTAGTATGATCAGTAGAATAATCAGCGGAGAGCGTTTCAAGCATATTGACAGAGATGTTTATAAGGGAGGGTAACGTTCTCTGTTGATGCTGGATGCTATGAAAGAAGCACTGCGTACACATCGTATTGCCCACGCACCTGAGTTGCATGGTATGAAAAACTGTAAGGCTGTGCGATATGCTGTTGCTGAAATACACACTCGAATAGAGATAAATCAACGGATAGTTCTGGAGAATAAGTGATGAAAGCATTTACCCTGGACGACATAAAAATACATGTCAGAAGCAACCCCAATAAAAAAAGGGCAAGAGGTAAAGGAAAAACAAAAGCGATCTTTTTTAAAGAAATTAAAATAATAGAGATGGGAGAAAACCGATGGAAAAAGTAATTCGAGGAAAATTAGAAACTGGAGATTTTCAAGAAAAGACGATGACGTTTGCGGTAGAGGGTGACATGACTCTGGTAGCCGGAGATTATGTAATCATGACACAAAAGCTTTACGATGAGATAATAAAAGATTATCCATGGTGGGTGGATAAGCAGAAGGAGCAGTAACATGAGTGCAAACTATCTTCAAGCAGTTCTCAAAATAGTTGTACCTAACTTGATCAGGAATAGAGACCTGATGGGAGTTCAATTAAATTACCATTTTAAAAATATAAGTTATGTGCAAAAAGAAGAGCAATCCAAAAAGCTTCTTATTGAAACAGAAACAATGGAATTGTATGTTCTCAAAAAATATGTAGAGACACTTTTTGAAGCAACTGGTAGAGTATTCATTTCTGAAGAAATTTCCACGATGTTTAATTGTGATATAGCTACCGCAGAAAAGGCAATAGAATTAATTATCAAGGAGAAGCGAGATGAAAAGATTTTATCCAACTGATTTAGAAAAATTAGTAAAAGAAAAAGCCAATGAGATATACTCTCAAGTTTGCGTTGAGTTAATAGAAAAGAATGGTGCAAAAGAACAGGCTAAAAAGATAAGCCTAGAAGTCATCAAATTGAACATAAGAGATGAGAAAGATAAAGACCCTCTGTTTTCACTTGTCAATACATGTCTTGATATAAAAACACAAATCGAGAAGATATGAAACCGATAGATAAAATAGTTCTGCTGATCATCGTACTCTGTGTATGGGCTGGAATATTCTTTGCCGGAATGTTTTTAATCAAGCATGATATGAGTATCGTTTTTTCTGCTCTGGGAATTGTTACCGGATCTGGCTTGGGAATTTTTTACAGGTTTGACGAATGAAAAAATATGCTACCGAAATAGAACTTGCTGCAGATGTGGTAGAATTTCTTAAATCTCTTGACTTCGAGATCTGGCAGGAGGTAGAAGGGTTTGGAGGAATTGCAGACATCGTAGCAATGAAAAATGAGATCTATTTCTGCTTTGAAACTAAAAAAACATTATCCGACGATCTACTGGAACAATGCAAAAATAGGTCTGATCACTTTCACTATACTTTTGCCACTGTTCCACATAAAAGAAACTATGGTGTTGACCAGAGAAACAGAATAACAGATGTGAAAAGAAACTATATAGACCATTTCAATATTGGAGTTTGGCTGTTTGAGACTGAGAAAGATTATGGATGGTCCCGCAGAGATAATAAAACAGAGTTAGCATCTCTTGTTGAAAAGATAAGCGAACGATGTTTGATTGTTCCAAAATATAATGACACGGCTCTAGTTGAAAATATTAAAAAAAGGTTATTCCCTGAACAGAAAAAATCCATTGCCGGATCTCAATCAGGTGGAGCAAGCACCGCTTTTAAAAGAAGTTGCGATGCCATAATTGCATATCTTGAAGAAAACCCCGGAGTTTCTAAAAAAGAGATCTGGAACGCACTCGATCTTCACTGGTCTAGTTATAGTTCTTTTACCAATTCAATTAGAACCCTGGAGCATGTAGACAGAGTGAAACATATAAACCAGCTCCTCAACTCTGAAATAGATAGCGATGGGCAGATGAGGTTAAAATTGTAATGCACTGTAGGAAATGTGGAAAAGAATTAACAGATGCTACCTCAAGAAAAAGAGGCTATGGTCCTCAATGCTGGAAGTCTATCCAGGTATCAGATCCCAATCAAACATATTTTGAATTTCTACCAGTAGAAAAAGATGAGGAGCCCGAAGACCCCTCAGATAAAGATTAAGCGAATGTAATTGCTGTAGATGTAACAAGACCATTAGGAAGGGTAAAATTAAGATAATGAGTAACTGCTCCAGATGTATCTTCAATCTCAAGAGCAAATGCTCCTGTGGCTGTTGTCAATACATCAAGATTAGATTTTGCTGTGTTAACCAAAATAGATGATCCTGCTGTTACAACAATAGCATCATTAACTACCGCTGGTGTTGTTCCTGCTGTATCAGAACTGATATAGGCATTAACAAACATTGACTTAGTGAGGTTTGCACCAAGAATGTCTTTAAGCTGTGCTGTAACAATTATCTTGTTGGCAGCTTCTGCACCAATAGTGAAAACTGCACTTGCTGGGCTGTTTGCGGAGTCTGCTGTTGAAACTTCAACTACATTGATTGCCTCAAGAGGTGTTACAAAAATAGATGTTGTGTAATCAGCTGCCGCGTTGCTTATACATGAAACTTCGATCTCTGCATAATCTGCTTTGATAATCATTGCATCACTAACTCTTGTTGTACCGCTTGCTGCGAGAGCACCAACTGCTGTTGTGATTGTTTTGATGAGAATCGCTTCTCTGTACAATCTAGTCGTGATAACTGAACCAGTGTCCATTGCTACACTGAGAACGAAATCCACATCGATGATTGAAAAATCGCCAGCCAATGAAAGCTGTGCATCTTTAATCGCATTAATAACTACTGCTGAACCATCTGACCCAGGAACTAACTTTTCTGTGATCAATGTCTGTACTTGTCCTTTTTTAAAATTCATCTCTTACTCCAATTTTTAAGTTTATAATTTGGCTTTATTTATTTTGCCTGTTCTTCTCAATTCTTGCTCTTTAGTGCCTTCCATTACACTAACAGCTTGTGAATAGTAATCAGAATAAAGATCGAGTATACTGTTCTGGAAATCAAAATATTCACTACCTACACCTGTTATTCCACCGTCAGCAGCGAATGTAACCAATGTAGCAATAAGCATCCTGGCACTGAATTGTTTAAATTCATATACATTTTCACCCTTCTTTATTTCTGGTAGGCTGATCTTGTCTGCAAGGTGTTCCAGATAGAAAGGGTTCTGCCCAAGTATTGAAAGTGCCTCTTCTCTGCTCTCAAGTCCTCTGGCTTTACCATAGGCGGTTAAAAGATCGAGAAAGGTTGTGATCTCTACAACAAATGTTTTCAAACCCTCTTGAGCTTTCTCACCTTTAGCAACTACCTTCTGAAAGCGTTGCATACTCATTTCAAAAAGAGTCTTAAACCTTTTGTGTCTAGGATCGAACGTATCAAACTTATCGTCCTTGGTGGTTTTAGTTATCTGATACTGAACATCTTTAACTTCTTTTCTTCTACCCGAAGAAGTATCGTAAAGTCTAAAAATAACATTATCGTATCTTTCTTTATAGTAATCCACCGTCTCAATCTTTTCTCTAGTCTTGGCATCATTAAGAACACCCTCTTCCACGAAGGCATCCAAGGCTACATTAAGAGCATGTTCGGCTAACTGATCATGCGAACCCACTCTATAAAAAGCAGCAATAGATGCGATGCTTTTCGTAAGCATGTCGAAGATCTGATTTGTTTTATCATTGTATGTTCCCATACTCTTTAGCTGGTCTACCAGAGATGACTCAGCATCTCTAATAGTCTGAACCTCATGCTCGTTAAAGATATCAATAGCCTCATCTATCATTGCGGAATATTCAATTGTAATAGCCTTGACATCCTGATTGTTCTGAAGAATTACTCCCTCATATACATCGAGAAAGCCAGTTCTTTTCTTCGTCTTGTTTAAAGGAATATTAACTATTTTTGTTTTATCGCCAGCCATTGTATCCTCCTAAGAAATACGCTTAATGTCTTCAACACTTACAGATGTTGATTCTGTAATTTTAGTATCTCCGGTGATATTTGAGTTTCTGGTGTAGTTGGTAAAGAAACATCCAGTGTAATGAATAGAGTGAGTATACTGTCCATCAACTCCCATTTCTTCTACAATTGTAAAAGGAGTTGTCTGAGCTGCCAGAGAAACAGATTGAGAATTATCATCATTATTTTCCATCCGGTTGAAGAGATACTTCATCTTGCCTTTTTCTGAATAGAGACAGAAACCATTTACCTGAAGAGTGATATCTTCTATACCTACCAACGAAGCCACTACTTTACCAGCCTCAGCAGCATTAAGCTCTCTAAGCTTGGTAACATTTCTGTTGTTGGTCACATTAAAAGTCTCTATTGCTCCAACGGTTGTTTTGCCTACACGTATTGTAATACTTAGTGATGTTGCTGCTTTTCGTATTCCCATCGTTATCTCCTATTTTACATAATATTGAAATTCAATTCTCTTCAGCGTATACAATCTTTCGTAGGTGAAAAATATAATCGCTTTCCATCTATCACTTGTGGATTTTTCTACCACAATACTACTATCTTCGTAATTATCAATCAGATCACCTTTCTGTGCTGTAAGAGTAACCATTGTTTTTGATTTCAATGTTGTAAGAATAGCAGTTGTAATTTTTACATTACCAGCAAGACTAGCAAATGATCTTCTGAGAACTTTTCTCAAAGCATTGTCTGTAAGAGTTCCAACAAGATCGTCTCCACCTGTCATCAAGTCATCAATGACCGTGAAAACTCCTGCTTCGTTTTTATCACAGACACAAACATTTGACTCTGCTGCGAAATTGCAAGTTCCGGTTCCCCAGACTTTCTTGTCTTCCAGAGCTTCAACATTTAAAGTATTGTTTATAATACTATCACTCTTACTTGCCAATGCTCCTGCATTTCCGGCAACAAGTGTAGCAAGATTTGTTTCTGTTGATTGATTATCCCAGACAAGCATGTACTGATCGGAATCAAATTCTACAGCAAGGGCTTTAGCATCATCTACGCTCATTGATTTATTAAGCATACCGATACCAACTCTTTCTTTCTTCTCATCCATCTGACCGTAGAAAACACAATGTTCCTTATGGTCTCTCAATATATCTACATCATCTGTCGCGATGACTGAAATATCCATCTCTTCTTTTCCCATCTCTACCAAGGCTGCCTGAACAGCTGCTCGTTCCATAGCAGGAACTCCACAACATATAAGAACACTTGCACCACTTCCAATAGGAGGGTCAGCGATCATGTTTTCAGCCTGCTCATACATAGAAGATGTTGAACCAAAGTCTGCCTCTACATTAGAAAGCTGAGTATATGTCTCAGGAGAGAAAGCATTTACAGCGACAAGAACATAATCAAGATCGTAATAAGTAGTTGTTCCCGATGTTCCGGCTGTTGCAGAACCGCCGGCGAAATCAAGACCTGATGTTGAAGGGTAGAGATCCTCTGATGATGCAACCACTGATGCAACCATAGCAATTGAACTCGTAGCACCCTCTGTTCCAGATGTAAGGGCGTAAACAGAAGAGCCAAAGCTCATTACAACATCGGCATCAACTCCGTCCTTAGAAAATCCGTGTGCGAAGTCTAAAAGCCCTATTAATGTAACATCTGTTCCAGTTGCAGGAGTAAAAAGTTCAACCATACTGTTCGAGCCGTACATATCTGAAGCAACAGTCATTTTCCCTGTAGTTGAATTATAAATCACAGTTTCCAAGCTAGATGTCGCTGTTTGAACAGCTGACTGAAGTAAAGCGGCTATATCAGCAAGAGTTGAAGCACCTGAAAGGTCTGTATTGGCAATTTCATCTACTCTTCTTATAATTACATTACTTACTGCTCCTGTAAATGCTACTCCTGTGAATGTCCATCCTGCTCCACCAGCATAAGCAACAGTACGAGTATGTTCTCCAGAGGTAGTAATAGCTGCACCAACAGTAGAACCGTCAAGTTTTACGAGAAAATTGTTTGTTGGGCTAGATGCTACGGTAAATGTGATCTCATATGTCTTACCATTAACAAGAGGAATAACAGGAGTGTGTACTAAATCGGCAGAACAAATAGTAGCTGTTACCAATCCAGCACTAATTACCCAGTCAGCACCTACTGTCCAGTTAACTCCAGCTGTTCCTAAGACATATGTTATGCCAAAGTCACCATTAAAGCACTCATTCTGACCTTTTATAATGAAAGAAGCATCTGTAACGGCTTTAAGATTCGCAAGATTGAGAGGTATCTTACCAGAAGTAGTATATCCTGCTGTTCCAAGCTGTTTTTCGAGGTAATAATTGGCTCTAACTACTCTCTCAGCTGGACTTGCAACGCCCGTAAGGTTAATTCCTGTCACAACTCTTGCACCTTGACCGTCAAGATCAACAGAAAGGTTGTTGGCTGCGGTAGTTGGAGTTCCTACCCCTGTGTCTCCTGTCCAATATCCGGCAACATCTGCCTCAGATGCAGGCGGTTTACGGTAAGCATCGTTAGATGTAGGGATAGTTACAGTGGTATCAAGAGCATAAACACCCTCATCTGTCCAAGTAACACCCTCTCCTATCATTTCATATAGAAGTTCGTAAGCAGATCCGCCAGCATTTTCTCTATAAATCCTGTATCCTTCTGCCTGCTCTACAGCTATCCAGTTTAACTGAATTGCCAATGCAGTAGTAGTGGTAATTTCTGTCTCATTTGACCCACTTGTCTCACCATATGGTGTTGTAGTGTAGTCATTCCGCTTAATTGCGGTAATTTTGTATTTATATGTTCCAGATGGAAGAGCTGATACACTTACTTTAGCAACCAATTCCTTTATATATGGAACGCTGATAAATGTTCCTTTCCATGTCAGGCTTCCGCTTGCTGTGGAATAGTCTATATCGTCGGTATATTTATATCCCCTGTATTTGGGGCTTGCAGATGACATTGCTGCGTTAATAAAGTCTACGGCTGAAGTAGTTCTAGCCTGAGTCTTGCTACTATCCGTAAGCCCATCGCCAGCTACAGCGATAAGTCCAATAACAGTAGACGCGTCACCTGTATTAGATGACGGTGCATTTAGCTTCTTGGTTTTAACTCCTGGTCTCTCGTAACTCATTATTTATCTCCGTCAAATGGTTTCAATTTTCATTTTAAGTATAAGTCTGTTTTTAAAATCGGTCAATTTTATTGTCAGGCGGTCACGGTTGGACTATAATGAATAAGAACAACGGAGGATTTTTACCATGGCAGATATTTTTTCAGAGAAAAATCAGAAGATCATTAAGACGGCTTGGAAAACCTTTGGGAGCGAAAAAGGAAGATGGATACCTTTGGAATATACCGCCAGAGAATATGCCGTAGAGACAATCGTGGGCGTGCTGAAGCTATATTTTAACAGTACATCTGAAGAGTATAAGAAATTATACAGCACTAATATTAAACTACCAGACATTGTAAATGAGTATCCAACGACAGATGAGGGTCTGCCTTGCGTAGCTGTAGTAATTGCAGACGGTCAGACATACGACCCAGAGCTGGGAACTGTTTCAGAAGGAAGAGATGACATCGCTCCAGACAGAGAGAAGATCGTGATGAATGACTTTACAGTTCAGCTGAAGGTCGGTGGAAGAGATACCAGAGATGCTGATCAAATATCTGGATATATTGAAAACGCTCTACTTACTGAAATAATGCCTGCTCTTGCCTTACTAGATCCTGCGATCATTCTGGCAAATACAAAAACAAGTACAAGCCCTGGTCAGCCGGTAAGACATGGTGGAGAATTTGTATCTCAGATGAGAACGATTACTTTTAGAATCAAAATAGATTTTACTTCACATAAATTTATAGTTGCAGAACCTGTGCTTGAAAGCGTAGACGAAGAAATTACTGCTGAATAGATTATTTTCTCTTCCCACAGTTTAAACTATTGATTATCATATCAGCCGTAGATTCTACAACACCGTCCTTTTCCATATATCTATCATTGAAATCGCTAGAGGATAGCCAAAACCTTTTACCCCTAATCTCGGTAGCTTTCACAAATATATATCCACCACCACTATCTATATCTTTATCCATGTCTTCATCAAAATTACCACCTGTCTCTCTATAACTCGCAAGCGACATGTTCCCTGCATACATTTCTTCTCCGGTTATTTTATCAACATACTGCTTATGATTTTTCATAAAAGCAATGCTGCTGTCCAGTAACTGTTCTTCTGAAACATTACTGAAGTCACATGTTCTGGTATCTGCCGTTGGGCTTTTGCTAATTTTTATCACTGATATCTCCTGAATATATTAAATTAAAATAAATCACCAAAC
>Ga0307928_10003692_pt1 | contig 11675 bp, 19 predicted proteins | sample AceLakmetagen232_FD_201815 | JGI IMG/M metagenome (GOLD analysis project Ga0307928, IMG submission 201815) | Saline water microbial communities from Ace Lake, Antarctica - #232 | ecosystem: Environmental > Aquatic > Non-marine Saline and Alkaline > Saline | place: Antarctica: Ace Lake...
AGTAGTACCGCAGCCCCAGGCTATGCGCAATAAAACACCCTTCAATCCTTTAACATAAGCGTAGGTTTGTGTTCTATAAACCCGGGGCTGAGCCAGGCAAAAGGGGGTTGACAACCACCTGCTTTTTGGTGTATGCTATACGTATAGACCAAAAGGAGCAAAAACTTATGTCTGTAAAACCTGTTGTAATAGTCAGGCTACAATTTGTCCGAAACACCCACACTATCGAGTTTCATCGCCGAAATATCGAAAGTGACGACCGTTCTGTGAAGCGATACGATCTCAGAAAGGTTCGGCGTTCTTCATCTGTCAGGCTTGACAAGGTCCTTCGAGACGCTAATTACGTTTCACCTCTACTTATGGGAGACGTTTCTAGTATTTTCTTCTATTTTAATAAGGCGGCCCGAGTATGAAGAAAAAATTTAGGAAACTAGTCCCCGATGTAGGAAAAAATAATTTAGGCTGGTTTTGGAAAAAGCCCAACAAGGTACTCCATTACTATCTTTCTTATCCAAAGTCCACACTGGCAATTACTCACTGTGGGCGGATAGCCAAGAAAGATCTATTAGTCGAAATCGAAAACCTTCCTCACTGTCACTATTGTCAATATATCGAAGATACTCGATTAGAAGTTTCTGAAAGGGAAAAAACCCCTAGAGACTATGCTAAGGGTATGGGTCAAAATACAGGAGATAAAAATGTATGACCGAATCATTTTAAACCCCATAATATTTGGATCGTCTAGTCTAAGACCTGGCAAGCGTTTAGGTTTCAAAGTTATAGCCATAATTGGCTATGATGATGATTGGGCCGCGTACCGTGGTTTAACCCATTGGACTGACGAAGAAGTCACAGCAAGTGGCGACAAAATTACCCGAGAAGCAGCGGAGGCCCTCTTTTGTGCTCCGGTCGCAGCCGGTCTTAAATACCGGAGATAAAAATGATCTATCCTCATTCTACAGTATGTTTGAAATGTCAGAGAACCCTCAGCCCAAAACAATTGGGAGCTAGTCTGATAGAACTCACGTGCAAAGATGGTGAGTCTTATAAAATCTATTCGGTGGATATTTACGAATGTCCATCATGTAAATTCGAGGTATATGCTGGATGGAGTGATCCCACATATCAGCATGAGCCTGGATTTCAAAGTCTACTCGAGCAAGTCGAAGAATATTCTATCAAATTCTACTAGGAGGTAGAAAAAATGACAGACGATAACGAACTATACCCAACTGAAGCAACCCAGCTCACGATCTGGGAGTCATCGGATGAAGAAAAAAGGGGCGAGACCCGCACCCTTGCGGAGTTAAACGAAATTCATAATTTGATCCTCCATCACTATAAGGCGGCGGATCTTGTGGATCAAACTTTTGTCATTCACGGTTTGAAACGGATCAAGAGCAAATTCGAGGGCCAGGAATACGCCTATTTTGCGATTTGTACCGCTGAAAATGGTGAGCAGTTTACCACTGTTTTCGGTGGGCTGGCCGTGATCGAATTGCTTGATCGGCTGATTGAAGTCAGGAACACTCATGCAGTCGAAGTCACTTTGCGTTATACTGACATTGGGTCAGGTCAAGGTTACTACACAATCGAATAATTCATTCGATTGGATACAAAAGGGGCTTGCTCGCTCTTGGCTCGGAGCAAGTCCTTTTTATTCGAATAGATCTAAGGAAGATCAAAATGAAAAACACACGTTTTATTGTCCTTCTTATTCAGATCCTTTTAGTTGTCATCTCACTTGCTTTGCTAATCCAGTTTTAAGGAGCTAAATAATGCCAAGAACAAACAGGGAATACTTACTCCGATACGCAGATCAAGCCGATAATGATATGGATCGGGCACTGGAGAGACTACTTAAAATGCAAACTATGTATGGGGAAACTCACCCCGAATATGCGAAGTTCTGCGAATTGGTTGCTTTACAGATTACGACGGCCCAAGCGCAGCTAAAAGATTTTCGTCATAATCACATGTAGGTCCGGACCATGACAACATCATCAGAAAACCCGCCCCCTGGAGAAGTCTTTAAGGGGTTGGGTTTACGTAATTGGTTACGCACAGCCGGTGCGGGGATCTTCAAAGCCTTTACTGTTGGCGTGGACGCCCTCAAGTTTATCAGGGAGAATTTCGGCGCAATCCGCACCCAGGACTTTTATGAAATAAGGCGGGAGGTGGGTGTTATCTCGAAAGAAGTCCAGGCCTTGATTGACTATCCTGGCAACCAATTAATCCCTTTAGCCTGGCATAAGGAAGATCACGGTTTGATTTTATCAAGCGAATATCAATACAGGATCGAAATCATAGGATCTGACCCCTTTGTCGGGGGTCTAAAAACCCAATTTATGACCGTTGCATCTGACAGACAACTAACCACCGACGAAATCCAAGACGTAGCCCGTTCCTATGTTGGGGAGGGAGGCCAGAGTGGGGAGGTTGTTTTGGGGGCTTTCGGAGCGGTCACCCCATTCAAGAGGTAGAAAAATGGATATAAAAAAACACCCATGTCCGCAAAACAAGCAAGTATCATCCGAAAAGTCTACCGGAAAGAAATCCAAAAGTTAGTTAAGAAGACCCACGAAATGAAACTATCAAAGCGCATCGTTCTGGCCTGGTGTATCCTATGCAAAAGACCATTCCCCACATTCTAAAGCCCACAAAAACGCAACCTCTCCCAACACGGCTGATTTTCCTAGATACCGAATCCAGTTTGATCCCCAGCGGGCCAGGGCGCACCGTACACGAGCTTAAGCTCGGTATTGCACAGTTGTATACCCGTATTGGTGATTATGCCCTTCAAATTCAATCTGAGAGCGTTTTTACCCAAAATGAGACTTTCTTTAAATACCTGGACAAGATCCTGCGAGGAAATAAGACTTTTTACCTGATTGCACATAATATCGTCTACGATATGGCCATTATTGACGCTTTCAGAGAGTTACCTCGAATTGGTTTCACCCTGGGGTCACTTTATTCAAAAGGTCAGGTTAGTATTTTGAGATGGAAGAGGGGGAAAACTCGCTTGATCGTAATTGATAACGGGAATTTCTTTGGTGGTACTTTAGAGAGATGGGGGGATATTTTCAAGATCCCAAAGATCAAGATTGACTTTGCAAAGTGTAGTTTTGAAGAACTCACTGTATATTGTCGCAGAGACGTGGAAATCATGGTTAAATCTTGGCGTGTCTGGTTTAAATTCCTTAATGAGCATGATTGTGGTGGTTTCAAAATCACGGTGGGATCGACTGCCTTTAATACTTGGCGACATGCTCATATCCACGAAAGGGTTTATGTTCATAAAGTCCCCCAGGTACTCGAGATGGAGAGGGAAAGTTTTCACGGTGGGCGGGTCGAATGTTTCTTTCAGGGGCATAAGGATACCGGCCCTTTCTATTATGTGGATATTAATAATATGTACGGTCATATCATGCGTGAGGGATCTTTCCCCATTGGTATCCAGGGTTATTCCAGAAAACTAACCATCAGACGTTTAATCGCCTACCTGGAAAGATATAATGTCATCGCAAATGTACGGGTTAATGTGGATCTACCTGCCTTCGTTAAAAAAGTGGATGGATTTACAGCTTACCCACTCGGACGTTTTGACACCACCTTGACTACCGAAGAACTAAAATTTGCACTAAGACGGGGTTGGGTAGAAAAATTATATGCTATGTCCTGGTATAGAACTACAAATATCTATCAAACTTATGTCGACCAATTCTACGATCTCAGGATGAAGTATAGAGAAGATGGAAATACTGGTTTTGAAACAATCTGTAAACTATTGATTAATTCCCTCTATGGTAAGTTTGGTCAAACGGGTTTGAGGCAGGAAATTATCGGATCGGCTGAGTTAGATGAAATTTGGTCAATTCCAGTTATTCACCTGGATAACCATACAAGATCAAGACAAGTCGCCCTGGGCGGTATCATTTACGAGGAGTTTAGGGAGGGGGAAAGTTATCACGCTATGCCAGCCGTGGCCGCTCATGTAACAGCTAATGCCAGGCTTTATTTATTTGAGTTAATCCAAAGAGCGGGTTGGGAAAATGTCTATTATACCGATACTGACAGCTTGATCGTTAATAAAAAGGGGTACGCGATCCTTGAACCTTTAGTATCTGCGAATGAGATCGGCAAACTAAAAATAGAAATCGAGTCCGATTTTCTCACTATTCACGCTCCAAAGGAATACGAAATGCGAGGCAGGAAAAGAATAAAAGGGGTCAAGAAAGACGCTATAGAGATCTCCCCGGGCGTTTTTAAACAGGAACAATGGCCAAGACTTGCGGGAATGTTAAGGGATGGTATGCCTCAAGAATATGCGACGGTCACTATTCAGAAACATCATTCCCGTCGGATACGTTCGGGGGAGGTACAACCGGACGGATGGGTGAAGCCGTTCCAACTTGACTAGCAAGAGCCTTCTTTTCCCTGATTATCTTGGCGGTCGCCTTTTGTGTTTTGATAATAGTCTTTTGTCTACTAACCAGCGTATTTAATTTACTTAGTGGGTCAGCCATTTTAATGCTCCTATTGAATAAGTTCAGTTCTTAGGTCAACCCTCAGGGTTGCTTTTTGAGTATTCACGGCCGCTATAAATTGCTTCAGTTCATCCAGGCGAGCAATTAATAATTCTTGAACGTCCAAATCAATATCCGCTTTGATTTCCACTCGAATATCCGTGATCTCCGCTCTTGCCTGTGCTATCAAAAGGTCTAATACTGCACGATCCTTTTGATATTGTTTTGCGGTTTTCGACTTGTCGATTTTCTCGAGGTCAGCGAGGGCCCTCTCCGCTTCTTTTTGGGTTGCAGCCTGGGCCTCAATATCAATCCGGGCTAGTGTCCAGTCAATCGTTTCAGTCGTATAGCCTCTGAGGGTATAAATCTTTTTGAAGTCGTCAACTGAGATAATATCCATCTCGTAAAACTTTTCAGTCTGTGAGGCAGTCGGGAGCGTGGTTTTACTTTCCCTTTCCGTATTCCATAATTCAAGCATAACCGTGACCCGCTCCGATGGAAGATTTAGAGCGTTTATTTCCCCGTTAACAGTGGTTTCATCAATTACACCATTAATATAGCGTTTCTTGATATTTTTCAGTTTCAATTCATTAATATCCAGTGCTTGATCGAAATCAATTGTATCCAGGTAAAAGGCGATTGAAGTAGTATCATAGCCTCCGCCTGAAAGCATGTTTTCAGCGGTCGCTCTGTCAATCATTCCACTGGAATACGCTCGTATAACAGAAGAGCGCACAACACCGGTTTCCTCTTCAGTTGCATAAGCGATTGTGAACTCCGTCATCGCTTGGGCTTTTTCATCGTCATACCCCAAATCAAGATAACTCTCGTGTACCTGTCCTTCATTCAGGATACCAAACTTAAACATTCTGCGCACGTCAACCCGAGTAAAGGGGTTATATGAAATCGCTTTTAGTCGGTCACGCCAAAAGGGGGCTATATCTGCAATCCGCAAATATTCATCCATCGTATTATCATCTACGACAACATCAGAAACACCTGGCCGCAAACGGTGAAGCATTTCAAAAACCTGGTTAGGGGCTGGTAAATTCCAATGTGCGGCCCAATATCGTCTTGACCATTCCTCGGATAGACCCTGTTTTTTCCCCCATTCGGCAAGAGCGGGAGGAAAGTTTTCATCATAACCAAATTTTCTAACAATATCAGGGTCAAACGCTTCTCGTACAGCCATAGAAACGAGATCAACAGGGGAGGGGATTACTTCTCTTAATTCCTTAATTTCAGCCATTCTTTGAGGTGTAACCCCTTGTAGTTCCATTTCTCTTTGATAGGTGGCATCGTCTAAAAATCCACGCCGTCTTAACATCTCTAGTTCAGGAGGGGAGGGGATGTATTCAACTAATTGGGAAAGGGGTTTCTTTAGATCATCAGGGACACCCAGGGCGTTTAAAATATTCTCGCCCGTGTCTTCATCCAAGATATTTCTTTGTATCAATGCTGAAACTGTGGAGGGGTCAGATCTAAAGGATCGGATTTGTTTATCCATAAAATAGGCTGCTATCCTACCACTCGGTTGACCCATTCCCAAAAGACCCCCCATTAAAAGACCAACGATCCCAGCTATCCAGACGAAAAAACCATTTTGTGAAGATAGTACAACCTCCCCAAAACTATCCGGTCTGAAAGCGGCCGGTAATTCTAAACCAGGATAAAGCCTATCGGCTAATTTTCGGTAGATCTCCACTCCTGCTATCTCAAACTTCTCCAGGATGGTTTTATACCAGCCAAAGATAACCTGGCCAAAATCAAAGGTATCTAAGAAATCCTCTATTGCTATACGAAATGCACCTTTTCCTCTACCGGGCATAAGAGTAAACCATCCTTTATAAAACTGTCATCGGGTCAATATAGACCCCATTATACTTGATCTCAAGGTGTAAATGCGGACCTGTGGAGTTACCGGTGGAGTTTCCGGTCCCCAGACCTTGCCCCGCATGAACTCTTTGACCTTTAGTAACGTTTATCGTCTTTAGATGAGCGTAGCGTGTCCACCACTGCCCGCCGCTGATAATGACCTGGTTACCATAGCCCGAGCCGCTAAAGGCTGTTAAAAGTACCTCTCCGTTGTGCATAGCGTAAACTGCATCGCCGTCCGCAAGCCCCAAATCAATAGCCTTATGTGAGGCCCCAAAAACATAGCCACTGACATAGATCGTTTTTAAAGGTGATACCAGTCCCGAAATGTCCGGATGTTCCCCGCTCGGGGGGATATACCCACCTGAAATACCAGGGCTTGACCAGTCGGGCAAGGGGGGTAAAGTTGCATTAACTGTACCCATTCCATAGGCTAAACCAAAACATAATAGATCTTCAAAAGTATTCCAAATATAGGCCATTATAAAACCCCTCGGATTATCAAGAAAAGTGAAAAGAGTAGATTGACCGCTCGAATTCGGTTTAACGATCCAGCCGATTTTTTCCTCGAGATATTTTTCAAGGGTATCAATTCGCCCCTCGAAATATTCTCGGATCGGCTGAAGAAATGCGTTAACCCAGTCCTTGATCTTATTTACTTCAGTGAATACCCAAACTGATAACTGATCTATTTTCACATTCGCCCAGGCGTAAATAGTATTTTTCGTTGCATCCCACCATGATTGGAGATTGACTAGGCGACTTTCAACCCATCCGTAAATCGAGTTATAAACCCCAAGCAGATAATTACGAATTGAAGATGCGTAATTAATTGCGGCATCATAGCGAGCAATAATCCAGGCCCAAACGGTCGATAAGGTCAGACCTCGAATATCATAAACAAATTGTTTAGCGTGTAAAAGAGCAAGCCCCGCTTCATTCCTTGCCCAAATATAGGCATAGAGAGCGGCCTGACGACCGCTCTCATAAAGCCAACCGAACCACTCATAGACCCTGCCAGACCAATAGAGCAGGAAATTAAGTATCTCCATGGTTTAGTCTAACTTTCTGGACTATCTTCGCCCAAACTTGCCAACGCTCGCCGGTCTTTTATTAATTGATCGGCCGCTTTCTTAACCGTTTTGGGGTCAAGGGTTGGAACTTTCAAGAACTGCGTTTCGTCAAATTCAGGCAAATAGACTGTCACCTGAAAACCGTTAACTGCGTTTTGCAGATTATCCAGGTAAACAGTCGGTTGCGTTCTTTGGATCTCGTAACTTTTCATGCTAGCCTCGCTTGATTTGTGCGGTCAATTGGGCTTGTTTTGCACCGAAATAAAAACCCAATACCAGAGCCGCTCCCGTTGATAGTAATTCGGGTATCTCTTGTCCTGTGACGGACATATATACTACAGAGACCCAAATTAATATGGTCAGGGTTGCTTGCAGAATTACACTTTCCTTTAGTAAACTCCAAAAGTTATCTTTCATTATTAGAACCTCCTTTCTCTCTCGAGTTATTTATGGATCTCCAATCGTCACGATAACACTATCCAGGTAGGCAATCCCGTTCTCTCCTGAATTTCCGTAAGCTTTAAATAATACTTCTAATCTTGGGATGGTTGCATCAGCGGTCGTATAAAGCGGAATACCGGTTAATGGTATCTCAAGTTGGTTAAATTGTACACGGACGTATTCGTCTTTAGTTAAGTCAATCACTAATTTAGCTGTACTGAATAAGTACTTGTCAGCATCCTCCACAATCACATCCTGAATAATAACGTGATCCCCTGCGTCGTCATAATACTCAAGGTTTTGGTCATCAATATTGATGTAAATTTTAGCACTTATTTTATTTACCCCGTTATTTTTCTGGAAGGATATTTGAAAATACTCTATTTCACTGTCTGCGGAAAAAGTTGCCTCAAATCCGTAAGTGGTCAGTAAGGCGGGTGCAAGTCTTTTCAGTACACCTGAACTGTACCAACTTGAGCTGCCTGTGGTTAATTTCGCAGCAAAGTCACCCCTGAAAGTGGGAGTGTTCACCAGGTCGACCGCAGCGTCCAGTCCACTTGTTTGAACGAACCAGGGGGAAAGTCCATTCTCAAAATCATCCAGCCAATAGACCGACCCTCGCCGGTCATAAGTAACGATTGAATTTAAACGGGCGGCCAATTCTCCGAGATCTCCTAACTGTGATTTTCCCGAGCCAGGCAGCCACGGATAATCATCAGGCATATCCATAGGTAAAATCATTAAGCACCGCCTTTTAGTAAATGACTAATACCCTGAATTATGCCGGTATCTTTCTTGTTCTCAATTACTTCCAGGTCAACCCAAACAGAAATAGTATGTTTATATCGGGTATCAGGCGACCACCCCTTAAAATTCAGTGTATAGGGTTTCATATTCACGGGGTAGGTCATTGGTACTCTAAAAATAGTTTGATCCCCGTAAATTGCCAGGGATGATTTAGCCGGTACGATTTGTTCCAAACTATCGTAAATTGATACATAAACCCGATTATGACAACCTGCCTTAAATCTGACGATGATTTGATTAATTCTTCCAACGTCAAGCACAATATTATCCTCATAAGGAAGATTTGCGGGTGTTGAGGCGGGGATCGTAAAGTCAAAGGAATAGCGCATGAGTTTCCATTTTACTAGAGGTCAATATCCATTTTATAGCCCACATAATTTAAGTCCATATAATCGCCAGCGGTTGCATTTGTCGCCCTGAAACGAATATAATCACCCTCCGTGAGGATGAAAGTACCTAATAAGAAGTAATATCTGCCCGATACGGGAGTGGATGTTTTTGCAACAACCGGGCTTTTATCACCTGAAATCATGTGAAGTTTTACGCTCGCCGGGGGTGTGCCAGAATAATAATATGAAAAGAGAGTAATCACCCAAAGCTCTCCCGCTGGACATGGATCAGCATTGAGATTATACGCACCCCCAGGGGTAGCGGGGTTTTCCGTTCTTTCCATTAAACCGGCACTTAAACCAAAGGGGAGTGGGGATTTGTGAAAAGCCCCGTCATAATAACCGTGCATATTGGCGTCGCCTCCCCCCGCACCTGCATCGTTAGTCTGTAAGATCCCGTCCTCGTCAACCTGAACGGGTACTAATATACCATCATCGGTTTTACCGTATAGTAGGGGCATGAGTTATTTACTCCTCTACTACGAGCGTTTTTTCACTTACCAGCGATCGGAGCGGATTATAAAAGACGGTCACGTTCTGAATTCCATCATCGAGGACGACGTATAACCCGTTATTCATTTTGAGCGGGCGGGTCAAAAACACACCATCAGGTGCGTTTTCCCTGGTATGTGTATGAATGAATTTTTCGCCCGAGCCGGTATCTTGTCCATCATAAAAATCGACAAAATCACCGGCATCGTCTGAGTTAATAAGAAATCCGTAAAGCAGACAAGCCCCGTCGCATACAAGTTCTGAGGCCGTGATTAGTTTTTTGCCGGTTACGATTTCCATTATTCGCCTTTAATCAGTCGTCGAAAGATTATAGGTGAAAGATGAAGTTTGCAGTTCTCACAGTAAACTTCGTCATTTTTATCAACCTGTAAAGCAAGTTTGTCGCACCTGGGACAGTCAAGTTCGGTGGCCTGGCCAAGTTCTTTTTTATTCAGTTTCTTGGATAGTTTTTTCGTAGTCATGATATTTTCTCCATAATTGGATTGATCCCCTTAACCCCGCCTGGGAGCAATCCAGGCGGGGGCAATACTTAGTGAATTTACTACCGGCGTACCAGACGATCAAGAACAATAGCCGCTGTACCATCTGCATACGCAGCACCGCTCCGAGTATGAATATCGAGTTGTACTGTTTTTCGAGCCTCGGGATCAAGGTAGTTAGCAGGGTCGTTATTCAATCCAAAGTCAAACTGTGCGCAATAGAACGGGGACATACCGAAAGCAATTACTGCTTGAGGTTCGTCACCGGCATATACTTCAGGCGTGATTGTACCGTTAATTTCATCAGCCTTAAGGGTCGGGATACTTGCGGCAACTGCGCCATCTTTCGAACTTGCGCCAAGAGCAACACCCAACATACGACCGATTGAAATATCAGTACCATAATCGGCGGTCTGGTAGGTTTGCGCACCAATAATCATTGGTTTGCCTTGATCCAGATAATTCTCAAACATGAGTTGGTCCAGGCCATCGTTATAAACACTGACTTGGCCGGTATCCAGTGAAAGATCGACGTTTTCCATCACGTTATACATGCTTGTTTCGTTCTGCTCATTGCCGTCTTTATCCGGTATTGCCTGAAGAACAATTCGGCGCAACGGATATTGAGTTGGGATGATGTTATAAACAGTTTCGTCTGAAATAGTCGTCCAGCGCTTCCATTCCTCAGTGCGGAAATAACCACCATATTGAGTGGCGGGGACATCACGCAAAACAACAGCTTCGATCGTTACAGCCAACGCCGAAAAATCGGCGGCGGTCGCAACATTTGAGAGTTGTAATTCTACGTTGTTGAATTGGGATAGATCAAGACCGAATTCAGTATCACCAAATTTACGCCCGAAGTTTACGAGCATCGTTTCAAATTGGGTATTGGTTGCATACATGCGCCATTGTGCCGGAGGTATCACGCCCTGGTCAAAAAATGCGAGGGCTTGCGCCTGTTTACAGGTCACGGATTTGATGATCTCAGAGGCGTTTGCTAAAACTGTGAGCTTGCTCATTTCGTCAATCAGTCTCCAGTTTTCAACACCCTGGCCGTATCCGGTCATTTGAGAACCGGACAAACGGATAATTAGCGAGGTCAACATACCGTGTTCTGGAAGATCCAGCTTATAGGTATTATTGACCGTCATTGCTACACTTGATCGGAGGATTTGTCTTTGTAGGAACATGGTTTAGATCCTCCGATTATCCACTACTTTTGCGAAACTTACTCGCCTCAGTGACTTGATAGGTCATGCGAGCAATGCTATCGTTCAAAGTCAGATCGGGCATTTTGTCCACATGTGAAGCGATTTTGTCCAGGTGAGGGAAAAATTCCTCATAAAATCCCTGAACTTTACCGGCAGCGGCGTCAATCCCCGAAGCGATACGGGGGACACCCTTCTCGATCATGGATTTCTTCCAGTCATCCAAAGGTACAGCGGCCACATTTCTTTGCCACTTACCCGAGTCGAGAGCCTTGTTAATATTTTGACGCATTTTATCAGCTTTGTCAGCCGCTTTCTTACCAGGGGCCTCCGTCACTGCATTAATACGTGCAGGCAT
>Ga0307928_10003693_pt1 | contig 11671 bp, 18 predicted proteins | sample AceLakmetagen232_FD_201815 | JGI IMG/M metagenome (GOLD analysis project Ga0307928, IMG submission 201815) | Saline water microbial communities from Ace Lake, Antarctica - #232 | ecosystem: Environmental > Aquatic > Non-marine Saline and Alkaline > Saline | place: Antarctica: Ace Lake...
TCTTATCTTTATTTTGGGCAATAATTTCTCCTATTTTATTATTACGTTCTTCATTATTTATGATAAATACATTATTATAAAGATTATATAATATCGACTTTTTCCTTTCCTTAGTCTTTTCTAAATCATTATTTATTAAATTCTGCTGACATTTTTCTTCAAATATAAATTCTATCTCTTTCTCTTTAAGTTTAAAGTTTGTATTATCATAATTAGTTATGAACCGTATTTCTGGTTGCACAAGTTTTCCTCTAGCTATTAATGTTTTAGAATCTATTTTATAACAAGTATAACCACTAATAGCATTTATCAATAAATCTAATCCATCATCCCTATAGGGAGTAGCACTTAATCCCAGTGTAAATTCTTTATTTTTAAAATATTTATTAACTTTAAAATAAGTCATACTAGGAACATTATGTACTTCATCCATTACCACAAATCTAACACTTTCTAAATAATCTTTATGTTTTTCTGCTTTACTTTCAATTGATTTTATCATTGCGACTGTTAACTCTTTAGGATTAAATTTACCAGCGCAAATCTCACCTATCTCTATTCCAGGAAATAATTCTTTCATCTTTTTCAGAGTTTGATTATATAAAAGTTTTCTATGAACAATAAAAATAGTTTTCATATTTAAGTGACGTATAATTTCCAATGCAGCAATTGTTTTACCAGAACCGGTTGCCATATTTAATATATTATTTTTATATTTACTATTTAAAAAACTAAGAATTGCCACAACCTGATGGTCAAATAAATCTAAATCAAAAGGTGGAATGATTCCAATACTTTCTTTATTAAAATTTCTTTCATCAATATAATTAATTTCCATCTTCTTTTTTCTAAATTCCGCGTAATCGTTCAAAGTCTTTAGTAGTTCTTTATAACAGCCGGAAGGTATCCTTTTTGTCTTTTTGTTAAAAACCGACTTCTTAGTTTTGACATTTGGATAGAATTTCTTCAAGTATATATCATTCTTACTTTCATAAGAGAACTTATTTTCCAAGTGGTTAAATAAAAACTCGTCATCAATATCCAACTGTAAATACCAACCCTTATTAATTATTTTATAATTTAACTCTTCCATTATTTTTTATTCCTTTTATTTTTTATATGTTCCGCAAAAAGGTGAAGTTCTTTATCTCTTGCATCTGATTCAATCTCTTTAGAATATTTTTCCAATGCAATATCAATAGCCATCCCAATTCTGTGAATATTTTCAGTTTGAGTTTTTAATAATATACGCATCCCTTCTTTTTTTGGTGTCATTTTTTCTTTCTTAGCTTCCTTAAATCCTTCATAATGTATTTTTTCTTTCATTGTTTTTTACCCCTTTGCATAATAAAACCACCAAGTTCTTCAATCTTTTCCAATCTTTTTTCCATTTCATTTATTTTTTTATTTAACTTAATTAATTTAGGAGATACTCTGGACGATAAACTTATTGAAAGTTCGGCACATCTTTTACAATATCTAGCACTTGAATCCTTAATAATTATAATTTCCCTACATGCAATACATCTTCTTTCTCTCATTTTTTTCCTCCTTAAAAAAAAAATAAAAAAAGAAAAACTAATTTAATAGTTTAACTTCATAAAGTCTTTTTTCCTTCATTGCAAGTTTTACTTCTTCCTTATATACCTTAGCTTCTTCTTCAGTACATTTTCTAAGTAATGCTAATTCACTAACTTCTCTTGACGCATGAGTACCATTAAATAATCTTTTAATGGAAATCTTAGCCCCTCTAAAAGAACCATCATGTTTCTTAGCGTACTTCAATAGTAACCCTTCGTTTGTGGAACCGGACCCTAATAAGTTGAAATATATTTGCCAGCTGTTAATTGTAAAAATTCCCATTTCTGTTATAATATCATAACGTCTAACTTTTTCGTTCTTATCTTTCAATCCGATGCTAAAAGCTTTACCAGTCTCAGAATTTTTACCTTTAATCTCTGGATTATCTAGAACTTTCTGTACTTCCAATTCTAAAGTATCTCCAACGTTTGGCACTTTAATAAAACTGTTTTGTTTAAAATTCTCAGCATTTAGTTCTTTACTCTTACTCTCTGTCTGCTGCTCAGGTGCTCCTTCTACTCCACTTGCTTGTTTTTCAAATTCATTTTCCATTTTCTAACACACTCCGTTTTGTTTATTCTTTGTTAATCTAAGTTATTAAAAGTTTTTTAGTTTATATAGTTTTTCTTTTTTAAGGTTTACCGATGAACATAATTATATTTTTACTATGTTCACAATCGGCTTTCCAGCTATACAGATTTATTTTCTTATAATTAATTTTACATTCCATACATCTGGGAATCCCTGTCTCTTTTAAATGTCTAATCTCGTCCATTACTCCTTCCCTTTTCAAATCTTTAATGAACGCTAATTCATCAAAATCATCGTAATATTTTTTAGTAAACTCTTTCATGTCTGTCATTTTTATCATCTCCTATTTATCAACCTCTATAATATTTATATAAGTTTATAGGTACTTTATCTTTTTTTAATTCTTGTAAAAGTTCTATTCTACCATGGTCGTAAGAATTTTTTACTGCCATTAACATAAGTTCTCGTTCATCTGATAATTTTTCATTTTCATTAATTTTATTTTCAGATAACATTCTTACTAAATCTCCTACTTGCCATTTAAAAAGATTTAATTCTTTTTTTTGTATAGCTTTCATTAAAATCTTTTTTATTATTTCCCCATTTCATCCTTTACCATCTCCAACAATTTTTTCTTTTATTTTATATTTAATTCCCTCTATCCAAGGAACCTGTTTATATCTCTCACCAAACTCAGTCGCATCTTTATTAACAACTTTTTTAACTCTACTTATAGTAAATCCTTCAGCTTCTAATCCATTTTTAAATTCTTTTCTTTTAATACTTCTAACTTTATTATCTCTTAAATATTTTAAATATTTAATATATACTTTATCCATCTCTATATAATCATTTTTACCATCATTAGTTATAATATAATTTTTATTAAAAAATTGCATGAAAGGATTTGAAACGCTTATATAATCTAATTTCCTTTGTTCTATTGTTCCTTGATTAATAAACTGTTTTCTTTTTAATAGTTCGGGCAATATTTCTGTACATTTTCTTGCCAAATTTCTATATTCTTGTTCGGGAATAGTATCAACAATATCTTCACCTTCTTCAAACTCGTTATTAAATTTTATTATATTCCATCTTCTATAAAATCCATCAGTATCATCAGTTGTTGTTGGTAGAGAATTAGTTGCTATTATTAATTTAGCATAATTAGGCGCTGTAATATTATCAGCAAACTTTTTCTCAAAATCCATAAGGTCACCACCTACTAATTTCTTAATAGTTTCAGTGTTTCCCATAGTATCAAAGTTTGTTTCGCCCATCACACATATTAATTTTCTATATAATTTAAAACTTTCAAACCTACTACCATTTTTAGAGGATAATAAATCTAACGAACTAGCTGCACAATTATGTTTACCTAAAAAATTACTAAGGACATTTAAGAAACATGATTTACCATTCCTACCACTACCCGTTAAACATGTTAATACCTGTATAGGATATTTTCTGTAGCACGCATAAGCTATTATTTCATATAAGTCTTTTGCATATTTTTCACCAGCCCATTCGGTAAATAATTTATCCATGACAGGTGTATCAGATGTTTCACCAATTGACCATGGTATAGGGTTAGTAAAAAAATAGTCCGGTGTTATATCATATATTTTTTTAGATTTTAAAGAAAAAGCTTGGTCTCTAAACTGTAACCATTTTATAGGCGCTTCTTTTGGTACTTTATTTATTCCAACATATATAATGGCATTCTTTACTTTGGTTAATATAGACTGTATAGAAACATCTAGTTTAATTAATTTAATTAATGAAGATACAATTGTTGGAGAACTAACCATTTCCCAATAATATTTTTTACTATCCCATTTCCAATATGTTTTAGATTTTCCATCATGATAAAAAGGTTCAACTTCATGATATTTATCTAATAAGTCTAAATAATTATCAAAATCTCCCAACTTATTTGTTTTATTACTCAAAAAATATCACCCATGAAAAACTTCTTTTTTATTTTATCTAATTTTATTATACACATATCATATTTTACAGAACCAACCTGTTCATCTTTCTCCCAAATTTTATCTTCTTTAACCATTTCTATCATCTTACATAAATATTGTAAAACTTTTTGTGGTGGAACTGTTCGTCTAGGAATTATTTTATCTTTCATTGCTTGTAAATATGCTAAAAAAATTAATCTCTCGTAATGAGTTCTACATCTACCATCATGATGCATTGTTCCAGCTTCTTCACATGTTACATATCCACTCTTTATTGCAAGTAATTGTATTGCATTTAAAGAAACAGAATGACGCCAACAATGTGCCAAATCACCACTGATGGTAAAATTAGCACCTGTTTCAGATTCATGATAAGGATGTTTCATTACCTCACATTCTATATTAATAACATTATTAAGTTTTAATTTATATAAAGGATTAATATTTTCATAATCAATATTATTATATTCTTTATTATCTAAAGAACCATTATTAATAAGCGGCTTCTTAGTTTTCTCAACCTTCAAATACTTAATAATGTTTTCCAATAGATATAAAGGAATTTCACGTATTGGTATATCTTCAATAATTTTATATCTTTTTCTTGTTTTATGTATAGAATTAGGACCTACAACCATTGACCCATGAGATTGTATTTCACCATAATGTATATTATTTATTTCATCATGGAGAACAAGTTTTTTCTTTAATTCATTACATATATAATAGTTATGATAACCACCTGAAGTCTTAACAGTGAATGATTTTGGTAGGATTTCTTCGACTAAATATTGTGCTTCCACCTTATCACAATCTATAATCATTAGCCCATTAAATCCACCAACAACACCATAATTACCACCAGTTTCTATCCAATTTTTGAGACGTTTGGAATCATATTCATCATTATTAGTATTCTGCCAATCAAACCCTTTTGGTTTCTTACCTGCACTACTTTCATTGGAATCCGGCGAACTAACTCGTATAAATCTGAATCCTCTATTCTTCAGCTGGTTTGGTATCATCTTCGTCGTTTTTATATACAGCTATAAAATTACCATGAGCTCCAGTGTCTCCTATTACAATCAAATTATCACCAGATTTACAGTTAACAAATTGTAATAATTCTGGTGGAAGAGTCATTCCAACAGATGTGCCCTTTGTACTTAATTTTCTTTTAAACTTTATTTTATTTATCATAGCTTAAGATAGTTATAATTTATTTATATATCTTTCCTTTTCGAGGCAGCTATGGTAGTATAGATACATTACTAGAATATATATAATATATGTTATATTATATATAAGTAATTTACCATTCTTTATAAAGAAGTTGTATTTATTTTACTCACTTTTAATTTATTTTACTCACTTTTTTGAATATTAACTATATAAACTAATATATGTTTTAATAAATATATATTCCAATACATAAATTAATAGCCGTTTTTTAGCTCTTTTTTGAGTAAATTGAGCAAAAATGAGTAAAATGAGTAAAAAAAAAATCGTCTAAAACATGGATACAGCTTCTCTATTACTCTTTTATACTCTTTTACTCAATTTACTCAAGTTTAATATAACTAATATAATAGTTATGGATATATATATAGATAGGTGTATATATATAAATAGGCGAAAAAACGCGAGTTTTTTGAGTAATTGATTTAATTACTATGTAGTGATAAAATTTATTAAATCATATTTCACTCAAACTGCCAAAAAAAAGAAAAACTATTTAAAGTTACTAACTTTTAATAATTGTATGAAAAACAAGAAGGAAATAGATTACGAAGAATATGATAGAATTGTTAAAAAATGTCGGGATATTTCAATTCGAAAAAATAAGAACTATGGAACTTCCGGCCTAGAAACTTTTGGTACAAAAGGAATAATTGTTAGAATGAATGACAAAATGTCTCGTTTAATTAATCTTGTCTGGAATGAACAAGAAGATTATAATGATGAATCTGTAGAAGATTCTCTCCGCGACCTCCTGAACTATACAATTTATTGCATAATGATTAAGAAAGGTAAACTTACCATTGAAGCCAACGAGGATGAGTTATAAAACAATAACAGAAGAAAACCGTGATATTAAAGTTTAATTATTATATATAGGGTCTGTGAAGTAGCTTAATTATATAATAATCAGAAAAAGAATGCTCTACGGAGCCCAGACAAATATACAAAAAATGAGAAGAGGTAAATTAAAATGACTGAAGAAAAAGAATATAATAAAGAAATGAATGTAGAAATTGTTTCATATGATAAAGATTATTTAAAGAAAATATTTTTATCTGGTAGAAATTGTTTCGGATTAAAAGAAATTACAGAAAAAGATACTCCACAAAGAATGAAACAATTTGCTAAAAAGTTAATTAATCTCCAACATTTAACGGTAATAGAACATGTTAACTATTCCTTTCATGTCACTAATGTTTCACGGTCTTTGATGTACCAATGGACCCGCCATAGAACATTTTCGTTCAATTGTAAAAGCCAACATTATTGTCTTCATTCTAATTTTGATTATAAAGAACTTGAAAATTTAACAGATGAAAAATTAATAAATGAATATCATGATTTAATGAAAACAATAGATAATTTTTATATTAAATTAATGGATAATGGTGTTCCACGATATATCGCGAGAGAATGCCTCCCTAACTCAACCTTAACCAATATTTATTGTACGGTAAATGCAAGAGGGCTTAGAAATTTTTTAGAACAGCGATTAACAAATAAAAATACTCCAGAAATTCAAAAACTTTCACAAATAATATTAAAAAAAGTTTTTGAAATAACTCCAGAAATTGTAGAAGATTTATATGAAAAATATGTTAATAAATAAATATATATATAAATAACTTTACTATTATAGTTAAAATAGGTGATTATAATGAATAAACAAGAAAATATATTTACACAAATACAAATTAGAAAAGAATTAAAAGAACAATTAAAGAAAATAAAAATAACTAGCCGTGAAACATATGATGAAATAATTGAGAGATTATTAAAAAATGAAGTCTAATAGTTTAAAAAATATTAAGCGTAGAGAAGATTATAAAAATTTACCAATTAAAATATGTATAGATTGTAAAAAAGAAAAACATATTTATTGCAAAAATAGGTGTAGTAATTGTTATCAGGTAAATAGTAAAAAAACTAGACTTCAACCAATGGAAAAAATAAAAAATTTACAAAAAGGTGCTAAAATAACCATGGAAAACTTATCTATGGCGGCGGAGATATTATGTTAAAATGACAAAAGAAATATTAATAGAGGAAGATTTTAGAAAATTATCATTCTTAAGTAAACTACAGGAAAAAATGGATTATAGTAATATTGATTTAGAAAATTTAGATTTTAATAGACTTACGGCGGATGATATTAAGTTCCATCCTGAAAAAGCTAAAATTCTTAGAGAAAGAAAAATCTGGCTGAAAGAGAATCGTAGAAAAATAAATAAAACTATGAGTGAAAGTGAACTTTTTAATTACTTTTTCGGTGAAGCAGGTGAAAATTTTATTAAAGAATTTAAAGAAATGGAACAAGTTAAAAATAGGAAGTATCGTGAAAAACCAGAAAATAAAAAGAAAATATATTTATCTAGAAAAAAATATTATGAAAATAATAGAGAAGAGATAAAACGGAGAGCAAAAATTTATAATGCTCTTACTAGAGTGAAAGAACATAGAAAAAAATATCAACAGCTTCCTGAAACTATTAAAAGACGTAGGGCTGCCGATAAAAAACGGAGAGAGAAAAAATATATATATAAACCAAACCCTACTGATATAAATAATGAAAAATAGATATACTAAGAAAAAATGTCCCATTAAAATAATTAAAGATAATATTTCTGTTAATTTTAATAAATATCCTTATACATATATGGCTATAAGTGATAATATATCAAAAAATAAATGTAACAAGTGGTGGAAAAATGAAACCGATAAAAAGTTTTAAGTTGGCTGGTAAACCTATTAAAGTTTATAATAACAAACCAATACCTTCTAGAAGGTTGATAAAAACTGTATATGATAAATTACCAGATAATAAAAAAATACCTGTTAAATTTATGACACGTTCTCAATATTTAAAAAGTTACATAAAGGCTCAGGAGAAGAAAAATAATATAGATTTTACACCTAAGGAAGAACAAAGATATATTAAAAAAGAAATGAAAGAGTATAAAAATTATGCATCAAGGTTCACAGGTTACCAGAATCCGTATGCTAAACCCAGTATCGTAGTTTTTAATGATAATAAAATTAAACCGAGCGAATTTAAGAAGATGGCTTCTCATGAAATGGCCCATGAACGTTTGGAAAAGAAAGGTAAATCTATGGGCGGTTCTAAAGAGGAATATTTCTGTGATAAAGTTGCTCATGATTTTACTAAAGATTATCATAAGAAAGAATATGACTTTGATATGGACGAAGTAAGGGAAGAAGTTGATAAGGACTGGGATAGACAAATGAAGAAAGATAAGAAAGGTAAGAAATATTCATCGTTTGCAAAAGATTATAATACATTTAGCGGCCCTCCGGAAGAAGATGGTATTTCTAAGAATAAAAGTGTAAAGGGTAAATTAACAGATAGTAATTTATTAAGAAGAACATGGTCCGATAATTATGAAGGTGATAGTTTACTTTTACCTTATGGACATTCACAGAGTATAAATAGAAAATTTAGTAATATGGTAAAATTAGAAAATGACGGAATATATGATGATAGTTATAGAGATGAAATAAATAAGGAAGTTGAATTTAGAAAAAACTATAAAGAAGATTTAACACTTATTAAAGAAGATGGTATTTCTAAGAATAAATATTTAGTTTATGATAGAAAAACAAATAAGACAGTGGGTAAATTTAATAATATTAAAAGAGCTAGAAATAAAGTTGATAAATTAGATAATGAATATGGTGGATATAATTATGGTATTAAAGAAGATGTTATTTCTAAGAATAAACCTTATTATCGCGGTGTCGATGAAAACGAATTAAATCTTTTAAACGAGAAAGGTAAACTAGAACCCCATGGTAAACATGATGGTATCTGGGTAACACCGTCTAGAAAGATTGCTGAAAAATATAACTCTAATGTTTTAGAGATGGATTTAGAAGATGAGGATATTACTAAATATCCCGGCCGTAGTAAGATGGTACTTGTTAAGAGACCAATCATGGACGATGAGATTTCCAGAAATATGGATATGACTAATATATTTAAAAAAAATAATAATGATTATCCAACACCACCATCACAATCATATAAATGTAAGGTATGTCCGGCGGAATTTAAAACTTTAACAGAATTACAATGGCATATTTTAATGAAACATCCTAAGAGGTAGATAAAAATGACAAAAATGTATAAGAGAGCGAAATCAACAATGAAGACTGGTGTAGCAACAATGACTGGTAATTTAGTTATTGGTAATATTGCAGGTGTCAAAGGAATGCCAGCGTCTGGAGTGGCATCTATGGGAACTATTTCAGCTGGAATGAATATGGCCAATATAGGCGAATTATCTAAGACGGGAATGTCTATGACAGAAATGTTAGGCAAAAAGAAATCCTATAAGAAAAGAAAAACATAAATAGTTTTCAATTAAAAAGAAAATATTTATAAAGTAGCTTATTCTTTAATATAGTAAGAAAAAGAAATAAACCCCTTTTTTGATAACCCAAATTTATCCCACATTAGAATCTTTAGTCGTTAGGTTGATTTTCGTGCTCATGGTATTTTTAACTCTCTGGTGTGGGTTTTTATAATTATAACTAAAAGGTGAAGATGAAAATGCTAGATAAGATAAAAGATAAGTTAAAGAATTATATTAAAGAGAAGAAGGATGAGAAACAGTTTATGAAAGAGATTAAAAAAGAAGCGCTACTTGAAAGTAAGGAAGATATTAAAGCTGGTATAAAAGAAAAGATTAAGAATGATTATGTTAAAAAGATGACAACCACTCGCGGTGAGAAACTTAAGGGCGCTTTTAATATGAACGCTTTAGGCGATGTAAATGCTAAGCTTGATAGGATGATTGGAAAAACTGGAACTTCTACAAATATGAGTAAGATGATGGGAAATGATGATACTATCAAACCTAAAAAGAAAGTGGTAGAGTTTGATATTAAATCTAAACTTGATAGAATGATAAAAAGATAAATAATGACTTTTGGTATACATTTTGAGAATGATTATAAGTTAGATAACTTTTCTGATACACATAACACTAACCAATTAATATTACATAATTGGCAGCTCAAGGCAATCAAAATGTTTGTTAAAGAGAAACGTTTATTGGTAGAGTGTGCAACTGGTACTGGAAAAAGTTTATACGCGATTGAATGTATGAAAAAGATTATAGAGATAGATAAAGATATAAAAATATTAATAGTCTGTCCTAAGAATGTAATCATGGAACGCGGTTGGTTTCCCGAACTTTTAGCTGCCGGTTTCACATTGAAAGAGATAGGTATTTTCTATGGTGATATAAAAGAAGAGATGAAGATTACTATAACAAATATGCAATCAGTTTTAAAGATGGACATAAGTAAATATGATTTCCTGGTGATAGATGAAATTCACTGGGCAGGCGGGCAGAAACTTTTTGGGGTTTTACAGCTTCCTTTCAAATATAAACTAGGTCTAACTGCAACACTTGCAAGGCTAGATAAGAAACATTATGATATTCTAGAATGTTTTGATTATAATCTATATAAGTACGATATTCAAGAGGCTTTACATGACGATATAATAAGCTCGTTCAATTTTGTTTCAGTTGGTATACATTTGGATAGTACAACGCGCGATGAGTATGAAGATTATTGTGATAAGATTAGTTTCATATATCAGAAATTTGGTAGCTATCAACATATTTTAAAATACGGTGATATACGTTTACAGAACCAATTAATGGCATTACTCAACGGTAGGAAACAGCTAGTGAATAATTACGAAAAAAAGTTTGAGGTAATGAAATGTATAGTAAAGAATAATATGAATAATAAGATGTTAATTTTTAACCAGTTTAATGACCAGACAAATCGTGCGTATTGGGAATTACTTGAGGAAGACATTAAGGCTGAGATTATCCATTCGGGTGTTAATAAAGAAAAGCGTGATGATATACTTACCCGTTATAAAAAAGATAAGTTTAATATACTATTAACGTCTAAAGTATTAGATGAAGGATATAATTTGCCAAGTATTAATGGTGTAATTTTGATGAGTAATGATACAAGCGGTAAGAGACAATTAATACAACGTATCGGTAGAAGTTTGAGAAAGAAAAAAGATGGAACAAACTCGAGTGTATATTTATTGTACATTTTAGATTCAATAGAAGAGAATGTTGATAATATTCAAATGTTAAAAAATCTATCAAGTAGATATAAAGAATATAGTTTTAATCACGACGAAGAGGTTATAATGCAATGAAAGAATATGAAATTACTAAAGTTTGGAAACATGTTAATATTTATTTATGTAAAATAAATAATAATGAATATGAAATATGTGCATGTATTAATTGTAAAGAAATACATGGAGTACAATCACATCAATCATT